>ERZ1026945.287-NODE-287-length-19464-cov-6.566799_pt1 | contig 19464 bp, 20 predicted proteins | sample MGYA00519304_ERZ1026945 | MGnify/ENA primary metagenome ERZ1026945 (study PRJEB26926, sample SAMN06164619) | human gut metagenome | biome: ENVO:00009003; feature: ENVO:2100002; material: ENVO:00002003 | host: Homo sapiens | place: USA | collected 2012 ...
CTACAATTCCGCCCCATGCAGCGTTCATTGCATTTGCCTTTCCATTTTCATCATATGTTCCCAGAATCATAACCGGCTGTGGATATAAAAATGGCTTTGCTCCAAAATTCTTTCTCATTGTCTTATCTCTCCTTATTCTTATCTACCGTCTACCGTTGGCACTGTTTTTTTATACATTTATTATAAGCAGTTTGCATATTTTTCAGAAGTTCCTGTTTGTTTGTCAGTCTTAACCTTATGGTTATTTGTTTATCTCCATCTTTATCTGCCCGATCCATTCTGTAATCACATCTTCCGAAGTTTCCAGATGGTCTTTACCCATAGAATCAAACTGAATCTGCATTTCATGTGCAAAGGCAGCTCCTTTGCAATTTTCCTTCATATCTTTTATAACATGCCCCGGCCATCCACCATTTGTCATAAATGGAATCACTGTCTTTCCTGTAAAATCATTTGTTGTCAAAAATGTAAGCACTGCAGGTGCCATCGTATACCACCACGTTGGAGTTCCGATAGCAATCACATCATAATCAGCAAGATTTACAGATATCGGATTGATCTGAGGCATAAAGCCTGCCTCTACCTCTCTTTTTCCCTGTCCAACCACATCTTCATGACTGCCGCTGTATGGCTCTGTTGTTTCGATTCTCGCAATATCTGCACCTGTCCCATTAGTCAGCTGCTCTGCAATTCTTTTCGTGTTTCCATTTGACCAGGAATAATATACAACTAACATTTTCTTCATTATCTCTATTCTCCTTTACTTATTTTAGCCCCTGTAAACAGATAGATATAACCCACCATGACTACCGCTAAGAAAGCCACTATTACCCCGATGGTTATCTTTTTCCTTGTTTTCATTGCTCACCTCTTTTATTTCTTCTGTATTTTTGAACCTCCAAACACCTGCGACATCGGCATATGGGCAAGCATCTCATCAATAGATTTTACTTCATCCTGAGTCAGCTTTATATCTGCTGATTCCATATTTTCTTCCAGTCTATTTACTTTTCTTGTTCCCGGAATTGGTACGATATATGGTTTCTTTGCAAGCATCCAGGCAAGAGAAATCTGTGCAGGCGTGGCATTTTTTTCTTCTGCAATCACTTTCATCCAGGACATAAATTCATTATTTTCCTTTAATCCTTCTTCTGTAAACTGTGGCATTGCGCTTCGATAATCTCCCGGCTTTTCAAATTCCCCATGGGAATGATATGCTGCTGTCAGTAATCCATTTGCAAGCGGCGAAAATGCAACAAATCCTATTTTCAATTCTTCAAGCACCGGGAATAATTTCTCATAATCCCTGTACATCATGGAATATCTGTTCTGAATCGCTGTAACCGGGCATACTTTATGTGCACGTCGAATAATCTCTTCACTGGCTTCTGATAACCCCCAGTGTGTGATTTTTCCCTGCTCCATTAACTCCTTCATAGCTCCTGCCGTCTCTTCAATCGGTACAGTCATGTCAATACGATGAATATAATATAAATCAAGATGGTCTGTGTTAAGTCTCATTAAAGATCCCTCAATCGATGCTTTAATCGTCTCCGGTCGTCCATCAGGAATCAAAGGTTTATTTACAGTTGTTGCAGTTCCATCAAAACGTATCCCACACTTTGATGCAAGGACAATTTTGTTTCTATATGGCCTTAACACTTCCCCAAGCAGTTTTTCATTGTGATGAGGGTCTTCTGTTGTTCCGTATATCTCTGCCGTATCAAAAAATGTGCAGCCTTCATCGATCGCTTTTTCAATCAATTCTTCTGCTTCTTTCTGTGTTGAAACAGTTCCATATGCATGACTCATTCCCATACATCCAAATCCGATTTCTGATACTTCTAAGTCTCTTCCTAAAATTCTTATCTCCATCTTTATCTTCCTTTTCTATATTTCAAACTTTACTGTAAGTATAAGAAAAAGAGACTCCGGACAGAAGTCTCTCTTTGTTACGATTCCTCCAAATATTTTTATATTCTTTTATAATCCAAGACTGTCTATCCATGAACTGATATCTGATTCAGACGCTCCACCATGGAATCGTTCCCCTTCTTTCCAGTCACCTGTTCCTGTCATCTCTTCCAGAAGATTACCGCTGTCACCGATTCCCGAAGTCGCTGCTGTACAGAATGGGATGACTGTTTTTCCTGTAAAGCCATTCTCTTTTACAAAGTTATCTACTGGCCATGCTGCAATTCCCCACCAGATAGGATAGCCAATGTATACCGTATCATATGAATCCCAGTTATCAACTGTTGTAGACACCAGTTCCACATCTCTTAAGCTCTCATCATCATGTTCTCTTGACACCCGGCTGTCATCATCTGTCCAGTCAAGGTCATCATCTGTATATGGCTCCACAGGCTCTATTTCAAACAGATCTGCCTCTGTAATTTTTGCTATCTTTTCAGCAACATCTTTTGTATTTCCTGAAGCTGAATAATATACAACCAATGTTTTTTCATTTCCTGTTGATGTATTTTCTGTTGTATCTGTAGTGTTTTCGGAATTTGTATCCGCTTCTTCATTTCCAGACTGGTTTGTACTTGTAGACTGGCTGTCATTATTAGAAGCAGACTGGTTTGTATTGCTTGCTCCACATCCTGCCATCAAACCGATTGCCACGATGCATGTTAAGAGTACTGCTGCTATTTTCTTTGTTTTCATTCTAAGGTCACCTCCTGTCGTATAAAATGTTTGTCACGCTAATTTCTATCGGATGAAATTGGTAAATACAAAATCCGGTGCCTTTGGCATTTCAATTCCCATTTTTGTCGCAACATTTTTACAGTTAATGAAATATGCCATATTGTTTCCAAGGATCTGCATAACCTGCATTCCTTCGAGATCCTGTTTTACTTCATCCGGATTCGTCCCATGTACCATATTCCAATATCTCGATGTAATGATCGGCATCTGCATCAGACCAAAATATTTATTTACCTGGTCCCATGTGGCCGTTGTTCCGGCCCTTCTTGCTGAAATTACCACAGCGGCAGGTTTCAGGCGGAATCTGTCGCCGCCACCGTTTAAATCGGCATAAAAGACTCTGTCCATAAAGGATGTGATTGCACCGCCTGCACCACCCCAGTGTACCGGAGTTCCAAATACGAATCCGTCATAATCCCCTGCTATTTCCAGAAATTCATTCACGATATCATCCAGGATGCATTTATTTTTTTCCTGACATTTTCTGCAGGCAATACATCCTGAAATCGGCTTATTTCCAATCCAGAAAATATCTGTACTTATACCATTTTCATTTAATGCACTGGATACTTCACAAAGAGCTGTATAAGTACAGCCATTTTTGTGTGGACTGCCATTGACAAGTAATACTTTCATTGATTTTTCCTCTTATGCTTACCAGTTCTTTTTTTCTTTTGAACTGTCATTATTCTTTTTTCTTTCCTCAACCATCTTCACGAACCATTCCACCATATTCGGATCCTGATGCGAGAAGAAGGAGCTTGTCTTCTTGTCCAGTTCTGCAATGGTCTTCATATCTTCATCAGAAAGTGTGAAATCAAAAACATTAAAGTTTTCTTCCATTCTCTCAATGTGTGTTGATTTCGGAATAACCACTACCCCTCTCTGAATATGCCAGCGAAGCATAACCTGTGCCGGAGTCTTCTGATATTTTTCTGCAATCTCTGCGATGACAGGATTCTCAAAGGTGCCTCCTCTGCCCTCACCGAATGGTGCCCATGCTTCTAACCGGATATCATATTTGTCTGCCCATTCCTTCATCTCTTTCTGCTGATTGAAGATGTGGGTTTCCACCTGATTTACCATAGGTTTAATGCGGTTGAAGGATGCAAAATCAACCATTCTGTCTACATAAAAGTTGGAAATTCCGATTGCTCTGATTTTTCCCTCATCGTACAGATCTTCCAATGCATGGTAAGCACCGTAAGCATCTGAAAATGGCTGGTGAAGCAATACCAGATCCAGATAATCTGTCTTTAACTTTTTCATGGATTCAAGAACTGATTTCTTTGCTTCTTCATATCCATAATGTTCAACCCACACCTTTGTTGTAAGGAAGATTTCTTCTCTTGGAATGCCTGACTTTTGGATTGCATTCCCAACCTCTTCCTCATTAAAATAACTCTGTGCTGTATCAATCGCCCGGTATCCAACTTTTAAAGCATCAAGCACACATCTTTCACATTCCTCTTTTGTTACCTGATATACGCCATATCCCAGTATTGGCATTTTTACACCATTATTTAATGAAATATATTCCATTGTCGTATCCTCCTTGTTTTCTTTCATTCATCTTACATTCATACTATAATACTGATAGATTCCTTTGAGAAGTTTCGATAAGTTTTTCAGTCTTAACCTTTCGGTTTATTCTGGTTCTTACTGATTGAACAGCCATCCCATAATTTCTTTGTCACGACAAAACAGATAGCCACCGCCATGCTGATAAGTGACCGGTGTTCCTTCAAAGTAATCTTTATCTTTTACATCCAGTACCACCAGTTTATCAATCTCTGATTCCGATAATCCCTGTTCTTTGTAAAGCTCATGGATCTGCTGGTATGCCTCTTTAAAAGGTTCTGATCCATAGTATTCGTCGCTTTCGCCAATCACAAAATATACCGGCGTTTTCATCTCCACAACCGGCTCATATGCACCATCCCACTGAGAGCTGCACATAAGTGCCGCTGTATATAATTCCGGCTGCTTCGCCAATACCAGTGACAGGGTTTCTCCTCCTCTGGAATAACCATTAATATATACTTTCGATGGATTAACAATATAATGCGTCAGAAAATACTGTGTCAGTTCAATTGTCTGATCTGCTGATGTCTGTCCCCAGTCATTTAACTGTGGAGCTACAATAATCATATCGGTAATATACTTCTGTGCTTCAAATCCAAAATCTTCTGTCCGGATATTTTCTCCCACGCCCTGAAAATATAATCCCTGATATCCGGGTAATGTTACATATAATGCATATTCCTTTGTCCCGTCATATGCATCCGGAATATATACATTGTAATGAATGTCCCCTTCATTTGGAGAATGAAGAACATTATCCAGGAGGAAGCCCCGGTATTCTTCGCTTCCCGGCGTAACATTTTCCAATTCATCTCCGGATGTATTTTTTTCTGTATTTTCTTTTTTCTCATCTGTCTTCTGCTGTACGGTCTGTACCTGGTTTATTGTTTGTTGATTCTTCTTTTCATCCCTGCCAGGTTTTGAAAAGTAGATATATACCATGATTACCATTGCTAAAATAACAACTCCAATAATTGTAAGTACTAATTTCCGCTTTTCCATAAATACACCACCTTCTTTCAGTATGAACCTTTTCGTTTTCTCTTACCTGTTTTCTTTAGAAACACTCCACTATAATATCCAATAAATGCTATCAATATCATTACTGCCAGATAATCAAGCAGAAAAGGAAAGATTCCCTTTTCATAATCATAAAATACAAAATGCATCCTCATAATCAGATAATCTCCTATCTGTCTCCTGTAAAATGCATATAAACCATAACCTGCAATTGTGGTTGCGACAGATCTTGCTGCCCATGTTCTGATGACGGATGGATGTTCCCATAATCGTCCTGCCATTGCTACCGCTATATTCCAATGAAATCCGAGATGTAATGACATCACTACCAGTCCCCAGTATGCGCAAAACATATGTATCTGTCTGGCTGTCATATATATTCCGGAAATCTTTATCCATTTAAATATGTGATTTGACAATAATATTCCACTTATCATGGAACCCATTATAAGAATAAGCATGATGATAACCAGTACTATCTGTATCACTCTGAACGCATTATATTTTCCTTTCCTTACAGAGGTCACCCATTTATGATTCAGTATGTGATGTGAAATAAAAAGCAAAAGCATCGCCATACCAATCCACTCATGTGCAGTCTCGCTGAGCAGACTATATGGCATAAGAAGAAGCAAACATATCGTCATTCCTATATCTATCAATATTTTTGCTGTAAATCGTTTATTTTTCATATCCTACCTCTTATCTAAAGCATTCATATTGTCTTCCCCTCTTTATCTGCATATAGTATCCTCCATTTTCACTTCAGCTAAAGTATAACAAAACGAGACTCCATTAGAAGTCTCGTTTTGTTATTCAGTATTAACCTTTAGGTTTCTACTCGCATGTATTCAATTTTTATTTTACCTTGTTAATAGCATTTATCAGCCGCTTAACCTTAATGGACGGTTTTTTCGAATGAAGAATTCCAAACGGCATAGTATAATCCCACTCTACTGGAATGATTCTGATCAGTGGATGAACACTTTCCCAGCTCTTGAATGCCAGTAATACCTCATTATTGTTTTCGCATCGGTTAAATGCTTCTACATTGTACAGATTAAAGTCTACAATATTGATTTCAGGATGATTTTTCATCATATCATCCCTTAGCATATCGCCATAATAACTCCATCCTCTTTGCATGAGCATAAGATTTTCTCCAGCCAGATCATCAATTGTAATTTTTTCTTTTTTTGCCAGCCTGTGATGAATTGATACCGCCACACAAAATGGTTCTCTTGAAATCTCAGTACCATCACAGCCTCTGAGTTCAAGCATTGTTTCATCAAAGATTCCAGCTATCACATCAATATTCTTTCCCATATTAGCCAGTATCTCTCTTGCATTCTCTGGTGTATTTTCAAATGTAATCAATTTAAACTTCATCTCCGGATATATTTTCTGTATCTTAGGCCAAAGTTCCACAAAAACTTCCGGTGGCGTCATCGGAGATATTCCAACACGAATGATTTCTTCATTATGATTCATTGCTTCCTGCGCCCGTATCAACGATTCTTTTGAATATTGAATCAGATATTTTGCATCCTGATAGAGCGATTTACCAGCTTCCGTAATAATAAGACCTCTGTGTGTTCTTTCAAATAATTGCAAATTTAAGCTGTTTTCCAAAGAATTTATCTGTTTAATAACCGCAGGTGCACTTATATATAATTCTTCTGCCGCTTTACTAAAACTTCCAGCTTCTACAACGCAGATAAATGTATCAAGTTGTGGATTATACATCATGTAATTCACTCCTCTTTGTGATTTTAAATCATCTGAAATGCTTTCAGTGCCCCAATAATTGCCTCTTCTTTCCCCTTCGAACATTGTGGTTGCTTTGCTCCCTCTGACCTAGGAATATTAAAATTCTCCGCTAATTCAATTCCACACTTTCTCTTCACCTGTGCAATATACAGATTAGATACCTTCATCCCATCATTATACTCTGCAACATACTTCTTTATCTCCTCATAAGTAGCCTGTCTACGCTCCGCTTCGGTCCGCGCTGGGCAAAGGTCCCCTGGACCTTTAGCGCCTCTCAGCCGCCGTTAAATCCATCTCGTCCATGTCAAGTCTCACATTCACATGATGCTTCGCTTCGTGGAGTTTGGACAATAAACATACCGTCTCTACATGCGGCATCGTTTTTCACCGCTTTAACAGTACGCGGACCCGCATAGTTACTGAGTTTTTACACTCTTTGACAGGTTGCTAATATCTGCAATCATAAGGTTAAGACATGGCGTACAGACCGTTTGACTTTGTAAACGTGTGGCGGGTACGCCGATATTTTGTAACACTTTTATAATACAAAATTATTCTAAATACTGCTACCAAATTTGGTAATATATCAGTACGCCGATTTGTTTTGGGCAGTTTTGCGAATGGCATTAACACCCTTTCAATGACCACTTTTATTGAAACCGATATTTTCCTTTTCCATGTCCGGTTACGGATACGATCACCTTGCTATCAACCAACAGTTTTATCAGCTCGGATGCTCTTGTTGATTTTAACCCGGTAATATCTTCTACAATCGTTCTGCCGAAATATTCTTCTTTTCCACATTTTGAAAACAGTTCAAAAGTGTGATTTATTGTTTTTTCTGAAATCATATCCGAAAAAGCAAGTAATTTATTTCGAATGTTCGCTTTTTGACTTTCAATGTCCGCTTCCGTATTCCCAATGTCCGCTTTTGCACTTTCAAAATCCGTTTCTTTAAACCTTCCACTAATGTGCATCGAACGATTATGAAGTTCATTCTTTTCATCCAACAGTAAATTTCTTAAAAACAATTCCAAATACTCAGTTGTCTCATGAACACCATTCTTCAAATCGTTATAATTGGCCCTAACAAGCGCATTTCTAAAATACCACGCATTTTGTGCAAAAATATCATTGGTTACATCAAATCCTAGCGTTCTAAGATACTTAATAAAAAATACTGCTGTAGTTCGTGTGTTTCCCTCTCCGAATACATGTATCTGCCATAATCTTGATATAAAGATTGCCAAGTGATGAATAATTTCTTCCATGCTCAAGTTTTTATAACTAAATTTCTTTTCCTCTGCAAAATCATAGTCCAAGGTTGCGCGAAGTTCTGATGCACTTCCATAAAGAACCGTTGCTCCATTCAACACCCATTCCTTTTTTGTAATATTATAATCTCTCAGTTTTCCGGCATGTCCATAAATCCCAGCAAACAACTTTTTATGAATAGAGATATACTCATTCGGAGTAAAACTAAATGCTTTCTCCGATAAGATTTTTGCTATTCTAACAGCAACTTTGTCGGCCTCTTCCGTACGGTCTTCTGTATCTGCTTTTGGATTTTCTTCATAATACGTATTGAGAAGTTCCTGCGCTTCATCAATCGAAATATCACCTTCAATATTCTTTATTGCAGTATCAATCAAATACTTCGAAGTCTTTAATCCATCCACTGCTTGAAGTCCGATAGCTGTATGCCAGGCGTAACCTTTGTCTCTTTTATTCGGTTCTGATTGTTTTATATACTCTTTAAAAGGATCTTTATCCATCAAATTGCCTCCATTCATTAATAATTTTATTCCTTCTTCTCGTGCTTTTTCTTCTTCTTGAAAACCACCATATTCAAGAATTACTTTTGTTTTTTCCCCTTGTCTTTTTTTCTTAACGATACATCTAGCTGCTTCATTTTGAAATAATTCTATTGGCTCTTCAGACAAATTCTCAAATATTAGTTTCCTATCACAGAAAAAAAGAATTCTTACAAAAAACATCTCTCTCCCTCCTTCAAAGATTTCTAATGTTCACACATTACAAATCTAGACGAATTTGTGAATCTTTTATAACGAATCCGAATTTTTCATAAAAATGATTTCTTCTATCTGCATGATCATTATCGACTGATGACAATCCTCCATCTATCCATTTTGCATTAATCTTTTTTGCATATTTTAGCAAAGCCTTCATTGCAACTGTCCCATTTCCAATATTATTATCTTCCATTAAAATATCGATGATATGAACGTACTTCCTTTCTAAACCATCAATTTCTTGTGTATTAACTTCAAAATAGATTCTAGGCAATCCACAAATACCTTGATACCTTTCTCCAAAGAGTAATATTGAGTTATCATGTAGCACAACAATCAATTCTTCCTTATTACCATTTTCTTCTAACCCAATTATTTCTGCTGTTGGAAGTAGAGAAAAAATTCTCTTTATAAGCCCGTATTTCTTTTCGTTATGCTCCATCGCCGCTTCTACTCTACGTACTTCCCTGCAATAACTATTATTTAATTCCGTATATGCTTCATTCAATTCTTTCTTAAAAATCCATCGACACATTTTCTTCTTCATCAAGTTTCTAACCTCTATAGTTTTCACATTTTCACTATCTCTTTTGCGAAAAGGTATCCTTTCGCCAAAATGTATATTTCTCGTTCTCCAAAGCCTATCCCCTGGGGTAAACCTCCGATTATATCATCACTCTACGGAAACAGAAACACACATCTATTTTTCTTCCAAAATCGCAGAAACCTTTGATTTATTGGGCCTTTCTTGACAGAAGGCAAACTGTCTCCACATGCCCGGTATTCACAAACTGATCCACTGCACATGCCTTTTTCACATAATATCCATGCTCCTGCAAGGTCACAAGATCTCTTGCGAGAGAAGTTGGTTTGCAGCTGATATAGACGATCTCATCTACACCATAGTTGATAATCTTAAGGAGCGCCTTTGGATTGATGCCATCTCTCGGTGGATCGAGGATGATGAGATCCGGTTTTTCCTCGATGGTGTCGATGACCTTTAGAACATCGCCTGCGATGAATTCGCAGTTATCAAGTCCGTTGCTCTTTGCATTTTCTCTTGCGGCTTCAACCGCTTCTTCTACAATCTCTACGCCGATAACCTTGGAGGCAACCGGTGATAACATCTGGGCGATCGTTCCGGTTCCGCTGTATAAGTCGAAGATCAGCTTGTCCTTGGTATCTCCGGCATATTCACGGGCTTTGCTGTACAGTCGTTCCGCACTCTTTGTATTTGTCTGGAAAAATGAGAATGGTGAGATCTGGAAATGCAGTCCCAGCACCTCTTCCTCGATATAATCTCTTCCGTATAACAGCGTTACCTTCTCCGGCACAACAGCATCCGCCAGAGAATCATTTGCCGTATGGAGAATACCAACGATCGTTCCGTCAAGCGGAAGTGCCAGAAGCCCTTCTACATATGCATTCAGATCCAGATTCTCTAATCCGTCCGTGCTGGTTACAAGATTTACCAGAAGTCCGCCATTTGTCTTGGACTGGCGAAGCACCAGATGACGAAGCAGTCCTACATGCTGCATTTTCTTATGATAAGACAGTCCATGCGCCCTTGCGAATTCCATCGTATAAGAAACGATCCTGTTATAATCTTCGCTTACGATCACGCAGTTGCAGACAGGAACGATATCGTACATGCTGTTCTTCTTATGAAGTCCTAGTACCAGCGGACCATCCTTATATTCATCGCCAAATGAATACTCCATCTTATTCCGGTATGCAGTTGTAACTGGCGAGCCGATGATGCCCTCCCAATCATATGGATGTGCCTCTGAATCGATCACACCGTCTAACAGCTTCTTCACCTGTCCTGCCTTTAATTCCAACTGATGCTCATAGCTCATGGTCTGGTATGCACAGCCGCCGCAAATGCCAAACTGTGGACATGGTGGTACTGCATCTTCGATCTCGGAGCGTTCCAGCACATCCAACAGACGTGCTTCTGCCTTATCCTTCCGCACCTTGGATACCATACAGGACACCTTTTGTCCGGGCAGTGCTCCCTTCACGATCACTTTTTTGCCATCCAGTTCAAAGCTTCCCTTATTTGGGAAATCATAGTCTTTTATAACACCTTCTATAATCTCTCGTTTCTTCACAGCCGACCTCTTTCTTGTCTCTAATAATCTCTACTCTTCCCGGTCGCCCCACATATCTTCAAATATGCTGCGCATCCGACGTTTCGGTTTCAGTTCATTTTCTGCAAAAAATGGTGTTCCATGCTGATCAAATTCCAGCAGCATGTATTTGCCATTCATGCCATCACGCGGATATGCCAGACTGCCCGGATTTACGATATAAGCACCGCCATATCGTTCCAGATTCTGGACATGCGTGTGTCCATACATCACAATATCGTAACCATCATATTTGACCAGCTCCTGTAAGCGGTCCGTTCCATAATGGACACTGTATCGGTGTCCGTGCGTGATAAATACCTTATACCGGCCGATCATGAATTCCTCCTGCATCGGAAGATCGGAATCCCAGTCGTTATTCCCGGCAACCATGTGTATCGGACAGGTTACGTTATCATAAATATATTCTTCATCTCCGCAGACATCTCCCAAATGGATAAACATATCGATGTCACCCACCGTATCTAAGACATCCCGGATCGTATTGGTTCTTCCATGTGTATCACTAATTATCAGTATTCTCATTTATAACTTCCTTTATCAAACGAAGTGCGTTTCCTCTGTGGCTGATCGTATTCTTTTCTTCCGGTGACAACTCTGCTGTGGACTTACCATACTCCGGCAGGAAGAAGATAGGATCATAGCCAAATCCATTCTCGCCGCGTTCTTCGTATCCAATGATTCCTTCGATCGTGCCACGTCTGGTAATGGTCTTTCCATCCGGAAATGCAGCCGCGATCGCGCATACGAATCTTGCTGTACGCTTCTCATCCGGAACACCGGCAAGCTTGTCAATGATCGCTTTATTCTTGATCCGGTATGAAGTATTTTCACCCATAAATCTTGCAGAGTAGATTCCCGGTGCTTTATCGAGATAGTCTACCTCCAGACCGGAATCATCTGCCAGCACCAGACAATTTGTCATCTTACGGATTGCCTCTGCCTTGATGATGGCATTTTCTTCAAATGTCTTTCCATCCTCTACGATATTAGCCTGAATTCCGGCTTCCTTCATCGACAGGATCTCATATCCACAATCCGCAAGGATCATGCGGATTTCTTTCATCTTATTCTCATTACCCGTAGCAAAAATCAATTTCTTCATCTTGTCTTCTCCTTTTCTATTCAATCCCCCACATCCGTGAAGGCTTTCAAACAGACATTACAGTCATTCTCCTGCTCCGCACTCGACCACTTCGTGCCATACAGGCTGATATAGCCTTCGCCATCCGTGATATCGAAGTTTGCCGTTTTCTCATCATTATTATATTCGATTGCGATCGGCATCGTGGAATCCTGTGTGTTCACATGCACAACCACCGCAAATTTCCGATCATCCGGAAGCGGTACTGCCTCTTTTAGATTGATCGTATAATAACCCTCGTACTGCATTTCACCGGATGCCACCTTTGTCCGCTGCTGCAAGTCGGATACATCGGTAAAATCCGTCACAACATACACATCATATGTCGTTTTCGGGCCTGTCGCATAAAAAGAAACTGCCTTTAATGTCTCGTTCTTTCCAGCCGTATAGACATTTGCAAAATAGGCCTCCGGCCTGTCGTCAAATCCCATCGTTCCGACCTCGCCCATCAGATCTGACTGATAGATCTTGTCGTAGTTGTCACTATTTCCAAGCTTCGTATATACTACGCTGTTCATACCGATATTGGTATCATAATAAGAGATATAAAAGAATCCCTCGTCACCAAAATCCTGCCCCCAGCTATTCTTACAGATAAATGCACCGTCTCCCGCCGGTTCTGTATTAAAATATTCCTTCGGATAGTTGTCATCCCAGCCAACGATCACCACGTCATGATTCGGCGTCTGATCTCCATCATAATAATAGGAACTGCGGTTTCTGTTATAGTAATAAGAACTACTCGTTGCATTCTTCATATCACAGTAAATAACCGTTTCCACACCGCCATATTTGTATACGGATGATTTGATCGCCTCGTAATTCTTGTCCTTCAGGATGATGGCTTCTTCCAGATGCTTTACCGCCGACAATCCATTTACCGTCTGGTTATCACCATACGGATCGTCTTCCTCAAGCACCGGTCCCTGCCATGCCGCAAGATAGGCTATACTCATATAATATTCGCCACCGTCAAATGGGCTGACATTAAAGCTGTTATTCATTGCCATATGATCAACAGAAAATACCAGATTTTCAGCCGGACGAATCGTACTTTCCAGTGCCGCAAGTGATGCAAATGCCCAGCAGGTTCCATAGATACCCTGATCTCTTACAAGAGATACACGATCATGTTCTCTCATATCATATGCTGCCGGAAGCTTTTCTTCCTCGGCAATCTTTTTTAACACCGCAGCATTTGTCTCCAGATTGATATTACAGCTGTAGTTTAATGCCTCGCAGATCTCATTCACCGGCACATAGATGATATCATCCTTTTTCTCCGGCTTGTCGATTGCCTGTATTGCATTTCCATTGATATTTACCACATCCGAATCACCATAAACTTTAACAAGGCTGTCACCTTTTGCCAGTGTGATCGTTCCGTTTTCATATACATTTACCAGACAATCCAGTTTATCGGTAAATGCTGCGATTGGGATCATCAACTGTAACCGATCACTGAAATATGCCTGATATTCCGCCTCTGTGATCTTATTGTCATTGATATATAACGTAACACCCTTTTCATTTGCACTTGTTACGATCTCTTTCATCATTGCCTCGGCCGCAGCCTCCGAACCGTCGGTCTTTTCCACGCTCACATCCGGATGCCGGAAGAAGCCCAGATAGAGCAATACACTCAAGATTGCAACTGCTACCGCTATCAAAAACTTTTTCAATTTGGTCTCACTTTCTCTTTGGCGGCTTTGGTCCCATGAACTGATAGAAATATGATTTGATCATACCATTGTAGATCTTACGATTCTTATCCGCCTTTCTTCCTATATATTTCTCCGCCTCACTGTATGACGTGATCAGGAACATCGACCAGTCATCCAGTCGTCTGAAGCTTTCCCCGATCGTCTTATATAATTCAGGAAGATCCTCCCGATCCTCGAGACGTTCACCATATGGCGGATTCGTGATGATAAAGCCATATTTTTTCGGATGCCTGAGATCCTTTACATCTCTCTGTTGGAAATGGATATGTTCATCCACTCCCGCTGCTCTGGCATTCTCCATCGCACACTTCACCATTTCATTATCCAGATCGTAGCCCTGAATATTCATCTTCACATCATGGTCGATCATGTCATTTGCTTCATCGATCGCATTGTACCACATCTTCTTATCTCCGACCTTCGCCCACTCGGAAGCCAGGAAATCCCGGTCGATGCCCGGTGCGATCCTTGCTCCGATCATAGCAGCCTCGATCGGAAATGTTCCGCTTCCACAGAATGGGTCGACCAGTACACGATCCTTGTTCCACGGTGTCAGCATGATCAGTGCCGATGCCAGAGTTTCCGATATCGGTGCTTTGCCAACCAGTTTCCTATAGCCACGCTTATGAAGGGATATTCCTGATGTATCAAGTCCTATCGTAACAATATCCTTAAATATAAATACACGAACCGGATATTCTGCTCCTTCTTCCGTGAACCATGATACATGGTAGGTCTGTTTCAAACGTTCTACCATAGCTTTCTTCACGATGGACTGGATATCAGATGGGCTGAACAGTGCGCTCTTATTTGATGTAGCCTTGGATACCCAGAATTTTGCATCACGGGTCAGATACCGCTCCCATGGAATACTCTTGGTTCCTTCAAATAATTCATCAAATGTTACAGCCTTAAAGCTTCCGCACTTGATCATGATACGTTCAGCTGTACGAATAAACATATTTGCTCTTGCAACCGCATCCTCTTCTCCTGCAAATGTAATTCTTCCGTCTTCTACCTGAACGATCTCATATCCAAGATCCAGGATTTCTTTTTTCAATACTGACTCCAATCCAAAATGACATGGAGCGATCAATTCGATTCTGCTCATATGCTTCCTTTCAATCACAAGTGCCAGATTCAGACATTTCTGTCCAAATCCAGCACTCCTTTTCTCTTATATCTTTGTTTCTGATTTTATTTTCTGCGTTTATTTATAACAACGATTCCGGCAAGCCCCAGTGAAATGATCATACCTGCAACTGCTGTCTTCATAGCAAAATCATCTCCTGTCTTTACTCCGGTGTTCTTCTGGTCATCCGGCTTATCGGCATCTGTTTTCTCTGTTGTTTGGTCCTCCGTTGATACAACTTCTTCGGATTCTGTTGTCACATCTTCCGTTTCATCCTGAGTATCATCCGTTGACTCTGTCGTTACATCTTCCGTTGTATCATCGGTACTATCTTCTGTCGTAGTTGTAGCTTCCGTTGTATCCTCTGTCGTTGCATCTGTAGAAGCTTCCGTTGTCACGTCTTCTGTTGTCACATTTTCTGTTGTTCCACCATCCGGGACAGACATTTTAACCGTTACTTTTGTTGCTCCCGATGCATAATAATTTGCTGTTTCCTTATATCTGACGTAATAATCACCGGCAGAAATGCCTGTGATCGTATTTGCTGTGATCGGCTTCCATACATTCTGGTCAACGGAATATTCCATGGATACATCAACATTTTTAATGGAACCGTCCTTTTTCCCTTTTGCACTTTCATTTTTTGTCGTAAGACCGGTTGGTGCTGTCTGTGGTGCTTTATCGATCGTATAATTCTTTACGGTTTCTCCGTGATAAGTCTTACCCTTTGCTGTTATTTTTACGCTTGCTGTTCCTGCATTGATATTATCTGTAAATGTACAGGTATAATCCGTTCCTTCTGTCAGATCTCTGCCATCGTATGTGACAGTCACTGTTGGCTCTTTTGCTTTTCCATCATATACATAAGAAGTCGGGGCAATGGATACAGAAACTGTCGCATCTGTCAGCCGGCGATAACGAAGCTCTACGCTTCTCGCCTTTGTGCCTGTTTCATCTAATATCGTATTATAGGAATTCGGCTGTCCATCCAATGTGTATCCGGCCGGAAGAAATTCCTCAATACCGCCCACAGCTTCATCTAATGAAAGCAACCCATAATTGCTTAGTCCGCTTGGCGAATTTGTAATCTTATAAACAGATGTCTGATCCATCTGCAGCTTTTCAAGCCACCATTCTGTAAATGCTGCATCATCATGTTGCTGTTCTATATTGCTGTTTACCAGTTTAATGCCACCCTTTGCATACCATCCAAGCTGTGTAAGATCTGCTCTCACATTTTCAAATGTTAATGTATGTTCATTCCCTGTCGCTGCATTCCTGATATAGCCACTATATTCTCCATTTTCTATCACAAGCGAGCCCATGATATCGAAATCAGCCTTTAACTCCTTCTTATTCAGATCAATCGTAAGATTCTTATTCCCCGCATCAATATATGTTGATGTACTCTCACAATTATATAGAAGCTTCAGTATATCACCGTTTCCGGCAGCCGCCGCTGCATCTTCCAGTTTAGAATAAGTGTCCTTTGCTGTTCCACTTGCATCCTCTACCTCGATGCATTCTACCGGATCATTACAATCCACACAGGCTCCATCCTTCACCTGTGAATGTTCACATGCCGCCTGTGTCTCTGCCAGTCCATTTGCCCCTGCAAATGCTGCTACTGCAAAAAAACCTGCCGCAATGATCGTTCCTAAAATTCTTTTTCTCATTTACCCTATATCCTTTCTTTTCTAAAAAAATAAGTACCTCCGGAATATCCTGTGATACCCGCCAATTACCCTGTCCATATTATACATACTTCCCCCTGCCACCACAAGTAAATTAAACAAAAAAATCCCGGTCATGCACTTCCTTAACAGGTTCTGTCATGTCCGGGATCGATCTATTCTGTTATTCTCATTTTCAAACCACATTTTCTTCTCTTTCATAATGGCTAGTTACACCCTCTGTCAGCGGTTTTTCGTCAATGCTCCTTTATACTGTACGATTCCCCCAACGGTATTGATCACCTTATATCCTGCCTGCGATAGCAGTCTCGCTGCCAATGCACTGCCGCCTCCATACTGACAATATGTGAGCAGCACTTTATTTTTAGGAAGATTATAATTACCATACTGGATATCCGACAATGGTACATTGACTGCCATCGGTATGTGTCCTCTCAGGAATTCTTCTTCGGTACGAACGTCCACGATCACCCCGCCATAGCGGACTGCTTCCTGCATGATATCGCGGACCGGTATGTTGTGAAATCTCATCATTTCACCCCCTGGCAAATGTTCCTGCTATATGGATTCCTATATATTCATCATATGTATCTTCCATCAAAACGTGCGGCATATTCAGCGTTTCTGCCACAATTCCAGTCTTATTTCTGTCCTTGTCCGTTGTACCCTGTCATGCCATAATCCGTACCAGTGCCATTCGACGTATAACTCTGAGAATAATTCTGTGATCCGGGATTCTCCTGCTGCCGATATGGATTCACTCCAGTTTGCGGATATGTTACATTTCCCATGTAGCCGCCATTTTGCATATATGCTCTATTCACAGTATAACCGTTTTGAGGGTTATAACCAGTATTTTGCATGTACTCCATATTAGTCGGATATGCGCTGCCTCGATTATAATCATCCTTTACCTCATACCCGGAATTTGTGCCGTAGGCTGATTGACCTGCATTGGCATTCATCCCCTGTGTATAACCACCATTGTATGGGTTGTAATTTGTATTCTGCATATATCCTCCGGCCTGACCATACGCATCACCACCCGGATAGCCCGGATAACCCGCCCGGTAATCCGGTTGATCTGGATAATAATATCCTCTGCCCGGTCTGCGAAAATCCATCCGGTACATCCCATAATCTGCAGTCTCCGGTCTGCCGTCAATTCTGCGGTCATGCGCTGAACAGTAAAAGATCAGAAAAATTGAAAGTACATACATCACTCCAAGGATCAGGAATACCCATGCCTCCGAAATATATCCATACGATGCCGCCATCACAAGATAGTCATATAAGCCATGAATAAATACCGGCACGATATATGCCCATGCCATAAATCCGATCATACCCGCACGGTCACCTGCATATGCCGCTTCTCTTCCCTTCGCATAAAGTGCACCCATGATAACACCTACCGTACAATGAAGTGGAATAGCGGTAAATGCCCGGAGGATGCCCGTTCCGATTCCGCCGGAAGCAACATATAAGATATTTTCCAATATAGCAAAGCCAAGAGATGCACAGACCATATAAATAACTCCATCATAGCTGTGCTGAAATTCTCTGCTTTTCCATGTAGTGCAGACCGTTACCAGATATTTTCCAAGCTCCTCCACAATTCCGATCACCAGAAAGCAGAGCACCAGCAGCATCGTCTGATGATCCGTATCTGTCTGTGCAACGATTAACTGCCCGATAAATTCTGCAATCGCTGCCGGAATGATCGTACCTGCACCAAGTGCCAGAAGCAATACCATTAATTTGACCGGCGGCTTCTCTTTCCGGTCTCTCATATATATAAAACCCAGCAGGATCAATGCCGGTAAGACTGCTATTATGATCAGTATTCGACTCATATGCCCTCCCATTATCCTGATCCGATGTCTGTAATCACAACCATCGAATCTTTTCAACATAATATGACTTGTTTAAAATTATACCACCCGGCAGTGAAAAACTCTACTTACAGGTCTTATTTTACATATAAAATATGGGAGGCGTATTGCTTACGTCTCCCATACCTTTTATTCATATTTTTTTGAGGAAAATATATGACAATAATTATTTTACATTGAAGGCTTTCATACCCGGATATACGGCTGAAGCACCGAGCTCTTCTTCAATTCTTAAGAGCTGGTTGTACTTAGCTACACGCTCGGATCTGGATGGTGCGCCGGTCTTGATCTGGCAGGTATTTAAAGCAACTGCAAGATCTGCGATCGTTGTATCTGCCGTCTCACCGGATCTGTGCGATGAGATAGCTGTGTATCCGGCCTTGTGAGCCATCTTGATTGCTTCCAGTGTCTCTGATACAGAACCGATCTGGTTTAATTTGATCAGGATACTGTTACCACAGCCAAGTTCGATACCCTTTGCAAGTCTCTCTGTATTTGTAACGAAAAGGTCGTCACCAACTAACTGAACCTTGTCACCAAGCTCTGCTGTAAGCTTCTTCCAGCCTTCCCCTGTCTCTTATACACATCTCCGAGCCCACGAGA
>ERZ1026945.291-NODE-291-length-19368-cov-3.541242_pt1 | contig 19368 bp, 8 predicted proteins | sample MGYA00519304_ERZ1026945 | MGnify/ENA primary metagenome ERZ1026945 (study PRJEB26926, sample SAMN06164619) | human gut metagenome | biome: ENVO:00009003; feature: ENVO:2100002; material: ENVO:00002003 | host: Homo sapiens | place: USA | collected 2012 ...
CGTCGGCAGCGTCAGATGTGTATAAGAGACAGCATAAGACCATATCGGTCAGAGAACTTATACAAGCAGTTGGAAGAAAAAGAAAAATTACGAAGGGAGGTTCGTTATCTTGAAGAAAAAGCAAAAGGCAGAACCGGAAAGCCGCAGAAAAAGCAGTTATAAAGGCAATAGCAGGAACAACAGTAAAAGTGGCGGTCTTACCTTTTCAGAAAAGAAGCGTCTTATACAGTTAAAGCATATTTTATCGGGAAAGAGCATTGAGAAAGAAAAGCCGACTACCGCACAAAGGACGATCACTTTTGAAAAGATGTTCCGTGACGGTATCTGTCAGGTCAGCCACCGTTATTATACAAAGATGGTGGAATTTTTTGATATAAACTATGAGCTTCTGGAAGTGGATGACCAGGCGGACATACTGGCACAGTACAGCAAGCTTATCAATTATTTTGATCCGTCTGTGAAGTTTGAACTGGTGCTTTTCAACAGGCAGGTCAACGAGCAGATGCTTACGGAACAGTTTGACATTCCGTGGCAGGAGGATGATTTTAACGACATTCGTGAAGAATATACGGAGATGTTAAAGAAGCAGGCGGCAAAGGGAAACAATGGTATCATCAAATCAAAATATCTGATTTTTGGTGTAGAAAGCAACGGCTACAAGGAAGCCAAGAGCCGCCTTAACAACATTGAAAAAGATGTCATACGGAACTTAAACAACATAGGAACCCTTGCGAGGGGACTGGACGGAAAGGAAAGACTGCGCATCCTGCATGAATATTTTAATCAGGATACGATGGAGCCTTTCCGTTTTTCATTTAAGGATTTGGCAGAATCCGGTAAGTCGGTCAAGGACTATATTGCACCGCCGGGATTTGATTTCCGCTATCCGAACCGCTTTAAGTCGGGAAATATGTATGGCTGTGTGTCCTATCTGGATATTATCGCACCGAAGTTTACGGACGAGCTGATCAAGCATCTTCTGGATATTGATGCTAATCTTACGATTTCCATGCACATGCAGACGGAAGATCCGGTAAAGGCAATCAAGAAGTTAAAAGCGGTTATTTCCAATATCCAGAAAATGAAGATTGAAGAGCAGAAAAAGGCAGTCCGAAGCGGCTATGATATGGATATTCTTCCAACAGACATCGTGACTTATGAAAAGGACACGCTGGAATTTCTCGATGATTTGAATACGAGCAACCAGAAGATGATCAACATGACATTCCTTATTACCTGTTATGGCAGAACCAAGCGGGAACTGGAGAGCTTAATGCAGAGGGTGTCCGGTATCATTCAGCAGGCAAACTGTGACCTCAGATGTTTACAGTATTTACAGGAGCAGGGCCTTATGGCATCTGCACCGATTGGGTGCAATGAAACCGGAATTGAGCGTACCCTTTCCACAAAGAGTACCGCAATCTTAGTACCATTCTGCACACAGGAATTATTTATGCCTGCACCGGCAATCTATTACGGATTAAATGCACTCAGCAACAACATGATCATGGCAGACCGCAAAAGGCTCCGTACACCAAACGGAGTTATCTTAGGTACTCCCGGAAGTGGTAAGAGTTTTAGTGCAAAGCGTGAGATTTTAAGCTGTTTTCTTATCACAAAGGACGATATTATCATCTGCGATCCGGAGGGAGAGTATTTTGCTCTTGTGGCAGCACTACATGGACAGGTGGTAAAACTTGCCACTAATTCCAAAGACTATCTGAACCCTATGGATATACAGTTATCCCATAAGAGGGATAAGGAAGCGTTAAAGCTGAAATCCGATTTTATTATTACTCTGTGTGACCTGATTGCAGGCGGCAAGGATGGATTGCAGAACGATGAAAAAGGTATCATCGACGAGTGTATCCGTCATATTTATGATAAGTATTTTGAAAATCCGGTGCCGAAAAATATGCCGCTGCTGGAAGATTTATATGATGCCCTGTTAGCACACAAAAATCCAAAGGCGGAGCGTATCGCAAACAGCCTTGTGCTGTATGTGCATGGTTCCCAGAATTACTTCAACCACCATACCAACGTAGACAGCGGCAATCGTATCATGTGCTTTGACATCAGAGACTTGGGAAATCAGTTGAAAGAGCTGGGTATGTTAATCGTGCAGGATGCGGTTTGGAACAGGGTATCGCAGAACAGGGAGCGAAAGATTGCTACCCGTTATTACTGTGATGAGTTCCACCTTCTTCTGAAGGAGAAGCAGACAGCTATTTATTCCGTGGAAATCTGGAAGCGTTTCAGAAAATGGGGCGGTATTCCGACAGGTTTGACGCAGAACGTGGGCGATTTTCTTCGTTCTGAGGAGATTGAAGGTATTTTGGGTAACAGCGATTTTGTGTATCTGTTAAATCAGAATGCCAAAGATCAGGCAATTCTCGCTGATAAACTGGGACTTTCTGATAAGCAGCTTTCCTATGTCACCAACTCCGAGCCGGGAAGTGGTCTGATACTGTTTGACAATGTGGTAATTCCATTTGTAGACAAATATCCGACAGACACCAAGACTTACAGAATTATGAATACCAAGCCGGAGGAATCGGTGCAGAAGGAGGACGCAGTGTAAATGGCAGAAAAAAGACAGAAGAAGCAGGCGGCAAAGGCATTTGAAAAAGAGACATTTTCCAAAGATAAGGAAGTGACTGGAGTAAAACATATAGAACACAGGCAGGACAACACCTTTTCTGTGGAAAACCAGTTTAGTGCCAGCGAGAAGCCTGTGAGCAATCTGCCAAGGGATGCGAACCATGGCAGTCGTACAGGAAAAGCAACTTCTGGTCACAGCGTCCAGAAGTCAGAGTTTAATACTGGGACAGAATACAGGAAAAATAATAAGAAAAAATATTACCGACAGCAACAACAGGACACTTCTGGTCACAATGTCCAGAAGTCGGAAGCCGAAGAGGAAAAGACATTCTTAAAGGAAAACAGCTTTATCAATGAGGAAAACGGTAATGCTACAAATTTCCATACAGAGGACGCAGACAGTTTTCAGGACAATTACCACGTTAGAAATACCTACCAACGGTCTGAGGAAAAAGGAAAATATCACAAAGGGCGTGTGCAGAGAGAACACGCACACAGAGAACGTGCGAAGTCAGAAAATACAAAGCAGTCCGATTATGGAGATTTCCAGACAAAGGATGCCACATTTTCGCAGGGGCAGGCGGACGAATTTACAGACCAAAAAGTACAGAAGGCTTTTGATAAGTCGGAAAAGAGTCGTCAGAAGTTGCAGAAAGCAAAGGACAAGATGCCGAAAAAGCGGCAGTATGAGATGAAACGTGTCTTTGATGAACAGAATGGAAAAGCAAAATATATCGTTGTTCCGGTGGATGTGGAGAAGCCATTTAAGCAGGATGGTCTGGGAAAGACTGCGGTTCATAAGCTGCAAACGGAAAATATGTATTTTGTGCATCGAAAGATTGCAGAGACAGAAAAGGATAATTCTGCTGTGGAGGGTGCACATAAGACAGAACAGCGTGCAGAAGATGTTTACCATTACATGAAATATCACCGCAAGAGCAAGGCACAGAGAAAGCGTGACCGCTTAGAGCGATTGCACAAAAAACAGGTTACAGCGGATATGAAGCTGGAGTATGAGAAATTCATCAGTGAAAATCCACATCTAAAGGGCAACAGTCCAAAGAAGCAGTTGCAAAGGCAGCTACAGAAACAGCGCATCAAGCGTGAGTATGCCAAGGCAAGGCGGGTAGGAGCAGAAGCCAAGACTGCAAAGGAAACATTTACAAAGACAGCCAATGCTGCAACCGGGATTGCAAAGAAGTTACAGGAAATTGCCACGAAAAATAAAACACTGATTATCACAGTGGGTATTTTTGCACTTCTGCTCATTATGATCATGTCGGCACTATCAAGCTGCGGTTCCATGTTTACCGGAACTGTGACAACAACGATGGCAAGCACATATCTTAGCCTTCCGGCAGAGATTGATGCAGCAGATTTATCTTTTACAGAAAAGGAAATGGAGCTGCAAAACAAGATTGACCGGATTGAAACTGATTACCCGGGATATGATGAATACGATTATAACCTTGGTGCAATCGGGCATGATCCATATACACTGATCAGTTATCTTTCCGCAGTCCATACGGAATTTACTGCCGCAGGAATAGAGAGTGAGATTCAGGAATTATTTGATGCCATGTATTCACTCACTACCGAGGAAGTAGAGGAAACACGGACAAGGACAGTCACAAAGACCGGAACCAGAATAGTAACAAATCCGGACGGGACTACCCGTACCGAGGAATATGAGTACGAGGAGGAAGAAGAATATACCGTAACAATTCTTCGTGTCACACTTACGGTCACACCGCTTGAGAGCATTGTAGCCGGACGCATGGACAGCGAACAGACGGAAATTTTTGGAGCCTATACGGAGACAAAAGGCGGCTTACAGGTCTTTGCTTCTCCGGTTGATTATTACTGGTATTACTATATCAGCAGTTATTATGGCTACCGGAAAAATCCAAACACCGGAGCCGAGGAGCTTCACAGGGGTGTGGATATAGCGGTGCCGACAGGAACGTTTGTATATGCGGCACATGATGGAACGGTAACAGAAGCAACTTACGATTCCTATTATGGAAATTATGTGGTGATTACGGACAGTAAGGGATATACCACAAAATATGCCCACATGGACAGCTTAAATGTGTCCGCAGGGCAGAGTGTAAAAAAAGGTGACAATATAGGCAAAAGCGGAAATACAGGAAGCAGTACCGGAAACCACCTTCATATTGAATGTCTGTATAACGGGGTGTATTATAACTCGTTATTTTATTTTGAAGCAGGAGAACAGACCATTTATGGGGAAACAACGGGCGGTACCGGAGGAGGAACCGGCAATGTGATACCACCGGAATCTTATGATGATGCAACCGTACAGACGCTTATGCGTGAAGCAAACAGGTATCTGGGTATGCCATATACTTTTGGCGGCACAGCTCCGGCTAGTTTTGACTGTTCCGGTTTTGTATGCTGGGTATTTTCAAACAGCGGCGTACATAACCTGCCAAGAACCACAGCACAGGGCATTTATGACCAGTGTACTCCGGTATCAGCGGCAGATGCAAAGGCAGGGGACATTATATTTTTTACAGGAACCTACAATGCAGGACGTCCGGTTACACACGTTGGTATCTACTGTGGAAACGGTACGATGGTGCATTGCGGAGATCCAATTCAGTACACGTCTATCAACACTTCTTACTGGCAGAGCCATTTTTATGGTTTTGGAAGATTAAATTAGCGAAGGGAGGAAGATCAGTTGTCAGTAGAAAGAATCAATGCACAGCTTAAAAAGGTCAGAGAGCAGATAGCACAGCTACAGGCAAAGGAAAAAGACCTTGCAGAGCAGAAACAGATGGCGGAGGATGCCGAAGCCATGAAGATCATTCGGAAATATAAAATCTCATCAGAGCGATTGCAGATGCTTAATAAGCTCAGTGAGGATGAAGTCAGAAATCTATTACAGAAACGGGAACAGGAAAAGGAGGATTCGACTAATGAAAAACAGGAGATTATCGGCTAGGGCAGTGGTGTCCCTTATGCTATCGGCAATACTTTTTTGTATGCCGATTGGGGCATTTTTTGCCAACAGGGCAAATACTGTGGAGGTTCATGCGGAGGATACAGCAGAGCAGAAAATAGAAAGTGCGGCAGAGGAAAGCAGTGCAGAAAGCACAGCGTCCGGTAATGATAACAAGGACAGTTCCGGTAGTGGAGAAAATCACACAGAGCAGTCCACAGAGAATACAACGGAAAATTCCACAGAAGGCACAACTGAGGAGACACAGCCTGCCGCAAAATGCACCTGCAAGGAAAAATGCAGTCAGTATGCAGTAAATGAAGATTGTGAGGTGTGTGCAAAGGATTACAAGGAATGTGCCTATATCAATCCGAGTGTAAAAATCACAATCAATACACCGTCTGGATGGCATAATGATACCACTAAGGTAACTGTCAAGGTGGAAGATACGATAGTTTCCGGTAATTTTACCATTCAGACAGTAAAGGCAAAAGTCGGACAGAATGGAAGCTGGACGGACATTACCGAGGATATGCACATAGAGATTTCCGAGAACAGCACCATTTATGTGCAGGTCACAGACCAGAAGGGCAAGAACTACGAGAAAAACCATTATATCAAGTGTTTTGATTTTACCAAGCCTACCTTAAATGCGGCAGTCAGCGACGGTCTTTTGAGCATTCAGGCACATGATACGGATTCCGGTATCAAGGCAATCTATGTCAATGGCTATGAGTTTACAGAGCATACGAATGGAGCCTTGAATATCCGTCTGCAACAGTTCGATGCAGGGTATCAGTATTTCACGATTTCTGCCATGGATAATGCAGGAAATACCTCTGAAATCTATAAAACAGCCAATCCGTATTACACCGATCCGGAGAATAAGGACAGCAGTGAAAAAGATCCGGCACAGCAGCTTCCGGTGGATGCGTCGGCAACCAAGCCAAGCTCTGCAACCGCACAGGTCACAGAGCATACAAAAACGGATGTGAATGGAAATACAGTTTCCCAGACAGGCAGTGGAACAACTTCAAGCAGTTCCGCAACAGCAAAGCAATCTCCAAGTACGGGAGATACTTCTAAGGATGCAGACCAGAGCAGTGACAGCCAGACCACAGAAAAAGGCAAGGAATTTTACACAATCCAGACTGCATCAGAAAAGGTATTTTATCTTGTGATTGATCGTGATGGGGAAGAGGAAAAGGTGTATTTCCTTACAGAAGTCAGTGAAAACGACCTGCTGAATACCACAACGGATAACAGCGAGACACTTCCGAAAAATTCAGCGGCATTGGAATCTGCAATCCCTACCAAAGACAGCGCATTATCAAACAATAATGCTGATACCACAGGAGATAAAACACAGGGAGCAGAAAGTGTTGAGGACAGCACCGAAGATAGCACGGAAGATACAAGTGAGCCGAAAGAGGATACCGCAAAAGCAGATGGTTCCGGCTTTACATATATTTTAATAGGCATTGCTGCGGTAGCTGTGATCGGAGTGGTATATGTTGTGAAGTCTAAGAAGAAAAAGGAAAACTTCATTGATGAGGATGAAGATGAGGACGAGCTTGACGAGGACTACGATTATGATGACGAGGAAGAAACCGAGCAGGATTCCGACGAAGCATTCATAAATGGTGGTGATGATACAGAATCAGTAGACACAGACGAGAATGACAATGAAGATAACAACAACGAGAATGACGAAGAAGATGGGGAGGAATAGAGATGGAGCTTGTAATTGCAGAGAAGCCGAGTGTGGCACAGAGCATTGCGGCGGTTCTTGGTGCCACACAGCGTAAGGACGGATATTTGGAAGGCAATGAGTATCTGGTATCATGGTGTGTGGGACATCTGGTAGAACTGGCACAGCCGGAAAGCTATGAGGAAGCATGGAAGAAATGGAGTTATGACAATCTTCCGATCATCCCACAGGAATGGCAGCATGAAGTGAAAAGTGATACGAAAGCACAGTATCAGATTTTGAAAAAGCTCATGCATGATGACAGGGTAGATGCTGTTGTGTGTGCAACCGATGCCGGAAGGGAGGGTGAGCTGATCTTTCGCCTGACCTACAACATGGCAGGGTGCAGAAAACCGATGAAGCGGTTATGGATTTCTTCCATGGAGGAAAGTGCTATCCGTGACGGATTCCATAATCTTCGCCCAGGCAGCGACTATGATAACTTGTATCATTCAGCATTATGCAGGCAGGAAGCAGACTGGCTTGTGGGTATCAATGGGACAAGACTTTTTACGGTATTATATGGCGGTAAGGCATTGAAGGTTGGCAGAGTGCAGACACCGACACTTGCCATGCTGGTGGATCGTGAAAGTAAAATCATGAATTTCAAGAAAGAAGCCTATTATATGGCTCACATCATGGGAAATGGTCTGGATGCGGTATCAGAGCATATCAGTGATAAAACGGAAGCAGAGAGGATTGCAGGAGCCTGTGAAAACGGACAGGCTCTTGTCACTTCCGTGGTAAAGGAAGAAAAGTGGGTAGCACCGCCGAAGCTCTATGACCTTACAACACTCCAGAGGGATGCAAACCGTCTGTTTGGTTTTACTGCCAAGCAGACATTGGAATATACGCAGAGCCTTTATGAGAAAAAGTTAGTAACATATCCGAGAACAGACAGCCAGTATCTGACAGATGAGATGGGAGAAAGCACAGAAACTCTGATTCAGATGTTACTTGGAAAAATGCCCTATGCCGAAGGTCTGGGATATCAACCGGACGTGAGTAAGGTATTAAATTCAAAGAAAGTATCCGATCACCATGCGATTATCCCAACCATGGAAGTAGCCAAAGCAGATATTGGTGAACTGAAAGAACGAAGCCGCAAGATTTTGTATCTGATCAGTGCCAGAGTTCTGACAGCAACTGCAGATCCTTATATTTATGAGAGTCATAAATGTCAGATTACCTGCAATTATCATACGTTTTATCTCAATGCAAAGAAAACAAAACAGGAAGGGTTCAAGACAATTGAGAAAAAACTGAAACAGTTCTTTGGAATCATTGCAGAAAAAGAAGAGCCGGAGTTGGATATCTGGGCAGGCAAGCATTATGGTCCCTGTGATTCTTTTGTATCGGAGCATTTTACACAGCCACCGAAACAGTACACAGAAGATACCCTGCTTTCTGCGATGGAACGTGCAGGGAATGAAGAGCTGACCGAAGATACAGAAAAGAAAGGACTTGGTACTCCTGCAACAAGGGCAGCAATCATTGAAAAACTGATTCAGTCTGGCTTTGTGAAAAGGGAAAAGAAAAATCTGGTGCCGACAGATGATGGAAATGTGCTGATTACGGTTCTACCGGATGAGATTAAATCTCCGAAGATGACCGCAGAGTGGGAAATGGCATTGAATCATATTGCCCAGAATACAGAGACAGCAGATGAATTCCTAAATGGGATTACAGAGCTGATGCAGGAACTGGTTGCCAGATATCAGGGTATTTCAGAAGAAAAGAAAGACCAGTTTCATGGAAAAGCAAAAGGAGAAATCATTGGCAAATGTCCCCGCTGTGGAGCAGATGTCAGGGAAGGAAAAGTAAACTTTTACTGTTCTGACCGGAACTGTGCTTTTACCTTATGGAAGAATGATAAATTCCTTGCAAGCCAGGGAAAAAAGATGGATAAGGCGGCAGCAAAGAAGTTCCTGTCTAAAGGAAAAATCCATTATAAGGATCTGGTATCAAGAAAAACAGGGAGACAGTATGAAGCAACTGTGGAGATGGTCGATCCCGGAGAGGGAAATGTACAGTTCAATCTTATTTTTCCACAACGATAAGTAGTGTATTGCAGGCAGTCTAAGGACTGTCTGTTTTAATACAAATATATGAAAGAGAGGACCTTAGCATGAAGAAAAAAGGTAATTTTAGAAAAGTAGTATCTGGCTTGCTGGCAGGCATGACAATGCTTAGTACAGTGCTGTCTCCGATGACGGCATATGCAGCGGAGATCCAGCCAGAGGAAAAACCTCCACTTTATGAGGAAGTGAAAGACCTTCTGGATGAAGATGAGGTGGTGACTGCCAAAGATTATGAAATCGAAACAGGCAGTGTATTTGATGTGAAATCAGACTACACAGGACTGGAAATCAAGGATGCTGACAAGGTTAAAGTCACATTCGAGGAAGCAAAGAACGACAAGGATGAGGATTTTACGACAGATCATGCGGACACTTACAAAGCGGTCTATTATGTGGAACCGGTAAATCAGGAGCATCCGAAGTACCAGATCAGCCGAAAACTGATTGTGCGTGAGAAAGAAACAGAAGCTCAGACTGAAACTGCAGGGAGTGAAGCAGTGACCGAATCAGAAACCGCTGGCAGTGAACAGCAGACAGAGGAAGCGGAGGATTCAGAAGCAGACTCGGAGATTACCGATATTGACGCTGATGAATTTGATGATTTAGTAGAGCAGGCACAGAATCAGGATACCTATGATGAAGAATCAGGGTTAGAGCTTCATGATGTTTTGGAACAGGCAGGAGACGAAGGTGTGGATCTTGATGCTATGGAAGAAGGAGAGATTGCAACATTTGAAGCAGTTTCGGCTTATTCAGCAAGAAGTACACAGCAGGTAACAATCGAAAAAGGACCTCTGTATAGATATGCAGATTATAATCTTGGAACCTATCTGACAGAGCCGTACTATATCAGCTACGGAAGCGTCAGAGCAACTGCGTATTGTGTACAGCCAGCAAAACCTGGACCAGGATCTGGAAATTATACAATCACAAAGATTGGAGACAATCAGGCGTTAGCAAAAGTGTGTTATTACGGTACAGATGCCGCAGGGAGCGAAAGCTTTTTTGCGAATAAACACACGGATTTCTCAGAAGGAAAAAGATTCATCATTATTCACATGGCTGCATCTTATGCCAATGGAAGCAGTGATGCATTCTATGGAACAAATGCTACAGGCGAGGCTTTGGCAAAAGAACTCTATAATTATTGTGTGAATAAGCCGGAAATACCAGATGTAGCGATGTCATTTTCCAAACCGAATGTAAAAGCTTATGTAGATGGAAATGTTCAGAGAACGGAGAACATTAAGTTCAACGCATCTTCCCAACAGAAAATTACAATGGACTTACCAAAGGGAGTAAAGCTCCATAATGTATCTACTGGAAATGTAAGTGCGGCAGGTGCAAGCGTAACAATTGGAGGAGGAACTACGTTTTATCTTTCAGCGCCTCTGACACAGACAAAAGATGTAAATGCTACTTTTTCTGCAAAAATGAAGGGAAGTATTACAAAAGATTACTCAGCATATAAACTGACCACGAATGCAAGTGTTCAGGATCTGGCATTTGTATTTGGAGAAGGTGTTGCTGATGAAAAAAATGTAAGCTTAAAGGTGTCCTGGATTGAACAGGCTACGATCGAAATCGTAAAGAAAGACGATACAGCGGATGTTAATCTTGCAGGTGCAGTATTCGGTGTATACAGCGATGAGGCTTGTACAAAGCTGATCACTCAGATGCCGGCAACAGATAAGAATGGAAAATCTTCTGTTACGATCATCAAGACACAGGATACTGTTTATCTGAAAGAGATCACAGCACCACAGGGATATGTAGTAAATGCAACGGCAACAAATGTAAAACTGGTAGCAAGTAAGACCTCAGCTGTAACCGTGGAAAATAAGGAACAGCTGGCAGAGCTTACCATTTACAAAGAAGGACAGGTTCTGACCGGAGCAGATGTCAGTGAAAATGGAACGGTATTTCAGTATGAAAACCGCAGACAGAAAAATGCAGTGTATAACGTGTATGCCGGGGCAGATATCGTAACAGCTTATGGCACAAAAGTGTACAGCAAAGGTGACCTTGTAAAAGAAAACCTGACAACAGGTGAGAATGGTTCTGTCACACTGAAAAACCTGCATCTTGGAACCTACGTGGTAAAAGAAACAAAAGCACCGGACTCTTTCTATAACGGCAGCGAAGAAAAGTCAGTGACTTTAACTTATGCTGGTCAGAATAAAGAAGTTGTATTTGCAGATGTGACTTTTAACAACGAGAGACAGAAAGCAGATGTTTCCGTAGTAAAACAGGATAAAGACACCAAGAAACCACTGAAAGGCGGTATTTTTGCTCTGTATGCATCCGATGATATCAGAAATGCAGACGGAAGCGTTGTTGTGAAAAAAGGAACGCTGATTGAGAAAGTAACTACTGGCGCAGACGGAACTGCAAAATTCACAGTAGACCTGCCAATCGGATATTCCTATTCTGTAAAAGAAGATCAGGCACCGGAAGGCTATGTAAGAAATACAGAAGATGTGTATACGTTCAAGTTTTCTTACACCAATGATAAAGAAGCAACCGTATCTTTTGCCCATACCTTCAGCAATGACCGTGTGACAGCAAAGATTAATCTTTATAAAGTGGATAAAGAGACAGGAAAAGCAGTACCGCAGGGAGATGCGACACTGAAAGGTGCAGTTTATGGACTGTATGCCCGTGAAGATATCGTGCACCCGGATGGAGCAACGGGAACTATTTATAAAGCAGGAGAGCAGGTAGCTTCTCTTACAATAGATGACAAAGGACAGGCTTCTGTAAATGGCTTATATCTTGGCAAATATTATGTCAAAGAGATTACTCCGCCGACCGGATACCTGGCAGATGCAGAAGAGCATGATCTTACGTGCAGTTATGAAGGAGATATGACAGCAGAAGTAAAAAGAGAGTGCACTTCCAGTGAGCAGGTCATCAAGCAGCCATTCCAGATCATCAAAGCAGCCAACAATGGGAAGACAGATGCAGATCTGTTATCCGGAGCTGGATTTACAGTTTATCTGAAATCTTCCCTTACAAAGAAAGCAGATGGAAGCTATGATTTTGATTCTGCCAAACCAGTAGTGAGTGGAGAAAATGGAGCAACGGAGATTTTCACAGATGAAAAAGGATATGCCTGCAGTATTCCATTACCATTTGGAAACTATATCGTGCGTGAAACTACAACACCGCACAATTACAAGCCGGTCGATGATTTTGAAGTGAATATCACAGAGCATCATCCAAATGAGCCGCAGATCTGGCGAGTGCTTCTGGATGAAGAGTTTAAGGCAAAACTGAAAATCGTGAAAAAAGACGATGAAACAAAGAAATCCGTATTGATTGCCGGAACAGAATTTAAGGTATATGACCTGGACAACAAAAAGTATGTGGAACAGGTAACAACTTACCCTGTGACAACCACTCACAAGTCCTATTTTACGGACAGCCAGGGATATCTGATCATGCCGAAGAACCTGAAGATCGGACATTACCGGATTGAGGAAGTCAACGCACCGGAAGGGTACACAATCAACAAGAACTATGTAGAGATTGCGGTGGATGCAAACACAGCATACCAGATGGATTCTGAGAGCGGAGATGCCATTATTACGGTAGATTACGAGAACCATCCGGTAAAAGGAAAGCTGACGATTTATAAAAAAGGTGAGTTGCTGACCGGATTTAAGAAAGATTTTGTTTATGAAGAAAGATACCTGAAGGGTGCAGAATTTAATGTCTATGCAGCTGAAAATATCTTTACGCCGGATTATCAGAAAGATGAAAACGGAAACAGACAGCTGATCTATGCAAAAGATGCACTGGTAACAACGGTAACGACCGGGGAAGACGGAAAAGCAGTTGCTGATAACCTGCCGCTTGGTTCTTACTATGTGGTAGAAAAAACAGCACCGGAAGGATTTGTTCTGAACCATGACAGATCGGATGTAGCATTTGTCTATGCAGATCAGGATACACCTGTGATTGAACAGGAAGTGACTGTTGGCGATGACCGACAGAAAGTTGCAATCCAGGTAGAAAAACAGGATGCAGAAAATGGTGCAACCGTAGCAGGCGCTGTCTTTGGTATCTATAACAAAGAAGATATCAAGGCAGATGGAAAAGTAATCGTGAAAGCAGAGACACTTTTACAGGAAATGACTTCTGATAATGATGGTCTTGCAGTATGTACGCTGGATCTGCCACTTGGACAGTATTATGTGAAAGAGTTAAAAGCACCGGCTGGATTTGTATCCTCTGATGAAGTTCTGAATCTGAATGCTTCTTACCAGGGACAGGATGTGAAGGCAGTAAAACTGAAAACTGTGAAAAAGAACCAGCCAACAACAGTTGAAATCACAAAATCTGATGTAACAACAGGTGTGGAACTGGATGGGGCAAAACTCACCGTTCTTGATAAAGAAGGAAATGTTGTGGATCAGTGGATTTCTGTAAAAGATCAGCCACATGTGATCAAACGACTGACAGTTGGAGAGGAATACACCCTTCGTGAGGAAATGGCACCTTATGGTTATCTGAAAGCAACGGATGTGAAGTTCACGCTGGAAGATACCGCAGAGATTCAGAAAGTAGAGATGAAAGATGAAGTACCGACAGGACTTCTGATCATCAATAAAAATGGAGAGTTTTTGGATAAAGTGACACTTCTGGACCATGTAAAAGGTACTGTGGAGCATCTCTTTGAATATGTAACTGGAAGTCTTACAGATGTAACTTTCGATGTATTTGCTGCGGAAGATATCAAAGCGGCAGATGGTGTCAGTGAAGATTATTTCAAAGCAGATGAAAAAGTGGGAACCATTACCACAGATTCCAATGGTATTGCACAGATGGGAGATCTTCCGGCTGGAAAATACTATGTGAAGGAAGTAAAAACAGCCCATGGTTATGTGCTGGACAAAGAGCCGAGATATGTTGACCTTTCCTACCGTGATCAGGACACACCAGTCATCACTTATGATGAGAAATGGCAGAATGCCCGTCAGAAAGTAAAGGTTACGGTTCTGAAGAAAGAAAAAGATACAGAACGTGTCCTTGCAGGTGGTGTCTTCGGTCTTTATACCAGTGAAGATATCAAAAATGCAAAGGGCGAGGTACTTCTTGAGAAAGACAGTCTGATCGAGCAGCGAGTAACGGATGAAAAAGGACAGATTACTTTTACGGCAGATCTTCCGGTAGACGGAAAATACTATGTGAAAGAGGTCTTTGCGCCGGACGGATTTGTTACAACAGATGAAGTACAGGAATTTACCTTTGAATATGCCGGAGAAGACCAGGCAGAAGTAAGCTACGACTTTACTTTTGAGAATCAGCCAACCACAGTGGAGCTGACCAAAACAGACCTGACAACAGGTAAAGAACTTCCAGGTGCACACCTGAAAGTAACGGATTCAGATGGCAATACAGTAGATGAATGGACTTCTACGGAAGAATCCCATGTGATCAAAGAACTGGTTGTTGGTAAGGAATACACCATGACAGAGACAAAACCGGCAGATGGATATGTCACTGCAGAAAGTATTACCTTTACAGTAGAAAATACAGCAGAGATTCAGAAAGTAGAGATGAAAGATGATGTGACAAAAGTTGAGATCAGTAAGACGGATATCACAGGAGAAACTGAGATTCCGGGTGCAAAACTGACGATTCTCGATAAGGATGATCAGGTAGTAGAGAGCTGGACTTCCACAGAGGAAACACACTATATCGAAAAACTGCCAATCGGTAAATATACCTTACGTGAAGAGCAGGCGCCGAAAGGATATCTTCTGACATCGGATGTTACTTTTGAAGTAACGGATACTGGAGAAGTCCAGAAAGTGGCTATGAAAGATGATACTGCCAAGGGAAAAGTGATTCTCAATAAGACAGATAAATCGTCAGGAGAACCACTGAAAGGGGTAGAATTTGAACTCCGTGACAGCAAAGGAAAGGTTCTGGAAACCTTAAAGACAGACGCTGCCGGTCATGCAGAAAGTGAGCTGTATGAGATTGCCACATTTAAGAACGGCAAATATGATACAGCAATCAAGTATTATCTGGTGGAAACAAAAACACTGGATGGATACACACTGGATCAGACCAAGCATGAAGTGACATTTGCTTATGCGAATGACAGTACACCAGTCGTGGAAGTTACTTTCAATCTGACAAATGAGAAACCGGAAGTTCCAGAAACACCGAACACACCGGATACACCACAGTCCCATGAAGAGACAAAGGTATCAAATGCACCGAAAACAGGTGACAGCACGAATATCTGGCTGCCGATCCTGCTTCTGGTAATCTCCACAGGAGGTATGGCAGGACTTTATATCTGCAGAAAAAGGAAAAGCAAATAAGGAAACCAGAGGTTATGATTGGGAGCTTCTATGTGAGGCTCCCTTTTTCATACAAAAAAATCACAGAAAGGAACAGAAAACTATGATGAAAGCAATGGAAAAAAGACAGGAAGCACGAAAAAACCAGGAGAAAACTTTAAAGAGAATGATGGCTTATCAGAAGAAAGCCGAGCAGATGGTCAGCAGAAAAAGAATGAACCATCACATGATCAGAAAGGGGTAAAAGCGTATGATGAACAGAAAAGAATTTTATGAATATGTCAAAGACAATGTAAAGGAGTATTTGCCAGAGTCTTACAAGGACGCAGAAATTAAACTTCAAGAAGTAGAAAAAAACAATGGACTGAAGCTTACTGGCATTACAATTCCAAATGGGAATCAGAGAATCGTACCGACAGTCTATCTGGATTCTCTCTACCAGGAATATATCAATGGGAAAGATGTAGATTCTTGTGTTGGGGATGTAGCTGATATGCGTATTGAAGCACAGGGAAAAGCAGAATTTTTTGATATGGGAGTTCCGGATATTCTTGATTATGAAAAGATGAAGGACAAATTACAGGTGAGAATTTGCGACAAAGAATGGAATACCGATCGTTTGGCAGACAAAGTAGTCACAGAACACGGAGATTTTGCAGCTTATTATGCAGTAAATCTGGAGGAAAATGGAGAGGGAATCAGCAGTATTCCGGTAACTGTTTCTCTGATGAACGAATGGGGAGTATCTGTCGAACAGATTCAGGCAGATGCGATGATGGCAGATAAGAACAGAGGAGTGCAACTGGTGGATATGACACAGATTGTCGAATCCATGATTTTTGGAGGAACACCAAAGAATCTTTTGAATGAAAAATTGGATATGGAAACTGTGGAGAATCCAATGTTCTGCCTTACCAATGAATCTAAGATGAATGGGGCTTCCCTGTTACTGCAGGAAGATATTCGAAAACAGATTGGGGAATGCCTGGGAAGCGATTACTTTGTCATCCCATCTTCTGTTCATGAAGTGTTGATTCTCCCTGATAACGGAATCTTTCAAGTTCCAGAATTAAATGCGATGGTACAGGAAGTCAATGAGACACAGGTGGAAAGACAGGAACAGCTTTCTGATAAGGTTCAGTTCTGTGATAAAAAGACAGCAGTAATGGAAAATGCTGAGCGCAGGGAAGCACGTCTGGAGAAAGAAAAAGCAGCCGAAAAAGCGGAAGTAAAAGGTGGAATCCATGGAAGATTGGAGAAAGCTAAGGCAGAAATCAAGGCAAAAGAGGCAGACAAAGTGCCGAAGAATAAGTCAAAAGATCTTGCCGCAGCATTATAAAGAGAAGTAACGATGATTTTATGGGGACTGTGCCAAGCAGTCCCTGATTTTATGAAAAGGAGTAGCACATGGCAAATAAATTATATGCAATGGAACAGCTGACGGAAGAGGTGGCAAAAGATGTAGCTGCCAGTCCGCAGGAATGGATGCGGTTCCTTGACACGGCATCCAGACTGTACAAGTATACTTTTCCAGAACAGCTTTTAATTTATGCACAGCGGCCGGAAGCAACCGCCGTAGCATCCATGGAAATCTGGAATCAGAAAATGTTTCGATGGATTAAAAAAGGTTCCAAGGGAATCGCATTGATTGATAATACATCAGGACCAAAGATAAAACTGAGATATGTGTTTGATGTGCAGGATACTTATAAAGTAAGAAATCTGGGAAAAGATCCACAGTTATGGAATCTTCCAATGGAAGGAGAACAGCTGGTTGCGGATTATCTGCAGGAGCAGTTATCACTGGAAGATACAGAAGGAGGACTTGCTGAAAGTCTGCATCAGGCAGCGAAGGAGAGTATGCAGGAATGGCTTCCAGATGCATTGGAAGAACTGAGACTGGATGTGACAGGGACATTTTTGGAAGAACTGGACGAACAGAATCAGGAAGTAGAATTCCGGGAACTGATGACCAATAGTGTCTGGTATGTATTACTAAACAGGTGTGGACTGGATGTACAGGAATATCTGGATGCAGAGGATTTTCGGCATATAACGGACTTCAATCAGCTGAAAATATTAGGACATCTGGGAAGTGCAGTCAACGAGATCAGCAGACCAGTCCTGATGCAGATTGGACGATATGTTCTGAATGATCTGGAAAATGACCTGAAAACGGTTGCAAAAGAAAAAGAAGTAGCTTATAATAAGTTTAACACGTTAATTCGTGAAAGTAATACAGATAACACAGAAGATAGAGAAGAAAAAAAGGAGGAAACAGACTATGAGAGAGATCAGTTACAGCCAGAACGGAGAGTATCAGATTCCAGATATCAGCCTGGAAGAGACGAGAGGAACGATCGGGAAGTACGGAATGATGAGGAAAGAGTATCTGAGAAACCACAAGGTAGCCAGGTTCAACATTCTGACACTGCAGAACCGTCTGGACAGTCATCTGATGGAGATCGACAGCCAGGCAAGGCAGAGAGTAGACAACCTGATGATCGAACTTCTGGAGAAAGATCCGGCACCGGACAAGATGGCAGACACAATGGCGTGGACCAGACACATGAACCAGATCAAGGCACAGGCAGAGGAACTGGTAATTCGGGAGATTATTTACAGTTAAGCCTGTTCCCAACAGAAGAGGAACAGTTAGGAGAAATAAGGAAAGCGGCAGCTGCATTAGAACAGCCAGCCGCTTTTCTTATTTCTGATGAAGTGGTAGACGATATTCTCCGAACAGGAAGCGGACAGAAAAATACACTGTTTCACATTACTGCAAGATTGATCGAAGGTTTGGATAATGAAGAAATGCAAAGCTTCCTGAAAGATGAATATGGTACTGGAGGAAAAGGATTTACCATAGATGGGCAGAAAATCAGTATCTGGTATGACAACGATGGTATCCGTATCCGACGAGGCGACTCAGCAAGAAGAAACTTTGACCGTATCGTTACGTGGGAAGAAGCTGCTGACAGGATCCGGGATATGTATGAGGAGGGAAATTACGTTGATAATCTTATCTCCAATAATGCTATCGAGCAGGAACAGAAAGAAATGACAGATCTTCTGGCACTTCATTTCCGTGATACGAGCAGAAACAGAGAAGAGCAGTTGTCTTATCCTGACTGGCAGGACGTAGTGGGGGCGGCTTGGACAGATCCGGAGGAAGCAGCTGCGACAGCCTATCGTTTTGAATGGCTTCAGGAAGATATGGAAAAGAATCCAGAAGATTATCATCGCTGGGAAATACAGCACAATCCAGTGTATTTTCAGCGCTTTCGTGACCTCCAGAGAGATTTTTCCTGGGTTGATCAGCAATTCAAGGTAGAGCGGCCGGCGCTATCCTTTATTACACAGGATGAAATAGATGCAGTGTTAAGAAGAGGCGGCATTACTGCCGGAGGACGTAACCGGATTTATGAATATTTCATGGAGCACCATGATATGAAAGATGCAGCTGAGTTCCTGAAAAATGAGTATGGAACAGGTGGTTCTTCACCCGGAATACCAGGAGCAGATGCTTCCGACGCATCCCATGATGCAAAAGGATTAAAACTTGCAAAAGGGAAAATTGGCAGTCCAGAGGTAGAAGTTTTATTAAAGTGGAACAAAGTTGCAGAACGTGTCCGCCAGTTAATCCGC
>ERZ1026945.297-NODE-297-length-19161-cov-6.106459_pt1 | contig 19161 bp, 16 predicted proteins | sample MGYA00519304_ERZ1026945 | MGnify/ENA primary metagenome ERZ1026945 (study PRJEB26926, sample SAMN06164619) | human gut metagenome | biome: ENVO:00009003; feature: ENVO:2100002; material: ENVO:00002003 | host: Homo sapiens | place: USA | collected 2012 ...
GTGCAAAGCACCACCAATGGTGGCAAGGCTCTTGACAGGGCTTTTTCTTTTCTGTGGTGGGTAATCAAGAGGGAAAAAAGGATAAAAGTTGATTTGTGGCAAATCAGACAAAAGCAACACAAGTATCGCAGTATGAACTGATGTTACATAAGGATAGTAACTGAAAGATTGTAAGATAAATGATAATTGGGCTTGCATTATACTTTTTGTATAAGTGTAAGCCTCTTTCAAAAAAATTGAAAAAACTATTGCTTATGACGTAACGTTATGAATTATAATATATGCAGGAGGAATGGAACATGAATAAAAAGAAAGCTATACCAGAAAATTATATGACTGTTGGCGAACTTGCTAAGAAAATGGGTACAACAGTACGAACACTTCAATATTATGATAAAGAGGGATTTTTCCCAAATCTTGAACGAAGCGGTAACATCAGGAAATTCAGCGATAACGAGCTTGCTTCACTTAAGCTCATAGAATGTCTGAAAAAATCGGGACTGGAAATCAAAAATATAAAACAGTTTTTTAAACTGGTGTCCGGCGGGAGCTCAACTTATGCCGAGAGAAAAGAAATATTTGAAGCCCGCAAGATAGCTGTTGAAGAAGAAATTGCAGCTCTTGAAAAGACCCTCGCCATGCTTAAATTCAAATGCTGGTACTATGAAAAAGCAATGGCTGACGGAAACGAGGACTCAATCCACGAAATGATGCCTGACAAATTTCCTCCTGAAATTCAGGCGTTATATAATAAAGCCCACGTCTAGTATTTTTTTTCATATTTTTTGGCTGAATGATGCACCATTTCTGGAGGGTTGTTCAAGTTCATCGACTTCGCCAGACTCGTCAGCAGAGCTGCCATCTCAGGATTTCCAAGCACTTTCATAAGCATATCCGCATCTACCCCCTCCGGAACACTTATCATATTATTGTTATTATTATTCTGTGTACCTGATGCCCCATGAATATCAGGATTTAAGTTTTCCTTATTATAAAAAGCATTTTCCATAAGCTGGGCATTCTTTTTGCGGTCCTCGTCCAGAATATGTCCATATACCTCTGTTACCATGTCTGCCTGCGCATGACCGGAATCGCCCTGGACCGCCTTTATATCACCGCCACTCAGTTTTAGCTTGTATGTCACCGATGTATGACGCAGGCTGTGAAATACCACATCCGGCAATCCTTCCTTTTTAATAATCTGCTTCATCTACATTGTTCCGATTGCAGCTTCATTCACGATTACTTCATATGCATGAAATGGTGCAAACTTATTTATCAGATTCTTCTTCATTACATTTTTTATATAAATAACCAAGTTGTTTTCATTAGCATCAATAACCTTATTACACTTCTAATAGATAATGCGGAAATGAAAATTTCAGTTATAATGAAAGTTTTATGTTATAAAAAATACCAATCTTAATTCTCCACTAGTTACGGATTATTAAGACCGGTATTTATTTCATTTTTTAATTAGCAATTAATCCCGACGTAGTGTAAACTTTTCTACCATATCGTTTAATGCATATGCCTGTGCGGATAATTCCTCACTGGTAGCAGACGATTCCTCTGCTGCCGCAGAGTTCGACTGCACTACTTCCGATATCTGATTCACACCAAGTTCTGCCTGTTGCATCGCCTGTGCCTGCGCAGCAGACTCTTCACTCAATCGTTTTGCATCTGTCGCAATCTCCTTGACTCCCGCAACGATCTGCTCCAGAGATTCCGCTGCTACCTCCGCTGCCTGGTTGCCATTCTTGATCTCCTGCAGCGATCCCTCGATCAGGCTTCTGGTATCTACTGCCGACTGTGCACTCTGTTCGGCCAGTTTACGGATCTGTTCTGCCACCACTGCAAATTCCTTTCCTGACTCCCCTGCTCTTGCAGCCTCAATTGCCGCATTCAGAGACAACAGGTTCGTCTGACTCGCAATATCTTCAATGTCAGCAATAATATTCTGTATCTTTTTAGATGTTTCATTGATTCGGTCCATTTCCTCCATCAATGACCTCATCTGCGCATGCCCTGCATCCGCCTGCTGTGCATAATTCTCAGCCTTTTCCGTCGTCCTCTGCAGTTCGCCGGCTGTACGTGACACGGCATCTGTGATATTCGTAATGGTTGCCGTCAGTTCTTCCACAGATCCTGCCTGCTCTGTTGCTCCTTCTGCCAACGCCTGGGCAGATTGTGCAAGATTCTCCGATCCGGCAGATACCTGATTAGCAGCCTCTTCTACCTGCTGTAAGGTGCTGTTCATCTGTCGGTTCATCTTACGCATGGCATCTTTCAGTGTCACAAACTGTCCTACATATTTCTCTTCGATCTTAGTACCGATGGCATAATTACCTTCCGCCATCTGTCCCAACAATTCTCCTGCATCCGTAATAATCAGATTCAGGTCAGCAGCCATGCCTTTTGCGACTTGTATCATATAGAATATCTCATCTTCCGTGTTTCTGTCCGGGAATGCACTATTCAGATCTCCCTGTGCAAAAGTCTGAAGTCGATCTGCCAGCGCTATCATCGGTTCTTCGATATTTCCTGCCATTTTCTTACCTAATACCACAGAACTCCAGAAAGAGGTCATTACGATAACCAGAATCGCGATCAGCATAAAACGCTCCATATTGCGCAAATCCACCTCCGCCTGATCTCCTTTTTCGACGCACAGATTCATCAAGTCTACAAACTCCGCGTATATCCGTTCGTACTGTGCGGTCAGATCTCCGATATCCAGATCCTGTGCCTTCAGATATCCGTCCTCGTCATCGGAAGTAGCCAGTTCCAATACCTGTGCATCCAATTCCCAGTACCCGTCCAGTTCCTGCAATACTTTATTATATGCATCCCTGCCTTCGGTGAATTTGATTGAGCGGTTCAATTCATCTATGTAACTCTCAAACGCTGCCTTTTTCTGATCATGTAGTTCGCTCTGCTTGTCTATCACTGCTATGTCATCATAGCCTACTACTGCACGTAATGCGCTCCGGCTCTCCGAAAATGCCGCGATCGCTTTACCGATATCTCCCTGTGTAAATCCGTATTGGCTCAATGCCTTTTCATACTGTATCGCTGCGATCAGTAGTGCTACGATTCCAATAACTGCCGCAACCGCACCGATTATTGCTACTTTCACAAATCCTTTCGTTAGTTGCTTTTTAATACCTTGTTGCTTTTGTGTGGTCATATAAAACTCCTCCTAGTTTATCCGTTAAATAAGCTGCCGTGATCAACATCTTTATATAATAGTAGCACGTCCCCTTTCATTATTCAACTGTATGAGATGGTTTTCCAGAGATTTTGCAAGACTGATTGTAAGACTTTCCTGTGGATCAGCGTCTATCAGAAGCACTTTCTTTCCTTCCTGTGCCAATCCTATTCCAAGATTCACACATGATACTGTTTTACCTACTCCACCTTTTTGATTTGATACTGCTATTACTCTGCACATAATCCGTTCCTCCTTTATGCATCCCAATATTTGTTCATATTTAATTTCAACATTTCCAAAATTTCACGCCTCATCTGCTCTGCCGTGTAACTGACAGGAAAAAATCTGTGAAGCTGCTCCGTTTTGAATACTACGCGGTCTATCTCTTTTTGCTTAATTTCACTTAGGATATCTTCCATATCCCTTACTGTAAGTTTCCCATCTGCGCTCAATTTCTTTATGCGGAGTGCCTGGGATAGTGACGGGGTACACTGTGCAAATTCCATTGCATCCAGCATTTCCTTTTGCTCCTTCTTTTTCAGAAATGACAACTGAACTGCCGGGGTAAATCCCATGCTTCCGTCATCCACCTTTTCAAGCATTTCAGGAATAAGTTCTGTTATTTTGATATACCTCTGAACCTGCTTGGGGCTGTCTCCGCATTCTTCTCCAATGAGCTCAATGCTTTTCTTTCCCAAATTATGGTCTACCTGACCACATTTTCTTCTTCCTGCCTTCCTTTTGATTGCTTCATACTTCATTTTGTAAGCAAATGCTTTTTCGCTTGGACTAATCATTTCCCGTTGTAAATTTGAATCAACCATAGATACAACCGCTTCGTCATCTTTTAATACACGAATGATCACAGGTACCTTACGATAACCTATCTTTTCAGCTGCAAATTTTCTTCTGTGACCCGATATGATCTCATAAGTTCCATCCTGCCTCGGTCTGACTATCAGAGGATTTAATATTCCATACTTCTTAATACTCTCCTGCAATTCAATCATCTGACTGTCCGCCTGAACCTTGAATGGATGGTTTACAAATCCCCGAAGTCTTTCCAGCTCAATCTCTACAACTCTTTCATCCTGATCCAGCAATTCCTTCTTTTCTTCCATAGGCAACTTCCTTTCCCTGAACGCAAAAAAGCCCGTCCAGAATAGATTGTTTTTATCTAATCTGAACGGACTCTTCCGACAGGCCTGATATCACAGGCAAGAATATAGTGTTTTATCTCACTGCTTTTCCTAATTTTACACCCCAAAACTCATCCTACACTGTAGTTAATCCCTCTAGGTGACAGACCGGAAAATATGAATCGGTGACAAGCATCCATCCCCGCTGACAAAATCAGTATTTTCAGCCTTGTTTCGCTGACAAATTTGTCACTGAAATTACAATTCTGCATGAAAAAAGCGGCAATGAAACTATCTTCATTACCGCTAAAAATGAGCGTCTCCTATAGGAATCGAACCTACAATAGAGTCTTAGGAGTTCAAGTCCCCGTTGGAAACCTATATTATTTTGAGTTAAGATAAGTCAATGAAATCATTGATTTTTCTACCCTTCCTGTAAATCCATGTCAAAATAAGAAAACTGAAAATCATCTAAGTTAAGCACCTCTCGCTGACAAATGAGTGACACTGTCACCCTGAGGGTTCAACCATTCCGTTCCTGCGAATTCATATTTATGGCTACCATTCTCATTTAGCAATGCAGTAATGATAACACTGTTTTCTTATTAGATTACTTATATTATAACGTGTGCGAGGTCGGATGTCGATGGGTTTTTGACCATTATTTACTCTAATTTATCACAAGTAGCAGGAAAAGCAACTATCCATTTCGCTCTGTAAAATGTTTATGGAAAATTCATTCGACAAATCATGCTTTCCGAACTAAAATAGGAATGCGATATGATAATTTCATGATCCTATGAAAGGAGACAACATGATATGAAGAATAAAAAATATTCCATCGTTTATAGCAGCTTAACAGGTAATACCAAGGTGCTGGCTGATGCAATCCACGAGGCATTACCTCAGGATGAATGTGAGTATTTCGGTGTGTCCGACACAGTGATCCCTTCTTCCGAACTGCTCTATATCGGATTTTGGACAGACAAGGGAAATGCAGATACCAAGACATTACAGCTATTATCGCAGTTAAAGAACAAACAGATTTTTCTGTTTGGAACTGCAGGCTTTGGTGGCAGTGATATCTATTTTCGGAAAATCCTAAGTCAGGTTAAGCAGTTCATTGACGCAAGCAATGTTATCGTCGGAGAGTATATGTGTCAGGGCAGAATGCCACAGTCTGTCCGGGAACGCTACTTGAAAATGAAGGAAGCTCCTGATCATCCGGCAAATCTTGATGTATTGATCCAGAATTTTGACTGTGCATTGTCTCACCCTGATGCCAATGACCTGGAAAAACTGAAAGAAGCCGTTATGGATCCATCCTTCTGATAAGACCATAAAATAAGGCAGCCCCACATAGCTGAGTCTGCCTTACTCTCTTTATTTAACGTTGATGCCACTGGCATATTGCTGCAGAAACTGTTTCTTTCCACATGGTCTTCCAAAATAATATCCCTGCAGATAATCAACCTTCATTTCTTTCATTTTCAGAAGCCATTCTTTTTCCTCGATGCCTTCTGCGCATATCCTGACGTTAATACTATGTACCATGGGGATGATATTTTTATATAATTCATAATCCCTGTCACTGTTCATCGCCTTGGCAGTAAAATCCCTATCCATTTTCACGTAACTTGGATTCATATCACGGATACAATGAAGATTCGAATATCCTGTTCCAAAATCATCGATTACAAAGGGAATCCCGTTCTTGTCCAGAGTTTTACGGAATTTACAGAACGAAGGTGTCATATCCATAAATCCGCTTTCTGTCATTTCAACACATAAGCATTCCGGCTGTAATGAATATTTTTGAATTGCATCCAGAATATCCCGCTCCACATTGCCTTGCAGGATCTGAACATAGGATACATTTACATTCATCCGGAAGTCAGGAATATATTTCTGCATTTCACAGCACATTGCTGCAGCTTCGTTCAAAATATATCTTCCAGCGGGAATGATCAATCCGGTCTCTTCCAATAATGGGATAAACTCCATCGGTGAAACAAACTCCCGCCCTTCTTCCGTTATCATGGAAAAACGCATCAGTGCCTCTGCTCCAATGATCTGTTCGGACTGACAGTCCACGATCGGCTGGTAGTATACTTCAAAGCCATCATAATGGTTCACAATAGCATTACGAAGTGTTGCTATGATTCTTCCTTTTCGTAAAAAGACCTCATAGTCATCCTGGTCAAAAATATAGAATCCATTTTTACCCATGCTTTTTGCCTGTTTCAAGGCAAATTCAAACTTTTTGCGGCATTCTTCGGTTCCCTCACAAAATGTTGCTGCATCTATAACACCAATAGAAATAGAAAATATAGCTTCATAATTTTCGGCTACTATGAAATTACGAAGTTTATCTGTAATCTTTTCTTTCAGTGCCACAGCGTCTTCTGCGGAGGAAGCTTCCAGATCCACGATCACATACTGATCCGCTACCAGATGGTAAATTCTCTGCTTGTCTGAAAGGCATTCCTTCATACAGCCGGCTACGCTTTTCAGGATATAATTACCATAATCAGCTCCCCTGGAGCTATTGATCGCTCCAAAATCATCAATTCCTATATGCATAAAAAATCCCTTGGTAATGGGTTCTTTTTGTGCACGCAGGTAAGCAAGGAATTCCGGACCGCCAAGCAGTCCTGTGACATTATCGGCTCTTCTCCTGTTGCCGGTCTCATTCAGACACCCGACCAGATACTCTGCCTTTCCCTGCTGATCAATGATCACGATACCACGGCTGTTAATCCAGACCGGCATACCTTCTTTATCAAGCCACCTGTAATGAAGATTATGTACCTTTTCTCTTCCTTCGCATATATCCGCAAGATGCTTTGCAAGCATCCTGCGGTCTTCCTCATACACTACCTTCATAACTTCATTTGCAGCATCTGTCAGAACATTTTTCGACATATTAAACCGTTCCACAGCTGACTGTGAAATCTCAAAGATATTATTCTGCAGATCAAATATATACAGGTAATCATCCATACATTCTGTAATGATCTCAAATAAGATTTCTGCTGTCTGCTCTCCAAACACTCTAAATATATCATTAATCACAACAAAAACTTTCCTTCCGACAACTTCACTCTATTCCTGCCATTTTCTAGAATAGCTTAAAGATATTCACACGGTCATGCATCTTGGCTGCTCCCTCTGCCAGATTAATACTGATCGCAGTATTCTCTTCGGAGGATGCAGCATTGCCCTGTACTACGCCGGACAGCTGTTCAATTCCCTGACCGATCTGCTCCAAGGACTCTGCCTGGGAGTTGGCTTTCTCCATGGTGTTCTCTGCAAGCTCTGCAAAGGACTCCATATCTGCAATGATCTGATTGAATGCGTCTGCTGTTGTTCTTGTAATCGTATTGCCCTTTTCGATTTCCACTAAGGTCTTATCGATCAGATCTCTTGTATTTACAGCAGATTTTGCACTGTCTGCTGCCAGCTTGCCGATCTGATCTGCAACCACCGCAAAGCCTTTTCCTGCTTCTCCTGCTCTGGCAGCTTCAATGGAAGCATTCAGGGATAACAGGTTGGTCTGGGATGCAATATCCTCGATATCTGTGATAATATTACCGATCTCCTTGGAGATTTCTGTAATGTGCTCCATTTCCATCAGCAGATCGTTCATTTTTTCTTTTTCTTCGTTCGCTTTATCTGCAGAAGCTTTTACACGTGCAGATGCGCTCTGTGTTTCCTTCGCTGTATCTGCCGCCAGATCCACGACCGTATCAATGGTGGCATTCAATTCCTCGATGACTCCTGCCTGCTCTGTTGCACCGTCCGCCAGGGATTTTGATGCATTTTCCACCTCGGATGAATTCGATGATACCTGTTCTGCCAGATTGCTGATCTCGGTCAGGGTACTGTTAAACCGTTTCAGAATATACAGCAGTGATGTCTTCAATTCCGAGAAATCGCCTAGGAAATCTGTAATATCATCACCATTTCTGGTCAGGTCACCCTGCGCTATTGCCTTTACCTCCACAGAGATCTCGCTGACATAATCTGCCAGAATACCCATGGCTTCTTTCAGATTCCTGATGGTATCGCCAAGCTCATCCTCAGACTCATAGGTAAGCATTTCTACATTAGACAGTTCGCCCTTACGCAGGCTGGCAACTGCTGCATCTATCTGTTCTACCGGCTCGGTAATGGAATTGGTAATGATCCTTCCGATCAGTGTCGTCACTACAGCAATCGCAAGACCCGCTGCCACAATCACGACAAATATGATGATGGTGCATACATTGGCCATGGTCTTTGCCTGATCTAATTCTACCTGGAACTCGTCACGTAATATAGTTAATTTTTCAGTAAAAGCTTTATATTCTTCATACACCTCTCCGGTCATCAGCTTTGCTGCTTCCTGCTGTTTATTCTCACGGCTCAACTTCAGGATTTCATCTGAAGCAGCCCTGTATTTTTCCCATGCAGCGTTTGCTACTTCGTAATCGTTCTGTCCTTTTTTAGCATCACTGTCTGCAGACATGATTGCATCCAGATTCGCATCTGTATCTTGGATCTGACTCTCCAGCTTCCGAATTTCCTCTTCACAGGCAGTCATATCCGATGCATCTGATTCTACCAGGTGCTGATACTGCTTGATTCTGTATTTCGCAGTCATTGTCTCTAAATCCTGCAGATATTCCAATGACGGAGACCAGACCTCCGTGATCTTCTCTATATTTGAACGGATCACTAATGTCGAGATCAGTGCCACCAACACTAAAAATAATGTCATAACAAGCACTGTCATTTGATATACTTTTAATTTTCCTGCAACCTTTAAGTTAGCTATACGCTTTTTGATCTTTTCCATGACAGTTTTCCCTTCCTTTGTAAATTATTGACTCAAACTTCGCACATTAAAATGTGCATAGCTAAAATTTAGAGACTATGAAGAAAAGTCTGTAAATAATAATCTTCTATGATAATGATTGAGCTGGAAGCGCTAAATTGGAGCTTCCAGCTCTTACTATAATATATACGACATGATTTTGGGCATGTCAAGAGCAGACGTCAAAAACGTCCTTCTCATCATGCATACAGATTCTGTTATTCTGGGAGTCGTCCCTCATACATAATGCTGAGTTCGCCGTAGACCTGTCCCCAGTTCCGAATGCTCATAGTCCATTTTTTAGTGGCTTCGAAAGTTGCCAGATACAGGGCTTTCAGGAGCGCTGTATCACTTGGAAATACGCTTCTCTGACGGTTGAGCTTACGGTAGCTAGAATTCAGACTTTCGATAGCATTTGTCGTGTAAATAACCTTTCTGACATCCGGTGAGAACTTAAAAATCGGTGTTATTGCATCCCAGTTATCATACCAGCGTTTCATGAAATTTGGGTATTTTGCGGTCCATTTTTCAGTAACTCGATCCAGAGCCAGTCTAGCCTTTTCTTCATCGGAAGCATGATAAATCGTTTTTAGGTCGGAAGCGAACGCTTTTCTGTCCTTATCCGGAACATATTTTAGTGTGTTTCTTACCTGATGTACAATACATCTCTGATACTATGTTTTTGGAAATGCAGCGGCAATTGCCTCTTTAATGCCACTAAGACCGTCAGCGCAGATAATCAGGATATCCTTTACACCACGATTCTTCAGCTCATTCAGAACAGACAGCCAGTACTTTGAACTTTCATTATCACCGACAGTGATTGAAAGAACCTCTTTTTTTCCTTCTGTGTTGATGCCAAGAATGACGTAGGCAGCCAGTTTTCTGATCACTCCATTATCGCGTACGGAATAATGGATGGCATCTATATAGAGGATCGGATATACCTCATCCAGCGGTCGATTTTGCCGGTCTTCGATCTGAGGCAGAATTTTATCTGTAACGTCTGAAATAAAGCCTTCTGATGTCTCAAAACCGTAGATATCTTCGATGGTTTCGGATATTTGCCGGATCGTCATCCCTTTTGCATACATGGAAATAATCTTCTGATCGATATCAGAAATATCCTTCTGACGTTTCTTTACAATCTGTGGCTCAAATGTTGATTTACGATCCTGCGGAACATCGATATCCATGCTGCCATAGCTGCTGTTTACACGCTTTGATTTATATCCATTGCAGTAATCATCGCTATCAGATCGTTCAGATTTTTGGTAACCAAGATGATCATCCATTTCTGCTTCCATCATCTCTTTGATGGTGCCGCCAAGCAGATCCTTAAGCGCATCCTGGATATCTTCAGCAGTTTCAATATCATACTCATGAAGAAGTTGCTGAATGATGTTTCGCTTTCCTTCTGTCATTACTACTTTGTGTACAGGTTTCTTTTATCTTCTTGCCATAATAAAAGGCCTCCTATGATTTATATTTTACCATAGAAGACCTTGCTGTTATTAGCTATTTACAGAAAAAGTTTCACACACTCCTTTGTGCCAATGCTCTCCATTCTACAAAGTATCGCCCTTTTTATATTTTACAGGAACCAATACTTCCCTTTTCTTAAGTGGTTGATCATTGATCAGTTTAATAAGCATATTCACACTTTCCTTTGCAACCTTCTTCGCATCCTGTACAATTGAATCAATCGAATAGTAATTGAAGTCCGTGACATAAGTTCCATCATAAGCCAATATTTTTTTGTTTTTTTCTGTCTTGAGGAAGGCGGCTGCACACAAGTCCAAAGCCATAATTCCATCAACGTCCGGATATTGATCCAACAATGTTCTGGTACGTTTCATACACAATTGATAGTTTATAACTTCCTCCCATTGAAAAGATTCAATGATAACCTCCCTATTATGCTTCTCCATCACATCGATAAGGGCTCTCGCGCTATCGGCAGAGGCAAGTTCCATCCTGGTCGGATCACTAAAGCACATCACTTTTTTACAGCCTTTTTCCAAAAACAATTCGCCCGCTAAAATTCCTCCCTGATGATGATCCGATGTCACCAGCGGGATTCCCGGTATAATCCGATCCAGTGAGATAATTGGTTTCTCAATATTCATATAATATTCATCAGAAAGAAACGCAGATCCTACAATCAGTCCATCGAACAGATTACGTTCCAATGTATCAAGATATTCTCTTTCCTTGTCCTGATTTCCTCTGGTATTACAAATAACCACATTATATCCGTATTGATCTAATTCTGCCTCAAGATAATTCCAAAGAGTTGAAAAATACGGATGGATAATATCCGGTGTCATAACACCGATAATACCCGTTCTTTTCTTATACAGATTTCTGATCCACTGATTAGGAATATAATCTAGCTCCTCTACCGCCTTCTTAATTTTGTTTTTGCTTTTCTCTGATACATATCCGCTACCATTTAACGCTCTGGATACCGTGCTGGGTGCTACATGTGCCAGCTTTGCAACTTCTCGAATGCTTGCCATAATCTCTTCTCCTCACTTGTGTAATTGCAAACGAATTGCCCTTATATTCCCCTTTATCCTCTTAATTAAATCCGACAACCTTCTGCGACAATCGATAAGTCGCAACCGAAATCTTGCGGCCTCCCTTACCCTGAAGATTCATGGTCTGTCCCATAATGCCATTGCGTAGTTGCTGGAAGATTATAATATCTTTTTCCTTAATATACTGAAGTTTTATTTTATTATACACCTTTTTGTCCATGGAGTCGAACTATTTTTACTTAACAGTCAGCAGTTATACTCTTTGTATTTTCGTATAATAATCATATAACTTATAAACAATAAAACAGCTGCGCTGGTCCAGGCACAAATTTCCGCATAAAAAATTCCGTCTTCACCGATCAGTTTTGGTAACAATAATGCAACACTGACACGCATCACAAATTCTGCAATGCCACTGGCGAGGGGAATCAGGGTATTACCCAGACCCTGAATCGCCGAACGATATACATACAGCAGATACAGTACCCATAGAAAAATTGCCATAATAAACAAATATTTATATGCAATGTCTAACACCTGTCGGATCTGTTCCTGTTCGCCGGATACAAACAGTGACAATATATTGCGTCCGAATAACACCATCACACCTGAGATTACAACAGAAGTAAGCAATGCCATATAAGTTCCGCTGTGCACACCTTTCCGGATTCTCTGATATTTCTTTGCACCAAGATTCTGGCCTACATAGGTTGTAATTGCATATCCGTATGAAACGGCAGCAATCTCTAAAACTCCATATAATTTGTTTGATGCTGTAAATCCAGCCACAAACAGGAATCCAAATCCATTGACTACATACTGTACTGTAAGCCCCCCTACAGAGATGATCACATTCTGGATCGCAAGAGGAGTCGCCACTTTCAAAAGTCGCAGACTCATTGCCGGCTGTCTGTAGAAGTCCTGTTTTTCCAGTCGGATATCCGGAATTTTCCGTAACACCATCAGACAATACAGGGCTGAAAATCCCTGTGCGATGACTGTCGCCACTGCTGCTCCGGCTACACCCCAGCCAAAAACCGCCACAAATAACAGGTCCAGTCCCACATTGATCAACGCTGCTACGGTCATTGCTATCAGTGGAGATCTGCTGTTACCCAGTGCTCGAAGAATCGCTGCAAATATATTATAAGCCGCTATGATCGGAATTCCGGCAAAGATCAGCCGAAGATATAGCATTGTCAGGTCAATGACATTATCCGGTGTCTGTAAAAACAAAAGAACATGATAAACTGCCCCTTCACTTACCGCAAGTACAATCACAGAAAGCAGTGCTGTCATGATATAGCTTTTCGCCACCGCGCATTTCAGATTTTCTTTTTCCCTTGCTCCATAAAACTGAGCTACCAGAATAGAAAAACCCTGTGTGATACCTGTCATGATACCGAACACCAGCCATACCAGCCAGTCTCCGGCGCCTACTGCCGCCAGTGCTTCAACCCCTACCACCTGTCCGACGATCATGGTATCTGCCATCGTATAAAACTGCTGAAAGATATTTCCAAGCATCAGTGGTATGGCAAAAGTAATGATCAGTTTTCCAGGTGATCCAGTGGTCATATTTTTTTCATTTGTTCCCATAAGAATCTCCTTTTTCTTTTCATCCTTGTCCGATTATTTCACATTGGACTCTGTCAAAACGCAATCCATCACAGAACTCTTTGGTATATCGTCCCACCAGTGTTTACGAACTCTGATAAGGGCAAAAACAAGACCAAGAAAATTATATAAAACAGTATTGATGTTTACACCTCTGTTGGCTATATGCTCCGCATTGACTGTTGGGAAGCTGAAAAGGACTTAAAAACCACACCAGGATCAGACTGTGCATTAAACCCACTCGCCATTGATGAACCTCTTGAATATGCAAGATTATATCTTGATGGAAACTTGCTTGATGTATCGGTTAGTCAAAGTGTCTATATCAGAACCTTTTATCGTTCCTTGATATAGACACTTTTTTTAATAGTCATTCAATTAACTAATTGATATTTTCGCCGTTTGTTGAAATAACTTCTTTATACCACTCGAAAGAATCTTTCTTTCTTCTGGACAAGTCTCCTGTTCCATCGTTATGTTTATCCACATAGATGAATCCATATCTCTTATCCATCTCACCGGTTCCTGCACTGACAAGGTCGATGCATCCCCATGGTGTATAACCCATCAGATCTACACCATCTTCCTCTACCGCCTTTTTCATTTCTGAAATGTGGTGCTGCAGATATTCCACACGGTATGGATCGTGGATGCTTCCATCCTCTTCTAAAGTATCATATGCTCCAAATCCATTTTCTACAATAAACAGTGGTACTTTGTAGCGATCTGTAAACCAGTTCAATGAATAGCGCAGTCCGATCGGATCAATCTGCCATCCCCATTCACTTGCCTTTACATACTGGTTCTTTACACGATCCTTTTCTCCACGGTAATCATATTCCGGATTGTCTGGTTCTGCTTTTGTACAGAAAGACATATAATAACTGAAACCGATGTAATCGACACAGCCCTGTTTTAACACTGCAAGATCTTCTTCTGTTACGTCAATCTTAAGGTCTTTTCTTTCCCAGTATTTCAAAATATTTACAGGGTATTCCCCTTTTACATGCACATCTGTATAATAATATCTTTTCTGCATGGCTTTTTCAGCCTGCAGTATATCTTCCGGACGGCAGGTAGCCGGATAGATTGGGCACATTGCGATCATGCAGCCAATCTGAAATTTCGGATTAATCTCATGTCCAGCTTTTATCGCTTCGGCACTGGCAACCAGTTCATAGTGAGATGCCTGATACATCAATTCTTCCGCATTTTCTTCTGGTTTAATTATAATCCCGGAATTAGCATAAAGCATAAATCCATCACCGATATCTGCCTGGTTGTTAATCTCATTAAATGTCATCCAATATTTTACTTTGTCTTTGTATCGCTCAAAGCATGTTACTGCAAATTTCACGAAGAAATCAATCAGTTTTCTGTTTCTCCATCCACCGTACTCTTGTACAAGATGCAGAGGCATCTCAAAATGACTCAGTGTGATCACTGGTTCGATTCCATATTTCAGACATTCATCAAACATGTCATCATAGAATTTTAATCCGGCTTCATTCGGCTGTTCTTCATCACCATTTGGGAAGATACGTGTCCATGCAATACTTGTACGGAAACACTTGAATCCCATTTCCGCAAATAAGCGGATATCTTCTTTATAGTAATCATAAAAATCGATTGCTTCATGATTCGGATAATTCTCGCCTTTTAGTATTTCACCTGTTATTCTTCTTCTTGTATTTACATCTCCGCCGGTTACAACGTCCATAATGCTCAAGCCTTTTCCATCTCGATCATAGGCACCCTCCAGCTGATGGGCAGCAACTGCGCCACCCCAGAGAAAATCTTTTCGAAATCCCATTGTTATTTCCTTCCTGTTGTCTTAATTACTTTGTATAATAGCGTTGGGGGCTTTTGCCCCCAACTTTTCTGTTTCTATATTCAATTACATCTTGATGATTATTTCTCATCAATTCTCTTATACAGTGTAATGAATTCATCTGCAAGAATGCGGAATGCTTCTGCACTCATAAGCTGATCTTCTGCATGCATCAGAAGCATGTATCCATTGGAAATTTCACCATTTGCATCCATTGCCAAAAGATCTGCATGAACGTTGTGTCCAAGTGAAAAGGCTTCATCTCCTTGTTTAATCAGCTCTGCTGCCTCATCATATTTTCCTTCTTTCGCACAATGGATCGCATTGATAAAATGTGTTCTTGCTGTACCTACATATGTGATGATCTGAAAACATGACAATTCAAATTTTTCGTTCATTTTTTTCTCCTATCCTGCTATTATTTTTATTCTGATTTTACCAGTCTTCATCCTCATCTTCTACCGGCTGATTCTTCTCCTGAACCAGATTCATCTTGTCAACCTTCTTAATGAATGGCAGATAAACGAAGAATGAAACACAAAGGATCACTAACTGAAGTAAAGCACTTTTCCATCCTGCTAAAAGGAATCCTGAGATAATCGGTGGACAAGTCCATGGGATCTGTGTTGCTCCATATAATGGGCAGATTCCTGTATACAGTGCAAAATACTGGATTAAACATGCGATCACAGGCATTCCAATAAACGGAATTGCAAGCATTGGATTCATAACGACTGGAGCACCAAACAGAATTGGCTCATTGATTCCAAATAATGCCGGAATAATTCCCAATTTACCAAGTGCTTTCAACTGTTTTGATTTTGCAAAGAAGAACATATACATTACAAGTCCGATTGTGATACCTGCACCTGTTATATTGATAAACTGATCATAAAACTGCTGTGTTACAATATGGCCTCCGTTTGCTATTGTAAGTTCTACACCACTGTCAATAATAGCCTGATTTGCAAGGCTGTTTGCCTGTAATAGTCCTGTCATGATTCCACCAACTACTGTTGAACCATGAACTCCGAAGAACCACAGGAATGGTCCTGTAAAGCACATCAGAACTGCTCCACCAAGGGAGTCTGTCATTTTCTGAAGTGGTGTCTGAACAACTTTGTAAATAATTTCAATACCTGTTGTGTCGAATCCAATAGAACAGATACCGTGAATTACTGCAGCCCCTGTCAGGATTACGAATGCCGGGATTAATGCTGAGAATGCATTTGTTACACCTTCCGGAACTCCGGCCGGCATTTTAATACGTATATTTTTCTTCAAGAACCAACAGTAAATAGGCGGTACAATCAATCCGACAATGATTGCTCCAATCATTCCCTGTCCTGCTGTCCATGTCTTATTAATAATTCCACTAACAACTTCTCCACCTTCTGTTGTTATGGACGAAGGCATCAGAATCAAGAATGTTGCCAGTGAAATAATTCCACAGTTGAGTGGTTCCTGATTTTCCAGTTTCGCATAGCTATAGCTGATACCGATAACTGCAATCAACGCACTGATGGAGAATGTTGCGCCACATACCTGATCTAATACTGGTTTGATTCCTGTAGACTCTAATACATCGACAACTGCCTTTACCGGAAAGTTTGACAGGATCAGGAAGATTGATCCGATGATCAGAGGAGACATGGAAGTCACCATACCATTTTTTATTGACTGTATTGCCTTTGTATTAATAAACTTAAGGATTACAGGGATTACTTTTTCGTTAAATTTCTCTTTCATTTGCTACTACCCTTTGCTCTGTTTTTTGCTTTAAATTGTGTATCTTTGTTTTCTCTTATTTATTTTTCGCAAGCTTATATGCAAATTTCAAAACATTCATTCCATTGCACATTCCATAATCCTGCATTGGGATCACATCTACCGGAACCCCTTTTGGATCACAGATCTCTTTTGCTCTGGCAAGCTGATATCCTACCTGTGGTCCGAGCAGTGCTACATCCACGCCTTCAATCACGCGTTCCATCTCTGTAAATGGATATGCTACGATATCAACATCTTTTCCTTTTTCCTTTGCTGCCTCTTCCATCTTCTTTACGAGAAGACTGGTTGACATTCCTGCTGCACAAAATAATCGAATTACCATGATTGTTTCCTCCCTTATTTTTTTCTCATTTGCTTTGATGGTGCTAGTATAACAAGTATTTTTCGTTTTGTCAGTACTTTTTCCTGTTTCTGGTTTCTGTTCCATATAGACGGAATTTGTTACATAAAAAAAACAGGGCATTCTACTTTATTGTGTAAAATGCACTGTTTTCCTTTTCCTTTTTTGTATATTATGATACTTTTTAGTGTATTCTGTTTTTTTTGTTACTTGTCTGGTTACTATTCGTACCATTACATTCTACAACCTTAATGAAATAAGTCTTCCATATCATTTTAAAACAGATCATCTGTATCGTTATGGACGCCCTTCAATTCTCTTCCGATTAATTCCAAAATAAAAACGACTGCCATCTGGGATGTCAGATCATAATCTTCGTCTTGTTTATATTTATACTCTGAAACATAATAATTTATATTGCAGTCACTCATCTTCGCCAAAGAACAGTTTGCCTTATTTGTAATAGATATCAGGCTGCTCCCTCTTCTTTTCAACTTTTCTGCCAACATCAGTGTCTGTTCCGTCTCTCCTGATACAGACAATGCGATTGTAGCTATTCTCTCACCTTTTCCACGAAATACTGGCGTGAACGGATCATCAATAGCAAATGAAAACCAGCCTACATTATTAAAATATCTTGCCCCATACTTTCCTATAAAAGAAGAATTCCCCACACCTACAAATATAATTGACGATGCCTTTGTAAGTAACTTCACAGCTTCCTGGATATTCTCAGCAAATGCCTGTGTCTGCACCCGTTCAAAGAAATCTTTAACCGCAGTAAGATCCATATTGATTTTCTTCTTTTCCTTGCTGCTGACTTCCTGTTTTAATTTCAAACGGAATTCAGAATATCCCTCGCATCCTACCTTTTTACAAAAGCGAAGGATCGTCGTTGTTGAAACATGAACCGCCTCTGCCAGCTCGCGTACTTTCATATATACTACTTTCTCTTCATTGCTGATGATGTAATTATACACATCCATCTCCAACTGATTAAAGGATTTTATCATCTCATGCGTAAACATATGAATTCAGTTCCCTTCTGTTTTTCTCTCTATTCCATAATCATATTATGTTCTTTAGAAGCAGTGTTTATCCCGCATTTTAATCGTGTTTTTCATTACTTCATCGTCTTCGCCAGTGAATTGAGAAATGCCCACATCTCTGGATTAGCCAATACTTTTGCCAGAAGTTCCGAATCGACTTCATCAGCAACGATTATAAATAGTAGACCTGCCGACTCCTAAGATTTCCTGTAACTCTTGAACTGTATAACATCTTTTTTCTGACATTTCTTTATTCTCTTTTTGAAATATGAAAAATCAATATTATATCTCATTTCCGATGGTATTGCTGTACATTGCCTGTGCATTAACAATTTCTGATTTTGAAATTGTGTCTGTTGTAACAATGCTTATCTGGATCAGTATTCCAGCTCTTGCTATATATATACGACATGATTTCGGGCATGTCAAGAGCAGACGTCAAAAACGTCCTTCATTTCTATCTCCACAACTTTTTCATCATGGTCTCTCTGTTTCTCACTACCTATATTCATGTTTGACCTCCTTTTCCCTGGACTAAAAAAAGGCCCAGACTAGATTTTTTGTAAATCTAATCTGAGCGTTTTATATCTCTCAGGTCTGATTTCTCAGACAAGAAAACCAATTTTACAGATTTTGACAACCCTTTTCCTATATTACATAATACTTGAAAATACCGGGTGGAAATCATTACCTCTCATTTGGGTGGAAATTTTTAATTTTGGGTGGATGTCGATGATTTTTTGACCATATTTATTGTTTTATATGTTACTTCTCTATTA
>ERZ1026945.302-NODE-302-length-18908-cov-3.917042_pt1 | contig 18908 bp, 16 predicted proteins | sample MGYA00519304_ERZ1026945 | MGnify/ENA primary metagenome ERZ1026945 (study PRJEB26926, sample SAMN06164619) | human gut metagenome | biome: ENVO:00009003; feature: ENVO:2100002; material: ENVO:00002003 | host: Homo sapiens | place: USA | collected 2012 ...
CCGAGATCTACCCCCTAGAGTTCGTCGGCAGCGTCAGATGTGTATAAGAGACAGCGTCCGGTCGTCGTCTTGCCGCAGCCGGACTCGCCTACCAGACCCATGGTGGTTCCGCGCTTTAAGTTAAAGGTTACGCCGTCAACAGCCTTGACCTGTCCAACGGTTTTACCAACCATGCCGCCTTTGATGGGAAAATATTTTTTCAGCTGATTGACCATCAGAATATACTGAGGGTCGTAGGTGACGGGGGTGTAATCGTTCTCGGGCAGCATCTTTTCTTTTGCCATGCGTCACTCACCCGCCTTTCTGTTTTCTTCATAATAGCGATAGCAGCTGACCTTGTGTGTCGGGGACAGGCTGATCTCGCAGGGGTATTTTCCATCGCATTCCGGACAGCGCATTTCGCAGCGGTCGCGGAAATAGCAGTAATCCGGCATGTTGACCGGGTTCGGCACCTTGCCGGGAATGGAATAAAGCTTATCGACCTTTTTGCCGATCACCGGTTTGGAAGCCATCAGACCGATTGTGTAAGGGTGGGAAGGATTTGCAAAAATCTCCTGTACCGTACCTTTTTCCACAACACGTCCTGCATACATAACAACAACGTAATCCGCCATCTCTGCAATCACGCCCAGATCGTGGGTGATCATGATGATGCTCATGCCCAGCTTCTTGCGCAGATCCTGCATCAGCTCAAGGATCTGTGCCTGAATGGTCACATCCAGTGCGGTGGTGGGCTCATCGGCGATCAGCAGCTTAGGCTCACAGGCCAGTGCAATGGCGATCATCACGCGCTGGCGCATACCGCCGGACAGCTCGTGGGGGTACTGCTTCAGACGCTTCTCGGGCTCATTGATGCCAACCAGCTCCAGCAGCTCCTTGGCACGTGCCCATGCATCGGCCTTGTTCTTATCGGTGTGCAGGCGGATGACCTCCACGATCTGGTTGCCGATGGTGTACACCGGGTTCAGGCTGGTCATGGGATCCTGGAAGATGATGGAGACCTCGTTACCGCGGATCTTGCGGAAGTCCTTCTCCTTCATGTTCTCGATCTCGTGGCCGTTGAACCACACCTTGCCGCCCACCAGCTTGCCGGGGTAAGCGGTCAGACCCATAACAGAGTAGGCGGTGACCGACTTACCGGAGCCGGACTCGCCCACAACGCCCAGAACATCGCCCTGATTCATGGTAAAGGAAACGCCGTTCAGTGCCTTTACTTCGCCCGCAGGGGTGAAGAAAGAAAGGCGTTCATCTTTGATATCAAGAATTTTCTCGCTCATTTCTGTTCACCTCATCAATTCTTCAGCTTCGGGTCAAAGGCATCGCGCAGGCCATCGCCGAACAGGTTGAACACAAGGATCATCACGCTGATCATCAGTGCGGGGGCGATCAGCAGATGGGGGTAGGTGTTCATGCCCTTGACGGCATCGGTAGCCAGAGAACCCAGAGAAGGCAGCGGGGCTGCAACACCCAGACCGATGAAGCTCAGGTAGCTCTCGGTGAAGATGGAGGCCGGGATCTGCAGGGTGGTGGTAACGATCAGGGTGCCGATGCAGTTGGTGAGCAGATGCTTTTTGATGATACGGCCGCTGGATGCGCCCAGTGCGCGGGCAGCGGTAACATACTCGCTCTCCTTCAGGATCAGGATCTGGCTGCGGACGATACGCGCCATGCCGACCCAGTACAGCAGAGCAAAGATGATGAAGATGGAGATCATGTTGGGTCCAAGGGTCTGCATCCACTTGAAGCCGGGCTTGGTAGCCAGTGCATCCAGCGGATCCTTCAGGGCCATGCCCAGCAGGATGATCAGCAGAATATCGGGGATGGTGTACAGGATATCTGTAATACGCATCATGATATTATCCAACCAGCCGCCGGCAAAGGCCGCAACCGCACCATAGGTAGCGCCGATGATCAGCACCAGCACAGAAGCGATCAGACCGACGGACAGGCTGACGCGGGTGCCCATCATGATACGCACAGCGAAGTCACGTCCCATACGGTCGGTGCCCAAAATGTGCGGGAACACCTTTTCGCCTGCGTCGATACGCGCCTGCTCGGAGGCAGAGTACTCAAAAGGCTTCAGGTTGTTGCTGCCCTTCATCTGCTCGGAATAGCTGTAAGGCCAAACGGCGGGCAGCAGATAGGCAAAGATGGCAATGGCAATGATGAACACAAAGCTGACCATGGCGATCTTGTTCTTCTTCAGGCGGCGGATACCGTCCTTCCAGAAGTTGACGCTTTCGCGCATGACCACCAGGCTCTGCTTTTCTTCATTGCTGGCGGGCAGAAAATCCTCCGCGTTGAGCTGCAGGCTGAGCGGATTCTTTTTAATGTTTTCCATGAAAATCGCTCCTTTCTCTTACTGCAGCTTGATGCGCGGGTCGATGATTTTATAAAGGATATCCACGACCACGTTTGCAATGATGACCATGCTGGACAGCAGGATGGTGGTGCCCATAATCATGGTGTAGTCACGGTTGGTGATTGCAGACACGAAGTCGCGGCCCAGACCGGGCACGGAGAAGATTTTTTCCACCACGAAAGAACCGGTCATCAGGCTGGCCAGCATGGGGCCGACGTAGGTGATGACAGGCAGGATGGCGTTGCGCAGTGCGTGCTTGAACAGGATCATGAACTGGGACACGCCCTTTGCGCGGGCAGTGCGCATATAATCCTGACCCATAACGTCCAGCAGGCTGGAGCGCATCAAACGGGTGATATAAGCCGAGGGATAGATGGCCAGTGCAGTGACCGGCATGATATAGGCGGCGGCGCTGTTCAGGCCAACGGTGGGCAGCACCTTCATTTTCATACCAAACTGGTACAATAGCAGCACGCTGGAAATAAAGCTGGGGATCGCGATGCCACAGGTTGCAAACACGATAATAACGTTATCCAGCCACTTACCGCGGTTGTAAGCGGAAATGCAGCCCAGCGGGATGCCCACGCACAGAGCCACAACCACTGCAATGCCTGCCAGACGGCAGGACACCGGCAGCTTGCTGGCGATAATCTGGTTCACGGTACGTCCGCGCTGACGCAGGCTCAGACCCAGATCGCCGTGCAGAAGGCTCTTCATGTAGTTGACGTACTGCACACTCAGCGGCTTATCAAGGCCATACTTTTCGGCCAGAGCCTGCTGAGCAGCGGCACTGATGGACTTTTCTGCCACGAACGGGCCACCGGGGACCAGGTTCATGACAAAAAAGGTAACCGTGGCCACAATGAAGATACTGAAGATACCCATTGCGACACGCTTGATGATGTACTTTGCCATCGTTTGATGCCACTCCAATCCTATCAATGAATTACTGTTTTTGCTCTCAGGCCGAGCCACACTTTCCCGCAGTCCGCCAGCCTCACACATAGCGGACGTCTGTCCTTGGCACGCGGACAGAAAAGCGAATAATAAAACGATGGCATCTTGCGGTTGCACAAACACCATCGTCCATACCCGAGAAACACTCTATCTATTATAAGGATAACCACGATTTTTGTCAATTTACATGAAAAGAATTCACTTCATTATAGCAAAGCATGAGTGAAATCTTATACTTTATACAAATTTCCTGTATATTAGTAGGTAAAAGTGCTACTTTTCCGGCCTTTTGGGGGATTGTTCCGTTGGCGCGTACAATCCGCCCTCCCCTGTCGGCGTAAAAGGCAGCGTCTCTGCCGCAGAGTCATCCCTCCATGTCCTTGGCATTTTTCTCCATATTACAGCAAAAAGGCAAAACAAAGCCACCCGCAGCCCCTTTCCGGCACAGTCAGTGCCCGGGAGATGTGCTGCGGGTGGTCATGGGTCGTTTTGCGGGTCAGGAGTACAGTTTTGCGGTCAGCTGTGCGTACATGGCGCTCTTCTGTGCCTTATAGGAGGCCATGGCCTGATCCGCCAGTGCGGTGCTCTGGCCGTTGGCGGTCAGAATGGCGCGCATCTGGCTGACGATGCTCCCCACTTCCCTGTCGTAGGAGGCCTGCATCGCGTACAGTCTGCCGCTTCTGGCCAGCACGATGGATATCTTGCGCGCCTGTGTCTGCTGAGACTCCGGCAGCGATTTGAACTCTGCCTTTGCTCCGGCAATGCAGCTGTTCAGCTCTGCCTCGGCGCGTGCCTTGACGCTGTACAGCTGCCGCAGCAGTGCCTTGACCTCGGCCTCGTAGCCGGCCTCCTGTTTGCCGGAGGAGGACGCCGGTTTTTCTGTACCGGAATTGGCTGTACCGGCAGTCTCCTGCTTGCTGGAGGACGCTGTACTGCTGCTCTCCGTCCGGGAGGCAGCGCTCCCCGAAGAAGCAGAAGAACCTGCCGGGGAGGAAACCGCACCTGTCTCCTGCTGCGGAGCGCTGGCGGATGCCTCCTGTTTCCCGCTGCCGGACGCGGCGGCTTCATCTGCCAGTTCCTCCAGCGTGATCTCACCGCTGAGCAGCTTATCGATCTCATCATCCGTCAGGGTGACCTGTGTGCTGTCCGCCGGGGCATCCGGCAGGGTTTCAGGAATACCGGCTGCCATACTGTGGAGGTAGAACAGCACGCCAAGAACAGCTGCTGCCAGCAGAGCCACCAGCGCGCCCAGCACGATCAACACGATTTTCAGGACCTTATTTTTCTTCATACCAAAATCCGCTGCCCGGGCAGAGTAATTCTCTGCCCGGGCAGTTTTCTCCTTACTTTAGGATCAGACCCACATGCCCAAAAACTTTTTGGGCTGATGCAGGGTCGCCGCGTCCAGTTCCTGATCATGGAACAGTTCATCGCCGTTGCGCACGATGCGGGCAGCAGCTTCCCTGCCCAGCAGCTTTTCCAGCTGCTGCACACCCTGCGCCATGCGGGGCGGGCGCTTGTCCGGGGAATGGGTGTCGGTGGAGATGACATGAACCAATCCCCACTGGATGAACTTACACAACTTTTTGCAGAGCTTAGGCTCCAGCAGTGCTCCTGCGTTGATCTGCGCATAGGCACCGGCGGCTACCCAGTCATACAGCAGGGTGGGATCCTCCAGCACATAGGGGTAGCGCTCGATATGCGCGATCAGCGGCACGATGCCCTGCTGCTGCAGATTGTACAGGGTCTGCCGGATAAAATGCGGCTTGTGGGTGGTGGGGAATTCCAGCAGCAGATAAGCGGTGTCCCCCATGCACAGCGCCCGGGTGTCCAGCTCGCACAGGCCGGGCGAGAAGAACACCTCCGCCCCCAGTTTGAAATCAAACTGCATGGGCTGCCCCTCCAGCGCTGCGGTCAGCTGTTCAAAGGCAGCCTGCCGCTTTACCGTAAAGGCTTCCACTGTGGTACGCTCGCTGTTGAAGTGGCTGGTGAACGCGATGTTGCGCACACCGTCCTCGTATTCCCTGCGCAGCAGCTCCAGCGAGACTGCTGTATCCTTTGCGCCGTCATCCATGCCGGGCAGAATGTGACAATGCAGATCGGTCATAGCAGTGCTTCCTTATTCAGTAACATCAGCCTTCTGTTTTTCGTAGGCATAGTTGTAATTGTAGGCATAGCTGTATGCGTAGCTGGAGCCCTTGAGTGCCTTCTTCATGTCGTAGCGGGTCAGCACGCTGCCCAGCACCCGGACACCGGCATCCTGCAGCTTTTTCACTGCGCCGCGCACCGCATCGGCGGGGGCGTAGTCCGAGCGCACAACGAACATTGCGCCGTCCACATAGCGGCCGATGACGGCTGCATCGGTGACCACGGACACCGGGGGTGCATCAAAGATGACAAAGTCGAACTTTTCCCGCAGGGCATCCACCATGGCCTGCATCTGCGGCTGGCTCAGCATCTCGGAGGGGTTCGGCGGCGGGGTACCGGCGGGCAGGAAGGTCAGATTCATTTCCTTCAGTTCATGCAGCGCCTCGTCCAGCGTGCACTGGTTGGACAGCACGTTGGAAACGCCCTTTACGTTGTGACCGGCCTTCAGATAGCGGTGCAGCACCGGCTTGCGCAGGTCGCAATCCACCAGAGCCACCTTTTTGCCGCTTTCGGCCATCGTCATCGCCAGATTGACCGCCACATTGCTCTTGGACTCTTCCGGCACGGTACTGGTGATGACCAGCGTGTGCACGTCCATGGAGCCCGCCATAAAGTCCAGATTGGTGCGCAGAGACTTGTAGGCCTCCACATAGCCAAAGGGCATCCCCTTATCGGTGATCAGCTGCAGGGTACGGTGCTCGCCGTCAGTTTTGTTCTTTTTGTTAAACAGATTCCACATCGTCTTACACCTCCGGGATCAGGCCCAGCACGGGCAGGCCGAGCTTCTTCTGAACATCTTCGTCATCCACAATGGTATCGTGCAGCAGGTGTGCCAGCACCAGCACGCCGCACACCACCACAGCGCCCAGCAGACCGGCCAGCACAACGTACTTCTTGGTCTGGGGGAACACCTTGTTGGGATCGATGATCACATCGCTCACCGCCTTGCAGGAACCGGCTTCCACCTTTTCCACCAGCACATCGGGCACGATGTCGGCAATGGTCTGTGCGATCTCGCCTGCGCGCTCTGCATCGGTATCGGTGACCGTGATCTGCATGATCTGGGTAGAGTCCACATCGGCAACATCCACCATCTTATACAACTCGGTGTAGGTCATATCCAGATCCAGTTTGTCGATCACCTCGTTCAGCACGGTGTTGCCCTTGATGATGACCGCATAGGTGCTGATCAGGTTCTTAGCAGAATTGAAGTTATCACTGGTAAAGGTGGAGGAGTTATCCTGCCGGGTATTCACGATCATGTTGATAGAGGCCTGGTACTTGGGTGTAAGCGCAAACATACACACCAGCAGGCAGATCAGCGCTGCCGCAACAGCTGCTGCCACGATCTGCACGGCATGTGCCCACAGCAGGCGGGCCAGTTCCATCAGATCAATGGTCTCTTCGTCCTCCATGTTCCGGAGCGACTGTCCCATAGTTGCTTTTTCGTCCATAATAGCGAAACTCACCTTTCTTGTTTTCCGCAGTGCAAGAAATGTACACCGGGTTCCTATAGATACACATTCGTTTTATAATGATAGCACATCTTGTTGTATTTTACAAGTAAAAATGCCATTTTCTGCCGGCAAATATATGGACAAAATATGCCCTGCCCCGTACAAAAAAGGCATCCGTAGCACATGGATGGCTGCGGATGCCTTCGTTTTACGGATTTTTAGCGAATACGCTTAGCGGGAGCCCTTATCGTAGGGGATACCCTCGGCCTTGGGTGCCATGCTGTTCTTGGAGGTGAAGGCCAGAATGACCATGGAGGCCACAAAGGGCATCATATTATAGATGTTGCTGGACCAGTGCAGCTGCGCAAGGAAGGTAGAGTCTGCAATATTGGCAAGGCTCTTGAACACGGCAAAGAACATGGCCGCGCCAAAGATGTGGAAAGGCTTCCACTGGCCAAAGATCATAACTGCCAGTGCCAGAAAGCCTGCACCGGCCACGCCGACTTCAAAGTTCCAGGTCTGCACCGGGGGCACGATATACGCCAGACCGCCGACGGCGCCCAGCGCACCGGAAAGGATAACACCGGCGTAACGCATCTTGTAAACGTTGATGCCCACCGAGTCCGCAGCCTGCGGATGCTCGCCGCAGGCACGCAGACGCAGGCCGAAGCGGGTCTTGTACAGCACGATGTAGCTGATGATGAGCAGTGCGATGCCCAACGGGACAAAGATGCTCAGCTCCAGGCCGCCGATGCTGAACAGGAAGGGCTTGTTGGAGTAGTTCAGCTTGGCGCTGCCGCTCTCGCTGAAGTACTTGGAGATGACCACGGCAATGGCGGTAGCCAGCAGGTTCAGTGCCGTGCCGCCGATGGTCTGGTCCGCCTTCAGGTTGATGGAGGCAAAGGCCAGCAGCAGGCTGTAGATCACGCCCGCCAGCGCTGCCACCAGAATGGAGATCAGCACCACAAGGAAGGGCGACAGGCTTGCAGGCAGCATGGTCAGGGTAAGCACACCGGCCACACCGCCGATGACCATGATGCCCTCCAGTGCAATGTTGATGATGCCGGAATGTTCGCTGAACATACCGCCCAGTGCCACCAGCATCAGCACGATACCGTACAGCAGGGTATATTTGATCAGAAGCAGCATATTACTTGCCCTCCTTTTTGGTCTTTTCTGCGGCAGGCGCAGGCTCTGCGTTCACATTGGTCTTTTCGGCATTCCGGAACAGCAGGCTCTGGATCTTGCCGCGGAACAGCATGGAGAATGCGCACAGGTAGATGATGATACCGCTGATCAGGTCGGAGATCTCGGTGGGGTAATACTTGGTGGACAGGAAAGAGCCGCCGACCGAGATGTGGGAGATGAAGATCGCGGAGAAGATGGTGCCGATGGGGTTGGAGCTTGCCAGCAGGGCCACAGAGATGCCGTTGAAGCCCATGGCCGGCAGGCTGGTGGAGTTCAGCGGGTTCCACTGGGACACGTTGGACAGATAGAACAGGCCTGCGCCGAAGCCTGCCAGCGCACCGGCAATGGCCATGGAGAGGATGATGTTCTTCTTCTCGTTGATACCGGCGTAACGGGCGGCGTTCTTGTTCAGGCCAACGGCCTTGAGCTCGTAGCCGAAGGTGGTCTTGTTCAGCACCACCCAGATCAGCACGGCCACCGCTGCCGCCAAGAAGATGGCAATGGTGGTGCTGTTGGTCTGGAACAGCTTGTTCAAGCCAAAGTCCGGGATCAGGGACTGGGCAAAATCGGCATTCTTGCTCAGGTTCAAAGTACGGGTGTTGCGCACATCGTACATGGGGCCGGTGCCGTTCTGGTAGATGAGCTCATTCACCAGATACAGGCCGATCCAGTTGAACATGATGGAGGTAATGACCTCGTTGATGTTGAAGTAGGCTTTGAAAAAGCCGGGGATCGCCCCCCACAGGCCGCCCAGCACTGCTGCTACCAGCAGGCAGACGAACCAGGGCAGCTTGAGCATGATGGCGCAGTACAGCGCACCGTAAGCGCCCAGCGTATACTGACCGGCTGCACCGATGTTGAACAGGCCGGTCTTGAAGGCAAAGGCCACGGACAGACCGGTCATAATCAGGGGTGCGGCATTGGCAAGCTCCTTGCCCACACCGTAGGGGGCATCGTGGAAACCGCCCTTGATGATGCGCACAAAGCCATCGCCCCATGCGTGTGCGGGGTTGATGGCTACCAGCACCAGAAAGCCCACCAGCAAACCAATCAGGATGCACAGCAGTGCAGCCAGCACGCTGGTAACAGAGCTTTGCAGGCTGCTGCTGCGGGAAAGTTTTTTCTTATTCATGTGTTACTGCTCCTCCTTTCCCTGCTTGCGGGCGCCTGCCATATACAGACCCAGCTCCTGCACGGTGGTGGTCTTGGGGTCAAACTCGCCCACGATCTCGCCCTCGTACATTACAAGGATGCGGTCAGAAAGGTTCATCACCTCGTCCAGCTCCAAGCTGACCAGCAGCACGGCCTTGCCCTTGTCGCGCTCGGCCACGATCTGGCGGTGGATGTACTCAATGGCACCCACGTCCAGACCACGGGTGGGCTGCACTGCCACCAGCAGCTTGGGGTCGCGGTCGATCTCGCGGGCGATGATGGCCTTCTGCTGGTTGCCGCCGGACATACTGCGCACGGTGGTCACACTGCCCTGACCGCTGCGCACATCGTACTGCTCGATCAGTCTGTCAGAGTACTCGCGCACCTTATCGGCACGGATAAAGCCACCCTTCTGGAACTCCGGCTGCCAGTAGCGCTGCAGCACGATGTTGTTTTCCAGACTGAAATCCAGCACCAGACCGTGCTTGTGGCGGTCCTCCGGGATGTGACCCATGCCGTCCTTGGATCGCTGGCGGATGCTCTCGTGGGTGATATCCTTGCCGTCCAGCGTAAGCTTGCCGCTAGACAGCTTGCTCAGGCCGGTCAGGCCGTAGATAAACTCGGTCTGGCCGTTGCCCTCGATGCCCGCCAGACAGACGATCTCGCCTGCGTGTACCTTGAAGGACACGTCCTTCACCACGTCCTTCTTGCGCTGGTCATTGTGGATGGTAACGTTTTCCACGTCCAGTACGGTCTCGCCGGGGTGCGCGGGCTGCTTTTCCACCTGCAGCTGCACGTCACGGCCCACCATGCGGCGGGAAAGCTCTTCCTTGGTGGTGTCCTTGATATCCACCGTGCCCATATATTTGCCCTTGCGCAGCACGGTGCAGCGGTCGGCCACAGCCATGATCTCGTTGAGCTTATGGGTGATGAACAGGATGGACTTGCCCTCCTTCTTGAACCCGCGCATGATCTCCATCAGTTCGTCGATCTCCTGCGGGGTCAACACAGCGGTGGGTTCGTCAAAGATCAGGATCTCGTTGTCGCGGTACAGCATCTTCAGGATTTCTACGCGCTGCTGCATACCAACCGAGATATCGCTGACCAGGGCATCCGGGTCCACCCGCAGGCCGTACTTTTCGCTCAGCGCCATCACCTTTTTGCGTGCCTCGGCCTTCTGCAAAAAGCCCATCTTGTTGGGTTCCACGCCCAGAATGATGTTGTCCAGCACGCTGAAGCATTCCACCAGCTTGAAGTGCTGGTGCACCATGCCGATGCCCAGTGCGTTGGCATCGTTGGGGTTGCGGATGGCAACCTCCTTGCCGTTTTTCAGGATCTTGCCCTGTTCCGGCTGATACAGGCCGAACAGCACGCTCATCAGCGTACTTTTGCCCGCGCCGTTCTCGCCCAGAAGGGCGTGTACCTCGCCCTTGCGCAGTTGCAGGGTGATATCATCGTTTGCCTTGATACCGGGGAATTCCTTGGTAATGTGGAGCATCTCGATCACATAATCCTCTGCCAATCTGCTCACTCTCCTTTCGTGCCGTAACGACACCTTTTCTATACTACAAACCATTATACCTGATTTTTTGCGGTTTGCACACGGCTTTTTGATTTTTTGTCAAAAAGCACAAGTAAAAGTATTACTTTTGTATGGTCTGCACGATTTCCCACCTGTTTCTCCCACACAGGCATACAAAAAGGGCGGGGTGCCCCTGCATGAGCACCCCGCCCCTATTACGGGAGTAATTCCGGGATAGCGATTACTGGATGTAGTTGACCTTGGTGAACTCGCTGACGGTGGGCTTGGTAGCGTCGTCGGAGCTGTTGTCCACAACGAGCTCGCCGGAAGCGATCTTGCTCTTCAGGGCCTCGTACTCGTCCTTGGTGAAGGTCTTGAAGTTCCAGCTGTCATCAGCAGTGGGCAGACCAACATAGTCGCCATCCTCCAGACCGAAGTTACCGTTGGTAGCAGCGATGTTGCTCCACTCGCCGGCCTCGATGTCGCCCAGAGCGGTGCTGACAGACTCAGACAGGCCCTTCATGGCAGAGGTGATGAACGGGTTGTAAGCGTAGCCGTCCTTCTCAACGCCATTAGCACCGATGTAGTTCTGGTCAACGTCAACGCCCACAACGTAGCCGTTGTTCTTCAGAGCAGCCTCGACAGCGGAAGTGTAGATGCCGCCGCCGCAGGCAAAGACGATCTGGGTGCCGTTGGCATACCAGCCCTCCATACGGGAGGTGATGTTGGCATCGCCGTAGAACTGGCCGCCGTAGAAGTAGTTGATGTCAATGTTGGTGCCCAGCTCCTTTGCAGCAGCGTCAGCGCCCTGCACGAAGCCGTAGCCATAGCGGACAACAGCGGGGACAGCCATGCCGCCGAGGAAGCCCAGCTTGGTCTTGCCGTCCTTAACGACAGCGTAGCCAGCCAGATAACCTGCCTGCTCCTCCTTGAAGGTGATGCAGTAGCAGTTGGCGGGGATGCTGTCGGTGCCGATATCGCCCTGGGTCACATCGATAGCGATGAACTTGATGTCGGGGTACTGCTCAGCAGCCCATGCCAGAGATGCGCCGTACAGGTAGCCAACGCAGACGATAACGTCGGCGCCGTCGTTGACAGCCTGACGGATCATGGTCTCGCGATCCTCATCGGAAGCATCGGAATCGGGGATGTAGTACTGGCAGTTGTCGCCCATGTAGCTGGAAACAGCAGCCCAGCAAGCCTGGTTGAAGCTCTCATCATCGATCGTGCCAGTATCGCAGGTCAGAGCGACCTTGGCGATCTTCTCAGCGCCGTCTGCTGCGCCGGAAGCGGCGGCAGAGCTGGCAGCTGCGGAAGAAGCAGTGCTGGTAGAGGAAGCGGAGGAACCGCCGCAGGCGGGCAGAGCAGCGGCAGCGGCAGCAGCACCGGCCACAGCCAGAAAGTTACGACGAGAAATCTTCATAAGAAACTCTCCTTTATTTTTAAAAAATTGCGTCAAATGAATGAAATGCGCATTCTGGCACATTTACTGGCTCAAGTATAGCGGGTGGAAGTGACAGATGCAAGCAATTTCCGATTACAAATTCTTTACAAATCCCTTGTATAATTTATAAAAAAGTAATGCTTATTCACCAATTTTCCCCTGCTTGCGCTGTTTTTCGCAGAAAGACAGTTACTTTCCTTCCACGGCGCTGTTGCCCGCCACGTTGGAGGGGCCAAAGCCGAAGGGCAGCAGCTCGTCCATGCTGCGCTCAATGAAATCCTCCGGGGTCTTTGCCATAATGACGTTCAGCTCCGGCCCGCCAAACTCGAATAATGCCTGACGGCACACCCCGCAGGGCGAGGTGATCTGCCGGTTCACTTCGCCCCGGCGGCTACCCACCACCGCGATATCCGTAAACGCGGTCACACCTTCCGCCACCGCCTTGAACAGAGCGGTGCGCTCGGCGCAGCTGGTGGGAGTAAAGGCGGCGTTCTCCACGTTGCAGCCGGTAAAGATGCGTCCGTCCGCAGCGCGCAGTGCAGCGCCCACCATAAAATCACTGTAAGGCGCATAGGCCTTTTCCCGTGCGGCCAGTGCCATGCGGATCAGCTGCTGTTTTTCTTCCATGGTCAGTTTTGTCATGCTGTTTCCTCCTTTTACGGGCAAAAACAGCGCGGCTGTGCCTTGGGGCGGCAGCCGCGCTGGAAAGTTATGCGATCAGTACTCTGCGCCCAGAGCGACCTTCATCATGTCGGTAAAGCTCTTCTGGCGCTCCTCGGCGGTGGTGATGCCGGGGGCCACAAAGCTGTCCGAGATGGTCAGCAGGCAGGCAGCGTTCTTGCCCAGCACCTGCGCGTTGGCAAACAGGGCAAAGCTTTCCATCTCCACGCACAGGCAGCCGTCCTCGTCCCGCAGCTTTTCCCAGTAGGTGGGCTTTGCGTCCGAGGGCTGGCGGTAAAACACATCCGAGGAGTGGATGTTGCCCTCGATCAGGGGGATGCCCTGCTTTGCAGCGGAGGCACGCAGCTTTTCGTTCAGGGCTGCGCTGGGCAGAGTGATGTTGCCAGTAAAGCCGCTCTGCACCCGGGCGTAGTTGCTCTCGCTCACAGCGCCGGTAGCCAGCACGGTGTCGAACAGCTTGGCCTTCTCGGTATAGCTGCCAGCAGAACCGATGCGGACGATATTTTCCACGCCGTAGAAGTTGAACAGCTCGTAGGAGTAGATGCCGATGGAGGGCATACCCATACCGCTGCCCATCACGCTGATGGGGCGGCCTTCGTAGGTGCCGGTAAAGCCCAGCATCCCGCGCACGCCAGTCACCTGCCGGACATCCTGCAAAAAGGTGTCGGCAATAAATTTGGCACGCAGGGGGTCACCCGGCATAAGGACTGTCTTGGCGAAATCGCCCATTTCTGCGCTGATGTGAGGGGTAGACATAGATGATCTCTCCTTTTTATTCATGATACAGCAGAGGGGCTTTCCCCCTGCGGAAAAGCCCTTGCTGCTATTTACCGATATTTGCTGCGGTTGAACACGTTCTGCGGTGCGATGTAAGAGCCGTTGCGCCGGATCTCGAAGTGGCAGTGGTTGCCGCTGGAACGTCCGGTGCTGCCCACATAGCCGATGAGCTGACCCTGCTTGACCGACTGACCGGCGTGCACCACCAGCGACAGGCAGTGGGCGTACAAGGTGGTGTAGCCGTTGCCGTGGCTGATGATGATGGAGTTGCCGTAGCCTGTACCCGCACCGGCGCGGTTATAGCCGGCCTTGGTCACCGTACCGCCTGCCGAAGCGTAAATGGGCGTACCGGCGGCGGCGCAGATATCCACGCCCTTGTGGCTGCCGCCGTACCAGCGGGAGCAGTTCCGATAGCCGGGCACCGGCCAGATAAACTGTCCTCTGCCGGTGATATAGGATGCACCGGAGGACACCTTTTTGGTGCCCACCGTAACTTTTTCAGTCACAGGCTCCTTGGTCACCACGGTGCTCAGGATCTGCTGGGAAAGCTGATTGCCATTTGTATCATACACCCGCTGTGCCGTCACGGTGCGAATGCCGTTCTCGCCCGTCTGGGTCACCCGCTTGGTACCGGAGTTCAGCTCGTTGGATTTGGTGGTTTCGGTGGTATAGGCGATCTCTTCCTCCCAGCTTTCCACCTTGGTGATGCGCACCTCCAGCGTCTCCTCCTCCCGCACCACGGTCAATGCATCGCCGGGCAGGATCTTGGAGTTCTGGGTCAGGCCGTTTTCCCCGTTGGCGCTAAAGCCGGTGTTCATCTCGCACAGTTCCTTCACGGTCAGGCCGTTTTTCTGGGCAATGGACCAGATGGTATCGCCGCTCTGCACCGTATAGGATTTTTCCGCCTGCTGCACGCCGGAGAGCAACTGCTCCACCTCGGCTTCCTCCTGGAAGCTCTCGTTGAAGTAGATGCCGTTTTCCAGCGTGACATCCTTGTTAAAGCCCACGGTGGTGTTGGGGTCATCGGGGTTCTCGTAGGGTTCCAGCAGGCTGCTGATGTACCGTTGCAAGCTGTTGCCGTCCGCACACACGGCGGTCAGCTCACCGTCCAGATACAGGGCAGTGCCCTCGCTGATCTGGTCGCTGGAATTCTTAAGGATGGCGTCAGCCACACCATTTTCGTCCATCACGTCATGGGCGACGGTCACGGAATAAGTAGGCTCCACGGTAAAGTGCGCCTGCTCTGCGCCGGAATAATTGATACGCTGCTGCACAGCTTCCAGTGCAGAGTTAAACACCTCTTCGTTGGCCACATAGCCCACGGTCTTGTCGTCCACCTGCACCTGCAAAGCGTAGGGCTGGCGGATGGTGGTCTGGAACACGGTCACCATAACAGCCAGCGCTGCCACCGGCAGCACATACATAGCCATGCGGGGCACAAGGCGGATGTTATCAGCGATGCCATGGGCAAGAAAGTGGCCGCTTGCGCGCAGCGCAGCGCCAAAGCCGTTTTCCTTGCGTACCCGGTGTGCGTGGCGCAGCAGCGCCCAGGTGCCCCGCAGGGCAAGCACTACCGGGCCGAACAGATCCCGCAGCAGCTGCGCCGCCCCGGGAAAGGCCATGGATGCGATATTTTTCAGCAGTTCTCTGACCGTTTGCAGCAGACACCGCAGCCCATGTTGCAAGCGGCGTCCTGTGCGGACCACGGCATACTCGGCGGAAAAGCCGATGGCGTACAGCGTCTCGCCCACCATAGGTGCTATGGGATTGTGCAGCAGCTTGTGCCACAGCTTTTCCCAGCGGTGCTGACGCTTGCGGCGAATCCTGTGCCGCCGCAGCACGCCCCGGCATTGGAACTGCGCCCACAGCGAGCGCAGCTTCTGGCGGCGGGGCTGCCGTACAGGCTGCGCAGCAGGCTGCTGCTCCTTTATTTTATCTTCAGTCAACGGGATTTTTCTCCTTCCTGCGCTGCTGCAGGGCATTTTTCCGGCCCGGAACACAACAGCTAGATGGTGTACGTTCCCCTGTTCAAAAGGCCAACAGGGCCTGTACACAATACGCTCTCTTTTTATTATACACTTTGCATGGTTTGAAACAAGCGCTTACATAAAATTTGGCTATTTTTTCACGCAGTTTTCACGAAAGGAGCGCTTCCATATCCGGCGGCAGCGGGCTTTCCACTGTGACGGTGCGCAGCTGCAAAGGCATTTCCACCCGGATGCCATCCGGCAGCGGGGTGTATACAGGCACGGCAAAGCTTTGCCTGGCGCAGTGCAGCGCCTGCCGGGCAATGCGCTCCCGGCTGCCGCCGTAAAGGTCGTCCCCGGCAAGAGGATGGCCGATGGACGCAAAGTGCACCCGGATCTGATGGGTGCGCCCGGTCACCGGCACGCAGGCTGCAAGGCTAAGGCCGTTTTCTTCCTTTATAATAGTATACTCGGTGCGGCTGGGCTTGCCCTCGGGGGTAACGCAGCGCCCGATGATGCTATCGCCCCGGCGGCCGATGGGTGCATCGATTGCTCCTTCCCCCAGCGGCAGCGCGCCCTGCGCGATGGCATAATACAGCTTTGTCACCCTGCCCGCCAACAGCGGCGCGGCGTAGGCGTTTTTGGCCGCCAGTACAAGGCCGCTGGTGTCCTTATCGATGCGGTTCACTGGGCGGAAAATCGGGCTGTGGCCGTGGGCAGCCGCCCACGCCGCGTAGCCGTTGGCCAATGTGCCCCCGGGGTAGTTCAGGGTGGGGTGCACCGCCAGCTGCGGCGGCTTTTCCAGCACCACCGCAAAGGCATCCTCGTACACCACCTTGACCGGAATCTCCGGCTGCGGGGTCACGCCATCCCCCTCCGGCGGCAGGGCAAAGGAGAGCATCTGCTCGGGATAGATGCGCCGGTTTGCCAACACAGGCACGCCGTCCGCAAAAAAGCCGCCGCCCCGGAACTTGACCGCCCGGGCAAGATCCGTAGAGACGGCACACTGGCGCAGAAAGCTGCGCACCAGCACCCCCTCGTGGGTGGTGGCCGTATCTGGCACGGCAAAATACAGCTGCATGGCCTGCCCTCCCCCTGCAAAATTCACAAAAACACAAATGATATTATAACAAAAATCCGTTTCACTTGCAAATCTTACTTTTTTATGGTATCATGAGGAACGGAAAACGAGTGGAACATACGGCGGCGGGGCGGCTTTGACCGCTCTGAGGAAAGTCCGGGCCTCACAGAGCACGGTAACTGCTAACGGCAGCCGAGGGTGACCTTAGGGAAAGTGCAACAGAAAACAAACCGCCGCAGCAATGCGGTAAGGATGAAACGGCGAGGCAAGAGCTCACCAGCGCATGGGTGACCATGCGGCTTTGTAAACCCTACCGGAAGCAACGCCTATATGGGACGTACAGCGCTGCTCGCGTGTCCCGAAGGCGGCACGAACCTGTCAGCAATGGCAGGTCTAGACAGATCGTCGTTTAATACAGAACCCGGCTTACGGTCTATCTCGTTTTCCCTTTTGTGTTTTTGCGCTGTCTGCTGTTGCAGGCAGCTTTTTTGTTGCAGCAACGTAAAAAGAGGCCACCGCACAGGATTTGTGCAGTGACCTCTTTGTTGCATGCAAGACTATTGAAAATGCCCGCCGCGTGCGCTTTGGGCATTTTCAGCGGAATAATCATTTTTAATTGCAACCCGGGAAAATCTGCGGATTTTCCCGGGTTGCCTTTTCACGGAAAGGGGTTGCTCAGTTCCCGCTTGCGCCCAGGATGGCGTCCAGCACGGTGGAGGCGGCGCTGTACAGCGAACCTGCGGCCTGTTCCACCTGCTCCTGCGTGGGCAGGCTGACGGCAGGCGTTTCAGTGCTGCCGCCCTCGGCGGGGGTGGTCTCCGGCTGGGGCGTCTCGGTGGCAGCGGGCTGCTCGGCGGGCGTCTCTGCGGGCTGCTCTGCCGGTTGTTCGGCGGGCTGCTCCGGCACGCTTTCCGCAGGTTCATCCACGATCACGCTGTCGGCGGGCGTCTCGGGCACCGAGACAGCGGCATCGGGGTCGGTGGTGGGGGTGTACACATCCGTCTTTTCCGGGGTCTGGGTGGTGGAACTTACCGTGCCTTCGCCGCCCATCACCGCCGCGATCATCTCTTTGGCCTTTGCCACAGAGGCTTCGTCCGGCTTCATGACATAGAGCTTCTGCCCCTTGGCAGAGTAGCACTTGGTGCTGCTGCCGGAGGTGCCAGTAACGGTGTAGCGTTCAATATTCCACTCCGCAAAATCGCTCAGCTGCATGCGCACCAGCGCGCTGATCTGGTTGGTAGAAAGGCTGGTGACAAAGCTGTCGGCAACAGCGTCCAGAATTTTGGTAAAGCCCATCAGCAGCGCCGGGGACTTGATCTTGTTCAGCATGGCATCGATCACCTTCATCTGGTTGATGCCGCGCTGCACATCGCCGGTCTTGAAGGCATGGCGCTCGCGGGCAAAAGCCAGCGCAGCCTTGCCATCCAGATGGTTCCAGCCCTCCACAAAGGTGGTGGGGTCGTAGTAACCGGGGCTGCCCACCGAGGTGAACGCCTGATCGGAATACACGTCCACACCGCCCAGCGCATCAACAATGTCGATAAACCCTGCAAAATTGATGCGGATATAGTGCTCCACGTTCACACCGTACAGGTTGCCGAGGGTGTCCATGCTGGTCTGCACACCGTAAAGCCCGGCGTGGGTCAGCTTATCCTTGCTGTTTGTTCCGGCAAGGTCCACATAATAATCGCGCGGGGTGTTGATCAGCACCACCTGCTTGGTAACGGGGTTCACTGCGGCAATGATATTCACATCGCTGCGCGCTTTTTCGGTCAGATCGCCGCGGGTGTCCACGCCGCTCAGGTACAGCACAAAAGGCTCTTTGGTGATCTTATTAGCCTCGGCGTTGCTCAAAAAACCGTTGGTCATATTGCCCAGCGCATCGAGGCCCTGCTGCGCCCACACGCAGCCCACCGCCATGGCGGCGCACAGCACCACCGAGAACACCCGGGACACTGTGCCTGCAGTTTTGTACTCCTGACAGCGCTTGACCAGCAGCCACAGCAGCACCAGCAGCGCCGCCAGCACCACCAGATACAGCACCGGCAGCATCTGGGTGCGCCACAGCTGCACCAGCGCCAGAACGCTTAAAATTGCCTGTACGATCAGCAAGATCTTCCCTCGTTTCGGGGGCTGGTACGCCCCATTCTCCCCGCCAGCAGTGTTGCGGCG
>ERZ1026945.314-NODE-314-length-18248-cov-5.025779_pt1 | contig 18248 bp, 12 predicted proteins | sample MGYA00519304_ERZ1026945 | MGnify/ENA primary metagenome ERZ1026945 (study PRJEB26926, sample SAMN06164619) | human gut metagenome | biome: ENVO:00009003; feature: ENVO:2100002; material: ENVO:00002003 | host: Homo sapiens | place: USA | collected 2012 ...
CCCTAGAGTTCGTCGGCAGCGTCAGATGTGTATAAGAGACAGCTCTTCTTCTGTAAAATCCGTAAACATCAGCTTCATTACTTCATAAGCAACCTGCTGATAGTTCATCTGCGCCAGATCTGTAAGACTGACATCAAGAGCAGGAATACTGTCAGGAACAAATAATCCTCCTTCATTTGCAAGACCTTTTAAGATTGCTTCTGATGCGGTTGCTGTTTCATTTGCATTTCTTGTACTTCTGTATATCAATTCCATATGGCACTCTCCTTCTGTTTTATTTACTCTTTTGACTTATGCAGGCTTTCCTTTTCTGATGCTTTCATCCAGATATACTGAAATCAACCTGCAAGCGTCCACATTATAGCATACCCATTTTCAAAACACAAGACGGCGGAAGCATCTCTCAAATCTGTTTTTTATATTTTATAGAATTTGATCGATCTTCCGCCATCTGTATTTTCTGTTCCCTTCTGTTACAAATGGAATAAATTATTTTACCTTAATGGTGATGGTTGCTTTCTTACCACTTCCATCTTTTGCTTTTGCAGTGATCTTAACCGTTCCCTTCTTCTTTCCGGTTACCTTACCCTTGGCTGTTACCTTTGCAACCTTCGGATTGCTGGAGGTCCATGTCACTTCTTTACTGATTCCCTTTGTCGGAGTCAGCTTTGCTTTTAAGGTTATAGACTGTTTCTTCTTGATCGTTACTTTCTTTACTGCCTTTTTCTTCGATGTGATCGTAACCTTCTTAACTGCCTTTTTCATAACCTTAACCGTATAGGTTGCTTTCACCTTGCTGTTGCCAACCGCTGTTGCTGTTACCTTGATCGTCTTTCCCTTAGCAGCTTTCTTCACTGTCAGCACACCCTTGCTGTTAATAGATGCATATTTCTTATCCGATTTACAGATCGTCCATTTTACCTTCTTATTTGTCGCTTTCTTAGGTGTAACGGTTGCTTTCAAAGTCAGCTTCTTTCCCGGAGCGATTTTTTTAGTTGCTGCCTGGATCTTGACCTTTGCCGGTTTGACCGTCTTCTTTGGTGCTTCTGTTGTTGGTTCATCGGTCGTCGGCTTTTCGGTCGTCGGTTTCTCGGTTGTCGGCTTTTCCGGATTCGGTGTTGGTGTCGGTGTTACTGTTTCTTTCTTTACCGTAACGGTGCAGGAGCCTGTAACACCACTTCCGTCCTTCGCAGTTACCGTAATAACCGCAGTTCCGGCACTTACGCCCTTCACTTCACCGGTCTGCGATACACTTGCCACTTTCTCGTTGCTGCTCTTCCAGTCAAATGTCTTCCGTGTTGCATTTGCCGGTATAACGGCCGCTACTGCGATCCGTTCTGTATCACCAATATTTAATACCACGCTGGTCTTGTTTAACGTGATCTTCTCGATCAGGATTGTATCCGGGATCTCATCTCCATTTTCATCCTTTGGTTTCGATGAAAAGATATCCTTTGAACCTGAAGAGGATGCTACTGTATTGTCTCCAACCAGAATAATATTGTCTGATTTGATCGGTGGTTTCTTCGTAACCTGATCTGCTCCGACCGTTACCTTGGAATCCTCGATCCGTACAGTATCTGCTTTGATCGCCGTTCCTGTCTCATCTGTTCCTGCAGCAAGCTCTGCATCCCGGATCAGAACTGTACCACCTGCTGAGATACCATCATCAACCGATACCTTTCCGCCTTTGATCGTTATATCTCCTGCTGCAGATATCTTACCGGATACTGTAAGGGATCCATTTCCACTGATCACAAGTCCGCCATCCGTCTCGACATTACCTGCGATCGTTACCGTTCCTTTTCTTATGATCTCCGTCTTACCATCTGCATTTCCGATGATTGCAACGGCTCCAACCTCCGCCTGATCCAATGTGATCTTTGTTGCTCTACCTGCCTTAATAACAAGCTCCTTATTCTTTCCTGTAATCACATAGTCCCTGCCATCTTCCGTAAGTGTGAGAACCGGTTCCGTATAGCTGACTGTTGTTCTGCCATCATCTGTCCGTAATGCATCCTGATATTCTTTGTCCGCAATCTTTGCTATATCGATCGTATTTGGATCCTGAACAAGTGTATATACCGTAAGCAATTCCACTGTTTTTCCTGCATATGCAGTTGCAGTTTCTGCATAGCTGCCTGAAACTGTATACTTTGTAAAGCTTCGTAATCCGGCAAATTCAATTGTCTCTCCATTGGAAGCTGCCCGCTTCCACGTTGTTCCATCCACTGAATACCGGACACCCGCCTGACCGGAGATCCGGATCGTATCCTTTGTTCTTGCAAGAAGTGTCACAGCATCCGGAACTACTGTCTGTTCTGCCTTTCGTACTTTTACAGAAACCATCTTTTTATAAACAGCATCTTCATCAGAGTCCTCGATCTGATACTGTTTTTTGCTTGTATCACTCCATGTAAATACAACCTCATACTGATTGATACCATTTGCTACTTCCTGTTCGCCCATTGTTACATCCGGGGTGCTCCATGCAAATGTTCCATACTCGGTTGAACCGCCTGCAAAAGTAGAATCAGAAAGCTTCTGTCCATATACCAGCTCGGAAGCCTCCGGGAACGTGATAGCCGGAAGTCCTGCTCTGCTGACTGTTACCGTCACATTCTGTGTGATCGTTCCTGCTGCTGCATCATACCCTGTGATCTGATCAAATGCATAATTCTTCTTTGCATCGGAACGAAGGGTTAATACCACCTGTCCCTGATACGTTCCTCGTTCCGGTTTCGCTGCTGCATCTGCCCATACAAATGTTCCATAGGTCTCATCTCCACCAGATAACTTCGACTCGGAAAGTGTCTGACCGGTTACGATCATTCCTGCTGTCGGGAATGTAATACCCGTTACCGGACATTTCTCAACCGTTGCAGATACCGGAATCTGATAGGACTGTCCGTTATCTGCCTCTATCAACAGATTATCACTGTAAGAGCCTGTATCCTTACCTGTCTTTAATGCCACAACCACAGTTGTCTTATCTGACGCTGCAACCTTTATGGATGTATCACCGGATATTTCAAATGGACTGTCTGTGTTTTTTTCTAACTGTATCTTTACAGATCCTGTATCATTTCCCTTATTCTCTAATACCAGTGACGCTGTCGATCCTGCTTCATATCCATAAATAACAGGAGCACAGGTTAAAGCTGTCTGATCTATAACAAATTCTGCCTTTGGTGCAGCCTTTACTGTCACCCTGCAGCTTGCTGTGAGATTTGTTCCATCTGTCGTTGTAGCTGTCACAGTTGTCTCACCTGCTCCGACCGCAGTTACCTTTCCTGTTTCCGAAACAGTCGCTACCTTCTCGTTTTCAGATTTCCATGTCACCTTCTGTTCTGCAGTCTTTGGAGTAACCGTTGCGCGGATCGTAGTATCAAGTCCTTCTGTTAATTCAACGATCAGGCTATCCAGTTTGATGGCTGTTGCCTTTACTTCTTCCTCTGTATCATCACCGGAATTTGTTCCATAATAAGTCTTCACGCCTACAGCAGCAAGTTCTGCCGCAGAGGCTGTCTTTGTACTATAATTCGTTGCATTCTTCCTTGCATAAGATAACTTTACTGTCTTATCATTCTTGTGAACCAGATAAAGTCCTGCTGCCGCACCAACCAGTCCGGCATTATAATCAAGTGCTACTTCATTGCAATAATAATCTCCCTGATCATCTTTATAGGTTCCATCCGCCCCGGGTCCTCCTACCAATGCTCCAAGCAACGTATAATGATCACTATTTATGATCTTCGAATCTGTCGATCTGGATGCCGCTCTGTGATGCGGATATTTACTGGAGTTCTCGTTATAGCCTACGATATAGCATCGTTTATTCGGATTATCTCCTAACATATAGTTCATCTGACTGGTTGCCCAGTCTGCATATGTTGTTTTTCCTGTCAGCTTATCATATACCAGACCGGTAAACTGCTCTGCTGCACTGTATCTGCAGGAGCCCCAGTCACTAACACAGTTAAATACTCCATCGATGGCACTCTTGCCTTTGCATACATCTGTAATGCTTGCAATCTTTGCAGTATCCTTCTGCAGCATGCATGCCAGTGCTCCGGTATTTGCCCAGTCGATCACCCAGTACTGATTCACACCATTACCGGAATTATCTTTGTATGTATTATAAACTGAATTATAAGAGGTATTGCCTGTAGCAACAGCAAGCGCACTTGCTGCAAGTGCATAGTCATCACCATATGACGTAGACGCATAAAATGATGATGCGCCCTCGGTTGCACATGCTTTATTATTTTTCTCTACAAATGTAAAGAGATCCTTTGCTGTCTTTAAATCCTCATTATTTCCAAAGTTAATATAGTTCAATGCCAGCGCTGCGATCGCAACACTCACTTCATCTGTAGCCGGATTGCTCGCATCTGCAAAGAATGCCGGACGACTGATCGTCTGTCCCTCCGGTGCTGTCCATACACCATGATCTGTATTACCGTCACCTACCTGATAACAGAATGCGATAACCTGATCTCCCTCATACACTGTACACCGCTTAAAGTAATCGCAGAAATAATCCGTGATCTTCTTCAGATGTTCCTTCTGACCAAGCTCGTCAAATGCATCCTTGAACTGATAATAGCTCATTCCAAGCATAGATGCTGCATATCCCTGTGGAAGTCCGAATTTCACATGATCGCCTGCATCATGGAAACCACCGGAAGCATCTACATTGTAGGTTTTTCCATTCTTTGTATATGTTACATTTTTATCATAGGTATGGCAGTTTCCACGCCAGGAAAGTGCACAGGTGTCTTCCAGATAACCACACATATTTGCGTCATAGAAATACAGACTTTCCTGCAATGCCTTTGCATAGTTGAATTCTACATCCAGATCTTTATTCGTTGTGGTATCACCGGATGAGGTTCCACCGGAACCACCGGAACCGCCTGTATTATCATTGGTATCTCCCCGGGAATAGTCTACAGAAGATGAAGTTCCTTTGTTATAATAAACTCCCTTTACCTGAATACTGGATGCATCTACATATTTTGCTGCGAATCCACCACCTGGTATATCATTCTGCATTGTTCCTGCCGCAAGGACTGCATTTCCCCCACTCTGCATCGGATACATATAGATCGTATCACCATCTGCCACAAAGGTTGCATTCCAACACTTAAATGCCGAAGCTGTACCGGATGGTACCTGTAATACTACGATCCAGTCACAGATTGATGCTCCCGTATTATTGCTGATCGCCATTTCAAAACCTGACCAGTCATTGCTTGGTGTTCCTTGATTCTTCATAGTTGCTGTCACACCTGATGAATACTCTCTCTCTGTTCCAAAATCAGAAGAATCGGAACCGCTGCCGGAATCTCCACCTGAACTGCTGCCTGAGTTTACCAGAACCGCCTCTTTAATCTTGTATGTAATACTTGTTACATTTTCAAACTGAAAACCGAAATTATATAACTGACCGGATTTGCTATAGAATTGTGTCAGGTCCAGTTCTACGGTCTGAGTGCCGGAGCCTGCATTCACATTGATCCATTCACCCTTCCATGTTCCTTTCGCATTTACAAATGCCTGTCCGCCAATATTTCCCGTTCCATTGACTGATGATACCTCGAAGCTGACACGAAGCTTGGTAAGCCCCGCACTCTTAAGCTCCGACAGATCGCTGTATCCGCCATTTCCAAGATCAAGGCTGACCTGATTATCCACATTTCCACTTGCTGTCACCTGATCCGTACTGTAAGACAGCGCAATCGTCTCCCCCGCTGCCTCTGTCTTGTCTGAAGGAATCACTACAAGGCTTACTGCCATTGCAAATGACAGCATCCATGCTATGACCCTTGTAACCCATTTGTCCCTTTGTCTGCTCATACCTTCTCCTTCCTTTTTCTCAAAAGCCGTTCCAGCAATACCATCCCCTCATGCCATGATCTCACTGAAACAATCCTTCTTATTCGCAGTTAAACTAATTATACCAATAACTACCGGATCCCACAATGAAAATCCACTATCCATCCTTACAAATATTACTGGGTATTTTGTTCATTTTAATCTGATCTTATTCTATAAACAGACATAAGGTCCTGACTGCCGGACTACTCATATAATAAACAATGACATCTCATCTGTCGGCTCGATGAACATCGGTCGTCATATAGGAATTTATGCAAGTACAATTTCTGCATGATATGTATAACAGATAAAGCCCATATGTAGTAACAGTCTTCTATGATCGGGAATGACATTCATGTAGTTTCGTGATGAGATACACTCTAGCTGTCAGCACCAAGCCCTTGTCCGAACCCATAGGGTGAGTTAGGGCGACTGCTGACAAATAGGCGAGTGTATCGAATAGAAACGAAATGGGTCATAACCGATCATAGAAAGCTGTTACCATACATGGGCTTTATCGTTGCCACACAACAAGAAAGGACAGAACCCAAAGGGTTCTGTCCTGCTCTGTCTGTACTGAATTATTTGACATATACGTCAACAGTTCTTCTTCCGTAGTTTAAAGCTGCCTGATGGCTTGAGAAGAAAATATCGATTCTGTTGCCACGAATTGCACCACCTCTGTCCTCTACGACATATGTGTGACCATCAATGATAAGTTCTGTACCAAACGCAAAATTACTTGGTGCCGCAATGGTTCTTCCTTCTGTAGCATATGTACCGCTGGCTGTAATTCCATCGGACTTACCACAACAGTATGAACATCCGCAGTAAGCTGTTGTTGTGAATGTACCAAGATAAGTTCCCGGCTGATAGCTGTCATCTTCTACAAGAATTGCACCTGCTGTTGCTTCCTCTGTAGCTTCTGTTGCTTCGATTCCTGTCTGCTGCTTTTTATCTGTAGCTTCTGTTGTATTCTTCTTTGATTTCTTACCGTTTGACTTTGCTAATTCTGTTTCTTCTGTAGTTGTTACTTCTGTGTCCTCTGTTGTTACCAGCTCAGTTGTAATATCTTCTGCAGTGATATCTGCGGAGGATGCTTCCTCTGTTGGTTCTTCAGCAGTCTCTTCTGTAACATCCTCTACGAGGTTTGCGCTTGTTGTATCTTCCTTCTCAGCAAAAGCAAGCTCTGCTTCTGTAGCTATTGTGGCATCCTCTGTCGGTACTTCTTCTTTCTTTGCCAATGCAACTGCTTCTGTTACTTTTCCGGTCTTCTCAATCTTAGCTGATAACTCAGCGTCCTTGATTGACTTCTGTAAATCTGTGTATTCAATCTTAGAATATTCAACCTTAGTATCTTCAATTGCTGTAGATTCAAGCTGGGATACAGCTATCATTTTTGCATCGGAATGGAGTTTTGATTCATCGGATGCAAATGCGATCACAGATGCAACTCCAAGGGAAGTGGATACTACAGCAATACCTGCTCTTTTCAGATATTTCTTAAGATTCTCAGAAAACATCTGGCTGGAGCTTGAAAATTTCTTCATAATATTCTCTCCTTAATTTCTTTTCGGTTTCGAAATTGTTACAAAAAGATTAACTCTTGTTTGTATCGTTATTATAATGCCTGACAATCAAAAGGTCAAGCAAACCAGCTATTTTTATTAATTATGTCGTGGCTACAAAATCTATTATCATTATTTTATGGTATTTATAACCAATTTACATATTAATCATTTGTGCATATTATACATTTTAACATCTTAACAATTATGCAACAACTTAGCACATTGGACACTTCCACGAAGGGAATTTCTTAATTTTTAGTATCAAAACTGCAATTTTTCTTAAAAAAAACAGAAACAATTCAGAAATATATACGCATATAGCTGTAAATATTTCGAAATCATCTCTGTTTTTCGCAATATCCGCTGGATATATTTTAAAATATTTTCAAAACTGTATCAGAAATGCATCTAAAATTATTACATATCCTCTTTTGCACCTGCTTCAAACAGGGAGCCATCGGTCCATGCATCAAGCAGTTCCACCATCTCGTCATAGCTCTCTACCTGATTGATCAGATTCCGAAGTCTGGAAGAATCATACATACCTGCCGAATACCATGCCACATGCTTCCGCATCTCATGGATTCCTGTAAATTCCCCTTTAAAATCAATCATCAGTCTGGCATGGCGGAGCATCGTCTCCTTCACCTGCTGCTTATCCGGTCTTGCCGGAATCTCTCCGGTCTCAAAGTATGTCTTTAATTCATGGAAGATCCATGGGTTGCCGCGCGCACCTCTTCCGATCATAAAGGCATCACAATTTGTCTGTTCCTTCATCCGGATCACATCCTCCGGTGTCAGGATATCGCCATTCCCGATCACAGGAATCTTCACAGCCGCTTTCACGTCTGCGATCACGCCCCAGTCTGCATGACCATGATAATACTGTTCTCTGGTCCTGCCATGAACAGCCACAGCAACCGCACCGCATTCCTCTGCTATATGTGCGATTTCCGGCGCATTAATATGCCCGCCGTCAAATCCGCTTCGGATCTTGATCGTAATCGGCAGCTTACACGCTTTTGTCATTGCTGATACGATCTTTCCTATTAGCAACGGATCCTTCATCAGCGCAGACCCCTCGCCGTTATTTACAATCTTTGGAACCGGACATCCCATATTCACATCGACAAATGCAAATCCACAGTCTTCGATCTTCTTCGCCATCTCTGCAAGCAGCTCCGGGTCTGAGCCAAATAACTGCACACCGATCGGATCTTCTTCCGGGGAAACCGCAAGAAGCGGAACTGTATTCTTATTATTATAGTACAAACCCTTTGCACTGATCATTTCCGTGTATAAAATATCGCAGCCCTGTTCCTTCGCCAGCAAACGAAATGGCTGGTCACATACCCCAGCCATTGGTGCTAAAACAAGTTTATTCGTAAAATCCATAAATACTCCTATGCCTGTTTTTGTTTATCCATAATAATTCGAAGACCATACAGTGTCAGATCCGGATCATAGGTATCGATGCAGTCGGTATTCTCATAGATCATCTTACCAAGTCCACCAGTCGCAACAACCTTCATATTATCAAAGCCGGATTCCTTCCGCATACGCTTTACAATGTATTCTGTCTGTCCGATATAGCCAAGACATACACCTGCCTGCATACTGGAGATCGTATCCTTACACAGTACCGTATCCGGCACCTTGATCTCAATTTCCGGCAGCTTCGCTGTTCCGCTCCATAATGCATTTGCACCCAGGCGAATACCCGGTGAAGTTACACCTGCTATAAATGAACCATCTCCATTTACCAGATCATATGTGGTTGCAGTTCCAAAATCGATCACCAGCACAGGTCCGCCATACATATGGTACGCTGCTACCGCATCTACGATACGGTCTGCACCAAGCTGTCTTGGATTTGGAATCGTAATATTAATACCTGTTTTTACCCCAGGCTCCACGATCAGAGGATCTAACTTAAAATATTTTCTTATTCCATTTGTCAGGGAATGCATCACATTTGGTACTACAGATGCAATAATAACTTCATCAATTACATCTAACGGAAGATTTCTCATTCGAAGCAATTCTCCCAAAAATACACCAAACTCATCTGAAGTTCTCGATATTCCCGTCGTCATACGGAATGTCTTCTCTAACTTTTCTCCGTCAAATAATCCCATCGTGATATTCGTATTTCCTACATCAATTGCAAATAGCATCTCTCACCTCTAATAGTCTTCCAGATAAAATACCTTATAAAACAATTCCAGACTGGAAAACAACTGCTGCTTGTCCTTCTGTAACTGCTTGATCTTCAACTCACATCCGATCTCATCATATAACAAATCCTCATCAAATGCTTCTGTTACAAGATTCAGGCTTCCCTCCTGGTCAAATTCAAGCCTCAGTATACCACCTACATCCTCTGTAAACAATACACACATGATTTTTAATTCTTTTTTTATTTCTTCCGGAAGTCCTTTAAACTCCTCATTCAGATAAAATTTCTGTTCGTACTTCGAACTAGCACATAATACAACCTTTTCTGGTTTCATTGTTTCTCCTATCCTATCACATCTGCCATATCATACATGCCTGCCGGTTTTCCTGCCAGGAATTTTGCGGCTTCTACTGCGCCCTTTGCAAATACTGACTTGGAATATGCTGTATGCTTGAACTCGATCACTTCATCGATTCCCGCAAAGATGACCTCATGTTCTCCAACAATCGTTCCGCCACGAACGGCTGAGATACCAAGCTCTTTCTTATCTCTCTTTTTTCTGACCTGACTTCTGTCGTAGACATATTCATATTCTCCGCCTCTTGCTTCATTAATAGAATCCGCAAGTGCTATCGCTGTTCCGGATGGTGCATCTACCTTCTGGTTATGATGCTTCTCAACGATCTCGATATCATAGCCTGCCGGTGCAAATACATTTGCGGCATCCTTTAACAGCTTCATCAAAGTGTTAATTCCAAGTGACATATTGGCTGACTTTAAGATTGCAACCTTTGCACTGCATTCTTTTACCTTTGCAAGCTGTTCATCACTTAAACCGGTTGTACAGAGAACTACCGGGATCTGTTTTTCCACGCTGTAATCAAGAAGTGCATCCACTGCTACTGCTGCTGCAAAGTCAACGATTACATCTGCCGCCACATCACACTTTTTAATATCTGTAAATACCGGATATCCGTTATCTCTGTTATCTGCGATATCAATGCCTGCAACGATCTGTGCATTCGGATCATCCGCTACAAGTCCTGTGATCACCTGTCCCATCTTACCATTACATCCATGCATTATAATTCGAACCATTTTCTTTTCCTCCATTTATCCTGTGTTTTTCTCATTCTGCCGTAGCAGCCGCCAAATCTCTCATGCAGACATGAGCTTTGGCTGAGTACCCGCAAACTAAACAAAAATCCCGCAGAACCTGCGGGATTTTATATACTACAGACAGATTCCTGTATCCCTTCTGTCCATCTTTGTTTATATCATACAGCCTAATCCTCTACCGGATCATCTGTATTTTCTTTTTATTCTAAAGTAAGCCGTACGCTGTCATTGCGGCCTTTAACTTCTCTACATGTGCAGGCTCCATCTCTGTTAATGGCATTCTCATTGTTCCGCCGCATAAGCCCATAAGCTCAACTGCTTTCTTAACAGGAATTGGATTTACTTCACAGAACAATGCCTCACACAAATCGATCGTCTTTAACTGGATATCAAGACTTCCCTTTACATCGCCGTCCATGAATTTCTTAACCATATCATGTACATCTCTTGGAGCAATATTTGCTGTTACAGAGATAACACCCTTTCCACCTAATGACAGGAGTGGTACTACCTGATCATCGTTACCGGAATAAATATCGATACAGCCATCTGCCAGTTTTGCAAGCTTAACTACCTGTGCGATATTACCGGACGCTTCCTTGATACCTACGATATTTGGTACAGTCTTTGCAAGTGTAACTGCTGTCTCCGGCTGAATGTTACATCCTGTACGGGATGGTACATTGTATAAGATAATTGGAATCTTTACAGAATTCGCAATAGCTGTAAAGTGTGCGATCAGACCATTCTGGGTTGCCTTGTTGTAATATGGTGTTACTAACAGTAATCCATCTACGCCATAGCTCTCTGCCTCTGTAGAAAGGTAAATAGCTGTTCCTGTACAATTAGAACCTGCACCTGCGATAACAGGGATTCTGTGATCTACATATTCTACACATGCCTTTATACATGCGAGATGTTCTTCATGTGATAATGTAGATGCTTCACCTGTTGTTCCACATACGATAATGGCATCTGTACCATTTGCAATATGGAATTCAACAAGTTCCTTCATCTTATCGAAATCAACCTCGCCATTCTCCTTAAATGGTGTTACTAACGCTACACCTGAACCTTCAAAAATTGACATAAATTTTTCCTCCTTAAAATCTAAAACCTGTAAATCCTCGTGGAATCAATTTTACTTCTTCTATACAGTATAAAAGGCCGGCACGCGAGCGCCGACCTTTAGAAATAATATACTTTCTGAAAAAGTAGCCCTCCATCTGTGACGATGACAGTCATACAGTTATTCGCTGCACAACCAGGTTACAGCCCTATGGATAACTGCTTCCTTCGGCGGTATCCCCTTTCAACACATATCATCTACCTCCATATATATCCATATATTTACTGATAAATACCGCGCCTCTACTGAATTTTCTTTTTTCCATTAGATAAAATTACTATATCATTCCTGTCTGTTTCTGTCAATATGTAACAACTTCTTTTCCCTGCCTGTTCATTGCTTTACCGTCCCTTTGCCATGCTACTCCAGACATTCCATTTTGCTGACAGATACCTCATAAGCCGTCTTGCTGATGATCTGGTCATTCCCGATCCGTTTCTGATATTCCCGGCTCTGGATCCTGCCCCAGACCGCAACATGCTCCCCTACCTTCAGCTTCCCTGCAAATCTTGCATTTCTGCCCCAGCAGATACATGGAATATAGTCACTCTTGCCATATGCCCGGTTAACTGCAAGCAGAATATCTGCAATCTCTCTTCCAAGTGGTGTCATACGGTACACCGGCTCCTTGCAGATATAACCATCCAGATAAATCTGATTTGGTTTGTTTTCCGCTTCGCCCTCCTCATCATCCAGTACCGATATCTCCCTGACAAATACCGATAAGATCAGACGGTTTCTCGTCTCCTCATGTTTGTTATAAGAACGGAACTGTCCTCTTGCAACCACCTTTTCCCCAATATGGGAATTTTCTACATCAAATAACCGGTCAGATACCATAAGTGGTATTACGTCATAGGTATCACTCAGTCTGGCAACAACAAGATCCACCATATAAAATCCCTCTCCGAAGATCTCATGACTGAACGTAAAGTCTGACGCGATCTCCCCCGCTACGATCACCTGGTTATTGTTTAATGTTTTTTCCATGCTTTTTCTCCCTTCTGGTATATCCCTTCGAATGTATACCATAAAATATATTCTTATATACCAGAAGATATGCTGCCTTTTTTTGTCTTGTTTTGTCTATTATCCGATCATTTTCGCTGCCTGTATGCTTCATATGCAAGAAGTGTCGCTGAAATTGCAGCATTTAAGGATTCCACCTGACCTGCCATCGGAATACGGATCAGGCGGTCAGCCTTTGCAGAAAGTTCATAGGTCAGACCGTTTCCTTCATTTCCGATCAGGAATGCATTGTTCTTTTCAAGTTTTCCCGCGTACAGATCCTGTCCGTCCAGATGCGCCCCATAGACAACAATTCCATGTTCCTTTAACCGGTCAACCGTACCCATGAGATCATCCACATAGACAAATGGCACCCGGAAGATCGTTCCCATTGTAGATCGTACCACCTTAGGATTGTATATATCACAGGAATCCCCTCCAATGATAATACCTGTAACGTCAGCAGCCTCTGCTGTCCGCACGATCGTACCCAGATTACCGGGATCCTGTATGGATTCCAGCACCAAAAAAGTGTTTCCACCCTCATGTTTAGCCATCGCAGAAATCAAATCATCCATCGTGTAATGATATCTATCCACGACAGCAAGAAGTCCCTGCGGGGTTTTCGTCTGTGACATCGACTGAAACACACTGTCTGATACAACAACCAGTCGTCCGTCCTGTTCTGTGATCCCTTTTACAGAAAGCTCCGCTTCATATTTTCTATATGCCGTTTCCGATACAAACACCTGCTTTACCCGGTCAACCGGAAGTTCCCGGAACATACGGCTTCCTTCTACTATAAATACCTGTTCTTCTTTGCGGAATGCCGCATTTTTATTTAACTTGTTGATATTCTTTATCTTAGGATTTGAATTTGCAGTAATGATCTCCATACCTGCATCCTCCTGTCATTTTCTTTTCCAGCAATCCTTCAGGATCTGCCATGTAAGCAATCCAGACACGAACGCTGCTATTTCTTCTTATTCGGACGAACGGTTACACGGCTGACACCATATTCCAGCTTCAGCCGGTCTACGATACCGGAAGCTCCGTCTACCATAAAGCCCCTTCCCATATTCTTGTATTGCTTTTCCTGTTTGATGAATATATATACCGGACAGTTTCCTTTATATTCTTCCAGGATTGACAGGAACTCTTTCTCCAGCTCATCATATTCTTTTCTATCATCAAAGCATACCCAGACCTGCAGATCACCCTCTGTAAATTCCGGTTTTCCTGTATTTTCTCTGCGAGGCTTCATCCTGCCACTGTTATTATAACGGCTGAAATCATTTCCTGCCGCCACTTCATCAAAGGTCAGGATCTCTTCCGCGATCAGCTTCGCGTCCTCCTCTGAAACCGTCGCCCGACCCTTTACAAAGATCTTATTATCTGCCGTCAGTTTCTCCCGGTAATCTTCATATTTCTTTGGAAATACAATGATCTCCGTCTGTCCGACCATGTCCTCCAACGTAACAAATGCCATGTTCTGATTGTTCTTTGTCAGCTTCACCGTAACACCTGCTACCATGCCGCCAAGAATACAGATACTCTGATCCGGAACTCTTGCCCGTCCTTCTTCCTCATCGATCATGAAATCCACCGATGAAAATGCCGTTTTCTCACTCATCAGTTTCTCATAATCAAGAAGCGGGTGGCCGGATATATAGATACCAAGCACAGATTTCTCAAGTGCCAGCTTCTCCTGCTCGTCATATTCCTCTACATCCGGGAATTTCGTCTTTGCCGCTTCTGCAAACTCACCGCCAAAAAATTCTGCAAATGACATCTGTCCTGCAGATGAATTTTTCCGCTCTTTATAGACTTCATCGATCATCATCGGATATGCCATCATCATCTGGCGTCTCTTCACACCAAAGCTGTCAAATGCACCTCCAAGGATCAATGCTTCTACCGTCTTCTTATTGGTCTCCTTCGGTGTCATACGAACCAGAAAGTCCTTCATGTCTTTATACGGTCCATTTGCCTCCCGTTCTTCTACAATCCGGTCTACTACTGCACTTCCGACACTCTTGATCCCTGACATACCATATCGTATCGCACCCTTGGCTGCTGCGAAGCCGCTGTAGCCTTCATTGATATCCGGCGGCAGGATCTGGATTCCCATCTGGCGGCAGGACTGAATATAACCCGCCACCTTGGAACTGTTATCCTTTACTGATGACATCAGCGCCGCCATAAATTCAACCGGATAATAGCATTTTAAAAATGCTGTCTGATAGGCAACAACCGCATATGCTGCTGCATGAGATTTGTTAAATGCATATTTTGCAAAATCCGTCATATCATCGAAGATTTTATTTGCTGTTGCCTCCGGGATGCCTCTGGCGATACAGCCCGGCACTCCTAATTCTTCATTTCCATATACGAAATACTGGCGTTCCTTCGCCATGACATCTGCTTTCTTCTTTGACATGGCACGGCGCACCAGATCGCTTCGTCCTAGTGTATATCCGGCAAGCTTCATAACGATCTGCATAACCTGCTCCTGATATACAATACAGCCATAGGTTGGTTCCAGGATCTCCTGAAGCTCCGGCACGTCATAGGTAATCTTCTCCGGATGTTCCTTACCATTGATATAGTTTGGAATAAAATCCATAGGTCCCGGGCGGTACAGAGAGATTCCGGCTATGACATCTTCCAGACTCTGAGGCTTTAACTCCTTCATGAAGTTCTTCATACCGGAACTTTCAAGCTGGAAGATACCCTCTGTCTTACCTGACGTAATCAACTCAAATACCTTTTTATCATCATAATCGATATGATCGATATCAATATCAACTCCGGTCTCCTGCTTTATAAACTTTACTGCATCCTGAATAACGGTCAGAGTACGAAGTCCAAGAAAGTCCATTTTCAGAAGTCCTAATCGCTCGATCGTTGTCATTGTAAACTGGGTGATGATCGAATCATCACCGCCTCTTGCAAGCGGTACATATTCATCGATAGAATCTCTGCCGATCACGACACCGGCCGCATGCATACCGGTATTTCTTGGAAGTCCCTCTAACTTTCTTGCCATATCGATCAACTGTTTGACATCTGCATTTTCCTCATACATCTCTTTCAGATCCTTGCTGACCTTCAGAGCTGTGTCAATATTCATGCCGATCTCCATCGGGATCGTCTTTGCTACCGCATCACAAAGTGCATATGGGAGATCCAGCGCGCGACCAACATCACGGATAACATTTCGTGCCGCCATCGTCTGGAAGGTTACGATCTGTACGACCTTTTCTTTTCCATATTTACGGACAACATAATCGATAACTTCCTGCCTTCTCTCGTAACAAAAATCCACGTCGATATCAGGCATGGATACACGCTCCGGGTTCAGAAATCGTTCAAACAGTAAGTTATAACGGATTGGGTCAATATTTGTGATCTCAAGGCAATAGGCTACGATACTGCCTGCCGCAGATCCACGACCGGGTCCGACAGCAATCCCATGATCCTTTGCATATCTTATAAAGTCCGATACGATCAGAAAATAATCTACATATCCCATTTTCTTGATCGTATTGATCTCATAGGTCAGACGCTCCATCAACTCCGGTGTTACCGGGTTATAACGCTTCCTGATTCCCTCCATACAGAGCTTTTCCAGATACTCCTCGGCCGTCAGTCCATCCGGCACATCAAATTCCGGCACCTTCTGCTCGCCAAATACGATCTCTACATTACAACGGTCTGCAATCTTCTGTGTATTTGCAAGAGCCTCCTTCGCATAAGGGAAAAGCTCATACATTTCTTCTTTGGATTTCAGATAATACTGTCCACCTGTATAGCGCATACGATCTTCTTCATGTACCTTCCGGTTTGTCTGGATACACAGAAGGATATCGTGTGCCTCCCAGTCCTCAGCAAGGATATAGTGAGAATCATTCGTTACGACCATCGGGATACCCAGCTCTTTGGACAACCGCATAACACCTGCATTTACCGTCGCCTGCTCTGCCAGCCCATGATCCTGCATCTCAAGGAAATAATTGTTTTCTCCAAATATCTTCAAATGACGGAGTGCTGCCTCTTTCGCTCCTTCATAGTTGTTCTTTCTTAAATTGACGGCAACCTCACCCGCCAGACAGGCCGAAAGCGCGATAATGCCCTCATGGTATTGTTCCAGCACTTCCATATCTACTCTCGGCTTATAATAAAAGCCCTCTGTAAAACCTCTGGATACGATCTTAGACAGATTCTTATATCCCTGATTGTTTTCTGCGAGCAGCACCAGATGATAATATCGTTCCTCACCTCTGGTATTCTCACGGTCAAATCGTGACCCCGGACTCACATAGATCTCGCAACCTATGATCGGCTTGATCCCCTCTGCCCTTGCTGCCTCATAAAAATCAATAACTCCATACATAACGCCATGATCGGTGATCGCAAGTGAATCATACCCCAGTTCCTTCGCACGCTTTACCAGACTCTTGATCTTCGCCGAGCCATCCAGCAAGCTATATTCTGTATGCACATGTAAATGTGTAAAATCCATATTTATCCCTCCGGCTTTTCAGCCTCTCTTCCGTTTGTTTACTTTCTCCAGTCTGACGTTACTGTCAATAACGATCTTATTTCTATTTTTTCTTCGGTCTTTTATTATGCAGTACTTCCCGCCGTATATAGTCAAAGGTATAATCCTCCCCTTTTTCTGCCAGCATCACCAGCAAACTCTCAAGCAATGCATCCGTTTCCGGATGGAGCAGATGATTCTTTCTAGCCTTACCTTTTCTGAAATATTCCAATGGGAAAGAATCGTTATACTTCTCTTTATTATAATTCTTACTTGCTGCAATCCGGTCACAGAACATCTCAACTACATATTTTTCCGGCATTTTACAGCCCGCTAACGCACCGGAATGATCTGTGCTATAATCTACCCAATATTCCAGATGATGCTTATTTCTTCCTTTATGATGCAGCCAGGCACTTGTATAGCCTTTATCCTCTCGTTCCGCATCATTCGGGCTTCGGTCTCCCTGATAATACTTCACCCCCACTGAGAACTCCGTCCAAGAGTATTTGGACAGATCATGCAGCAGTCCCTGTTTATATAAGCCTACCCGGAAGCAGTTTTTCATAACCAGCCACTTATGATGGTTGATCGTTTTCAAATGTTTATACCAGTTCATGTTCATGAAACTTTTCATCTCCGATTTTATTCTAAATATTATCCATCTTTTTATTGTATTTCATTTTTCCCTTTTTGCCAACACCCAAGGAAGCAGTTACCTGAGAAAAATTGCGATTATTTTTATCATCCATTAAAAACGGATAATACCTTCTCTTTATTATAATTTAATTTCATAATTCTGCCCCTAAACTGCCC
>ERZ1026945.338-NODE-338-length-17358-cov-12.399237_pt1 | contig 17358 bp, 11 predicted proteins | sample MGYA00519304_ERZ1026945 | MGnify/ENA primary metagenome ERZ1026945 (study PRJEB26926, sample SAMN06164619) | human gut metagenome | biome: ENVO:00009003; feature: ENVO:2100002; material: ENVO:00002003 | host: Homo sapiens | place: USA | collected 2012 ...
GACGCACTATCGAGATGTTGGGCAGTTTTACGCTGGGGGCTTTCGAAGTCGAAGATGTCGGCATAGGCGGCACAGCGGGCGCGGGGCGCGATGCGGAAGCCGCGGGGGGGACAATCGGCGCGGGGCGCGATGTTGTCTGCGGCATTGAAATTGCGGGGGCAGCCTTGGGCGCGTTTACGGGCGCGTCGGGTGCTGCGTTTTGCGCGGGAATCGGCTGAGGTTTATTTGCCGCTGATGTTGCCGCTGCGGATTTCGGCGCGGGCATTGCGATTTTAGGCGCGCCCTTTGCCTGTGGCACTGGGGGGACAATCGGCGCGGGGCGCGACGTTGTCTGCGGCATTGAGATTTTGGGAGCCGCTTTCGGCGCGTTCACGGGCGCGGCAGGTTTTTCGGCGTCCGCTTGGGGGGCGTCGGAAGTTTGAGGCTGCGCGCTCTGGGGTTGCGCAGCGGGTTTGTCGGCTTCCGTCTGTTGCGAATTTTCCTTGTCGGAAGTTTCGGTTTGGGGGGCGGAAGGTTGCTGCTGTTTGGCGGGTTCTGCCGTAGAGCCCTTTTCTGCCGCGGGGGCTGTGTCTGATGCGTCCGCTTTGAAATCGCGCGAAATTTCCTCCGCGTATAGCGGAGCGATCGAGTTCGACGACGTTTTTATTTCCAAGCCGTATTTTTCGCGGCGTTGGTTGATGAAGTCAATCAACTCCCTGCTCGAAACGTTAAGCTCTTTTGCTAATGCGTGGATTCTTATGCTCATTTGTTTTGAGAGTGTTTTTGTTTTTCGTGTCGCGGTGGAATTGTCGCGGTTTGTGTAGCACTATCTGCTTTGGCGGATTTTTTCGAGCGTCGCCGCAGCCTGTTCCTCGGTCAGCCCAATTCCAACGAGGTCGTCGATTTCGACGCCCTCGAACGCGTCGAGGCTGTTTATACCGTTTTGCGCGAGCTTTGCAACTTCCTCCGCCGAGAGGTTCGTCAGTATTTGCGCCAGCGAGCTTACCGCCTGTTCGACTTTCTGCTCCATCCCGACCTTGACTTCCTCTTCCTCCTTCACGTCGAGTTTAAGCCCGATTAGGCGCGAAGTCAGTTTTACATTGCTACCGCCCTTGCCGATTACAACCGACAAGTCGGCTTTCGAAACTTCGAAAGAAATGCGCTTGTTTGCCATATCGACTTCCACGTTTTTGGCGACTGCGGGCTTTATACACTCAGCCAAGAGCTGTTCGACATCGGTGGAATATTTGATGATGTCTATTTTTTCGCCGTTGAGTTCCTTGACGATTCCCTTAACGCGCGTTCCGCCCGCGCCGACGCACGCACCGACGGGGTCGATTCTGGCGTCCGACGTGCTTACGGCAATCTTTGTGCGGTAACCCGGTTCGCGCGCCATAGCCTCGATTTTAACCGACTTTTCAGCGATTTCGGATACTTCCAATTCGAAGAGACGCTGGACGAATTTATAACTTGCGCGGCTGAGAATAATTTCGGGGCCGCGGGCGGAATTGTCGATTTCCAAAAGCAGGCAGCGGATTCTGTCGCCCGAGTCGTAATTTTCGCCGGGGATACATTCGCGCTTGGGCAGCACTGCGGTTGTAAGCCCCAAGTCGACGATGAACGCGCCCTTTTCGCGGCGGCGCACCGTGCCCGAGACGATGTCGCCGATTGAATCTTTGTATTCGTCGTAAATGCGGCTTTTTTCTATTGTGCGAAGTTTCTGTATTATGCTTTGATAGACGTTCTTGGCGGCTATGCGTCCGAGTTCCGAGAGGTCGACTTCGCGCTCGATGATATCGCCTATTTGGGGATTGGGCTTGTAGAGTTTGGCTTTGTCGATGTGGATTTGCGTCGCGTTATCGGCGACGGAATCGCTGACGGTGAGTAACGCCCACGCCTTCAAGTTCCCCGTCTTGGGATTGATGTCGATTTTCAGGTTGTAGCCCGCCATGCTTTTGGCGGCGGCGTTGCGGATTGCCGACGAGATTGATTCAATCATCTCTTCGCGCTTAATCTGCTTTTCCTTTTCCATGTATTCGAGAATTGCCAGAATTTCGCCACTATTACTCATTTTTGTCTCCTGTTTTTTGTATTTTTTGTTGAAATGCTTGTTGTGTGCCGACAAAAAAAGCGGGCAATAAAACCCACTAATCGTCGGAAGTTTATTTTGTTGCGAGTATGATGGACTGTTGAATTTTTTCGTCAAGCATTTTTTTTACAACAACTTGACACTCTTTTTTATTATCGGGGCGTCGCGCGGCGGCTCGGGGCAGACGCGCGGCGGCGGGATTTTTCTTGACAGGTTGTATGTGTTTAATGTATAGATTGTTGTGAATTAAACGGTTAATTGTCAGAAAATAGGAGTAAAAAATGGAGTCCTCATTCGTAAAAATGGCAGTTTTTGCCGCGTTCGGGTTATTGTCGGGTTTGGGGTTTGCAATGCAATCTGCGCCCGAATCTGATGTGCTGGATTACGTGGACACGTTCATAGGCACGACGGGTACGGGGCACACGTATCCGGGGCCGACGCTGCCGTTCGGGTTCGTCCAACCCGGTCCCGAAACCGGAAAATCGGGGTGGGACTACTGTTCGGGCTACAACTATGCGGACAAAAAAATTCTGTTTTTCGGGCAGACGCATATGAACGGAACGGGATGTCCCGACTTCGGCGATGTCGCGTTTATTCCGTTTGCGGGAAATGACGCGGCTATTGCCGGCAGTCGTTTCGACAAGAAAAACGAGCGTGCGGGTGTCGGATATTACTATGTGAAGCTCGACGACGCAAACGCGGAAGTTGAAATTTCGGCGACCGAGCGCGTTGCGATTTACCGTATAAAATTCAATGCCGACGGCGGCAAAGTGTATCTGGATTTACAAAGCGGAGTGCGCTGGCGCGGCAATGTAGGGCGCGTGAAGTTCGAGAAGTCGGAAATGCCCGACGCTTATACAGTGCGCGGAGCGCAGCGCATAAAAGGTTTTGCGCCGAACCGCAGTGTGTGTTTCGAGATGAAATTCGACAAGCCCGCGAAGTCGGTTCGCAAAAATCCCCCCGTAAAGGACAAATTCGGCGAAAAATATCTGCTCGATTTCGGGCTAAAAAGCGGCGACACGCTTTTGGTGAAAATCGCGCTTTCGACGGTCTCGCCCGAAGGGGCTATGCGCAATATGGCGGCGGAACTGCCCGGCTGGAATTTCGACGCAGTTGTTGAAAATGCGCGGGCAAAGTGGTTAAAAATTCTTTCGAAATTCGAAGTAAAGGCGGATTTAAACACGAAAAAGGCATTCTACACTTCGGTCTACCACCTGTTTGTCCAGCCCAACAACATCGCCGATGTCGACGGACAATACGACGATGCAACCGGCAAGACGGCGAAGTCGATGGACGGCAATTATTTCAGTTCATGGTCGCTTTGGGATACATACCGTGCGGCGCATCCGCTTTACACGATTCTCATTCCGGAAGTTGTGCCGAGTTTTGTAAACTCTATGCTTATGCACTACGACGCTGTCGGGTATCTGCCCATCAATGTCTACTGGGGCAAGGAGACGCACTGCATGATTGGCAACCACGCGATTTCGGTTATCGGCGAGGCCGTAAACAAGGGCTTCGGCGGGTTCGACAAGCGCAGGGCGTTGGAGGCAATGGTTGTTTCTTCGACCGTGCCGCACAAGAAATCGGACTGGAACGAATATCTGAAATACGGGTATTTCCCGTTCGACCTGCGCAAGACGGAATCGGTTTCTTCAACGCTCGAAGTCGCCTACAACGACTCCTGCGTAGCGCGGGCAGCCGGAAAAATCGGCGAAAAAAAGGTTGCCGCCGAATTTCGCCGCCGCAGTCTCTTCTACAAGAATCTCTTCGATCCCGAGACGAAATTTATGCGCGGCAAAGACAGCGGCGGAAAGTGGCGCGAGCCGTTTAATCCGTTCGATTTTTCGCACGAGGGATCGTTGGGCGGCGACTACACCGAGGGCAGCGCGTGGCAGTATACCTGGCACGTCCAGCAGGACGTTGCGGGGCTTATTGCTCTTTTCGGCGGCAACAAGCCTTTTGTCGAGCGGTTGGAGGGGCTTTTTACCGCGCGTGACACGCGCGTGAATGCGCGTAAAAGCGTTGATATCAGCGGACTCATCGGACAGTATGTCCACGGCAACGAACCGAGCCACCACATAGCCTATATGTTCGCGCTTGCCGACGCTCCCGAACGCACACAGGAAATTGTCCGCGAAGTTTGCGATAAGTTCTATATGCCCGCCCCCGACGGGCTCTGCGGCAACGACGACTGCGGGCAGATGAGCGCGTGGTATATTTTTGCGTGTCTGGGGTTTTATCCCGTCGATCCGTGTTCGGGCGAGTATGTTTTGGGCGCGCCGCAGGCGGAGGAAATTTCGATAAACCTGAAAAACGGCGGGCGATTCACGGTTTTTGCGAAGAATTTTTCGAAGCGGAACAAGTATGTGAAATCCGTAAAACTCGACGGCAAGCCGTATTCGAATAAGACAATTGCGCACGCCGACATTATGCGCGGCGGCGTTCTGGAATTCGAAATGTCGCCCGAGCCGAACCGCGCAAAATAACGGTTCGGAGCGGGTTTTGCGGCTCGGCGGAGATAAAAAGTTTGATTTTTCAAACGGGCGCGTTTTACATTGTCGGCGTTATCCCGAAATGAATACTATGTTTGCGTTCAGATTTTTTGCGGTTTGCGCCCTTGTGGTTGCGGTGTTTGCAAACGCCGCCGTTTGCGCTGCGGGCGGCGCGGGCGCGTTGAAAATCGACGCCTCGACGCCGCAAAATTTGGAGAAGAGCTACGCGAAAATTGTCGCGGCTTTGGACGAAGACGCGCAGCAGCGTTTCGCGCTTGCGATGACGACGATTGCCGTCGCGCTCTCGCAGCGTCCCGACTTGGGCGGCAGCGAAAAAATCAGGGAGATTATCGACGGCAAAACGCCCGATGAAATCATAGCCGAAGCCCGTAAACTGACGGGGTTTGTGCGCGTTTCGAGCCTGAAAATAGACGGGGGTTCGGCGCAAAAATTTTCGGAGTCGGCGGGGCGGATACTCGTTTCGCTTCCGCCCGAAAAGCAGCCCGATTTCTCCGACGCGGTTGCGCGGCTTATGTATGAGCGCGAGAATAAAAAAATTTCCGAAGCCGATTTTTTGAAGTCGGTCGACGGCAAGACGCCCGATGAAATCATCGATTTGGCTCGAAAGGTTGAAGTGCCCTTTGTCGTTCAAAAGCCGACTGCGGCACAGAAAGTAGACATCGAAAAAATATCGCCCGCCGACTACGAAAAATACGGCATAAAGCGGGAAGCCGCAGGCGGCGCAGTGCGCGGCAATTCGGCGGGAGGCGCGGCGGCTTCGCCCTCCGTGCCCGCCTTCAAAAACTCGCTCGTCCCCTCCGCCGAATAGGAGCGTAATTGTCGGTTGGTTGCGGCGCAAAAAAACGCGGCGGTTATGTGAACTGTCGCGTTTTTTGTGGGGAGTATTCCGTTTTTTTTTACGGGCGGCGCATTTTGCTTTTCTTTATCTTATAGGCGATTATCCGTTTTGCGCGGGGCAGGTATTTTATCGGCGGGTAGAAAACGTATGCCAGAAATATCAGCGCGAAGCTGCACTCCCTGAACGAAATTATCAGCAGTATGCAGACGATTATCGCCACGAAAGAGCGGAATTTTGTGCTGGTTGTCCAATTTATGTGCTTGAACGACGGGTAGGGAATGTTGCTTACCATAAACCACGAAATCAGCAGCATAAGCGGTATGAGTATGGGCATAAACGCCGTGAGGTTGAAGCTGAGCATTGTCAGGGCTATCGACGCCACAGCCCCCGCCGCGGCGGGAGCGGGAAGCCCCGAGAAATCGCCCATTTCGTATTTCTCGTGCCCCTCGATATACGGGTTTGTGAGGACGTTGAAGCGTCCCAATCTGATTGCTGCGCAGAGCATAAAGATGAAGCCGATTAGCCAGCCCGTGTTGCGTACGAGCGACTTCATTGTCGCGCTCATATCGTCGCTCGGGTTGAGGATTAGAAAATACATCAGAATGCACGGGGCTATGCCGAACGAAACGCTGTCGGCGAGCGAGTCGAACTCCTTGCCGAAAAGCGAGAGTTTGCCGCTTGCGCGGGCTACGCGCCCGTCGAAGGCGTCGCACAAAAACGACATCAGAATGCAGATTATCGCAAGCAGGTAGTAGCCCGTGCCCACGCCCGCCTGCGGCGCGGTGCTCGCGGGGGTGATGAGCTGTGCGAGGACGTCGATTGCTCTATCCTGCGAGTCGAAATTGAACTTGCCCTGTATGCACAGTATTATCGAGAGGAAGCCGAAAAACAGGTTGCCTGAGGTGAACGCGTTGGGCAGAATGTAGATTTTGCTCGCTTGATGGACGTTGTTCCAAAGTTTTTTTTCGCTTTTCATTTTTTCAACGATTCGAGGTATTTCCAGAAATTGTCCTCCTGTTCGAGGGCGGTCTCCTCCTTGAAGGGGAGGTTGACCCTGAACACGAAGTCGGCGATTGTGTGTTGGTGCAGGATATAATGCGCGTGCAGGGTGTGTTCATTTTCGAGCACTTCGAAATATATTCTGTAATCGCCGATTTTCAATCTGTAAAAATTTTTGTTGCCGCGGCGGATTTTGCCGAGGTTCGGCAGCCCGCCCTCGATTTGCTCTTTCGTGAGCGAACCGAATGCGTCGACAATCTTGAACTGCGTCGGCTTGTCAAGCTTGTTGATTTCCGCCATACTTTGGTTGCTGAACGTTATCTGATACATAGCGCAATTTTATTGTTTTTCCGTATCCATACTGCACAAAAAAACGCGGGTTTCAAACAAAATATGAAGCGGAGTTGCGGCGGGTGCGGCGACATGCGGCGGGCGGTGTTGTCTCCCGATGGTTGCATATGTTTTTTTTTGAAACATTTTCGGGGCGGCGGCGTTTGTCCGAATGTGCGGCGGGTTGTGTTTCACGCCGTCTTGAAGAGATTACCCCAACTTGAAAAAAAGGTTTTGTTATGGATAGAAGAAAGATTTTTATGCTGGCGGTTGTGATTGTGTCGGCGTTGTCAGCGTTTGGCGCGGAAAGCGCGGGCGCGGCGGTGTCGGGCGGAAATCCCGCGAATGCGGCGCAAAAGTCCGATGTGTCGGGCTTGGACGCCCAGGGCTCGGCGACCGCGAAAATGCTTTTGCTTAAACAATTTGACAAGGACGGCGACGGGCGTTTAAACGAAGCCGAACGCGCCGAAGCCCACAAGGCTATGAAAGGCAAAATGGCGAACTTCGAGCAAATCCGCCACAAGCATGCCAAGGACATTGTCGCTCGTTTCGACCGCGACGGTGACGGTAAGCTTTCGGAAGAGGAGCTTATCCCTTTTTTGGAGGAACAGCGCAAAATGTTTGAAGGTTTCCATCGCCGCCGCGCGATGAGGGAACGCGCCATTCCCAAGGATATTTTGGCGAAATATGACCGCGACGGCGACGGCAAGCTAAGCCGCGAAGAGCGCAAGGCCATGTTCGAAGACGCCCGAGCCCGCCGCGAAGCGTTGCTTAAAAAATACGACCGCGACGGCGACGGCAAGCTTTCGGAAGAGGAGCGTTCGGAGCTTGTGAAAGACCCCGAAGTCCAGAATATGATGAAGCGTATGATTGGCGGCATGATAAACAATCCGCCGCCTCCGCCCCCGCCTTCCGCCGATTCTGCACGGAAGAGTCGGTAGTTTTTCGGCGGCGCGAAGTGTCTGGCTTCGGGGCAAAAATTTCATATTGGAGAAGCAGAAAACAGTAAAATCGCGCTCCCTCGGGGTATTCGAGGGGGCGTTTTTTTGCCCCTCGCGATACGGTTTTGGCGGGGTGTCGGGTTCTCGGATTTTGCTTTTTATGTTTTGCGGCGGGACGGCGATGTCGGTTTGTTTTTGACATATTAAAAAAAACTGGTATTGTGTCTAATTTGTATGAGCAGACTTAATAAAATGATGGGAATCGCGGCGGCGTTTTTTGTGTCGTCGCTTGCAACGGCTTTTGCCGAACGGTTGGCGATTTCAAGCGGCGACTGTGAAATTGCGTTCGACTCGCAAACGGGCGCGGTTCTGGATATGAGCTACAAGGGAAATCCGCTCGGGCTTAAATTCAGACCCGATTTGTGTGTGGTGAAGTATTACAACAAGGCGTTGCAGCCGCTAAGAACCTCGCAGATGAAGTGCACTGCGGTGCGCGAGGGCAGCAAGATTACGCTGAGTTTCAGGCGTCCCGACTCGGACGCCGACGCGCTCGAAGTCTCGGTGCGCGGCAACGGCAACGGGTTCGACGTGAATGCGGAAATCAAAAATGTTTCGGACGACGTTTTGCATGCGGAATTTTTTACGATGTTCGATTTCGCCCCCGAAGTCGCAAAGGGCATTACGGTTCATTCTACTACGCCGCGCATGACGGGCGTTACGCTTTCGGAGGACTTTTTCAGGAATGTAAACGACACGTCCGCGCCCAAGGTGTGGTCTATTGGCGAGTATCTGGGACTTGAAATCCGCAAGCACATTTACGGCGACGGCAACATTCCAAAATTCGAAAAAGAAGTCGCCACAAAGACGGTTTTGGGCAAGAATGCAAAGTCGTGGATTGGCTCGGGCATGCTCAAAAAATATTCCGACGCGGAAGCCGTATGGCGCATAAACACAAACGGCAAAAACGACGACATCGTCCTGCTTTCGACCTCCGAGGGCAGGCCGTTTCTGACGGGCGCAAGGCTCGGCGGCAAGGGCGCGCTTTTTACTTTCAACGGGTATTTTAACGATTCGTATCTTACAAGGGATATTGCCTATATCGCTTCGGACGTCGCTTGGCACGCGCGGCAATATGCGCGCTCGGCAAAGTCGCAGTCAAGCCGTATTATAGTCGTAGATTTCAAGGGTGTGGGCGACTCGAAAGAATGGGTGAGGCACTTCAAAAAAATATTCGGAGACTGTATCGAGACTGTCGACACATTCGGAGGGGTTAAGGCGGCGTTGAAAGATCCCAGAACGCTCTTCATAGCCAATCCGCTTACAGAAGCTATGCCGTGCGCGAAAGCCGATGCTGTCGAAATGGCGGAACTTATAAAAGCGTTCGTGCAGCGCGGCGGATATTGGTTCGATACGCACCGCAGCTCTTTCTACTATTCGATTGTAAAGAAGCCCGTGTATAGCAGGATTTCCTCGCGTGTGCCCGCGTGCATTGCCGACTTCTACCACTTCGACTTGTCCGGCGGGATTTTCGCGCTCTATACAGTCCAGCCGAACGTGCAGTCCAACAATTACGAGAATGTCGGCGAGGCGTTGTTGCCCGTCTGTTTCAGCGTATTCGGCGACGCCCGCGGCGGGCACTTCGAGCGCATTTCGATGGCGTATGTCAAAAAGGGCGGGGGCTACAAGTATCCCACGCTGCGCCTGAATTTCGGGAAGTCGGTGCAGAAGTCGGTCGACGCATTTTGCGCCGACAACAAGCTTTCGAAAACATACGACCAGAAACTCGACGCGCGACTTGCCGACCGCTTCAAAAACGGCGTGATGTTCTATGTGGGCGCAAGGACTGTCGACGACTTGAACAGGGCTGTTGCGGCGTTGCCAAAAAACAATGTCGTGCACATAACAAGCTATTTGCACGGCGGGTTCGACAAGCAATATCCCGTGCATTTGCCGCCGAACGAGTCGTTCGCGACGCCCGAGCAGTTCAGGAAGTGCATCGACGATATGCGCGCTTCGGGACACCTGTTTATGCCGTATGTCAACAATACTTGGTGGTGCGACGACCCCAAAAGCTGGTTCTTCGAGAAATACGGCCGCGCCCCGATTAGCCTTTACAAAAACAAGTCCGAAATGAGAGAACAATACGGCAAAAACGTCGGTTGGCAAGTTTCGATGTGGCATCCCGACGTGCGCCGCGCCTGCGATATGATTGTCGACGAGTTTACGAAGAACTATCCCTGCGATATTCTCTTTCAGGACCAGACGGGCGCGCGCAGTTTTACGATTGATTTCAATCCGTCTGCGCCCTCGCCCAACCACTATATGGACGGGCTTGCCGCCGCCGCAAAGCGCGACAGCAAACGCGTTCCGCTTTCGACCGAAGACGGCTGGTGGGGCGTTGCCGACGCGGAAGTGCAGTTCTGCGGTATGACGTTCGGCATGTTCGATTCGCCGAATGTTCCGTCGTGGTCGTGGAACCAGATTTGGAAGGCGTATCCAAAGTCGGGCGTGAAGATTGCAAACCTCGTGGGCGCGTTCTTCCACGACAAGCTCAGCCTTTCGCACCACGACTTGGGCAGCGGTTTGCACATGCGAAAACACGTTTCGATGACGCTCGGAATCGGCTACACGATGATGATGCACGGCAACGTGCGCACCTACACGGAGAACGCCGAGCGTATGGAGTTTGCAAAGTGGCTCGACGTGTTGCAGAAAAACGTCGTTTCGAAATATATCGGAAAGAAAATGCGCAGGTTCTCGCACAAATGGCGCGATGTGTCGAAGGATATTGACGACGGCATTTACCGCGCAAAATACGGCGATATAAAGGTTGTGGCGAATATGTCGGAATTCCCGCTCGAAGAAAAGAATGCGGCGATTTCGGCGGGCGGCTTTCAGGCCTCGGGCGACGGCGTATACGCGGGCATTGTGGATTCGCTCGGCGGAATTGCGGGCGGCGAGGGCTGCGGGTACGCGGTAAACACGGCTTCGAAAAAAGTCTGGATTTACCACGATTCGGGCGGCGACGCGGTGTTCCTCTGCCCCGATAAAATCGAAAGACTTTCGTTTGCGGGCGGCGGCAATGTCGACTTTGCGCAAAACGGCAGCATTGTGAAATTCAAGCTGCCCGAAGACGCCGCCAAACGCGGCTTCAAGGCGGTCTACGAGCTGCAATACAAGTAGGGGCGTGTCGAATTTTCTCTAAAAACAAAATAAATAAAAACGGCTATGAAAAAAAACATCATGACGGCAATAAAAATGATTTTTGCAGCGGCGGTTATGGGGGCGGTTTTCGGCGCGTTGGCTTTGGCGTTTGCGTTGCGCCGCCGCTGCCGCAAATAGTTTTGTTTTTACAGACGGTTTTTCGTGGGGAAGTCCGCTTTTTTACGGGCTTCCTCTTTTTGTATATTTTTTGTTTTGTGGAAATGGAACGATTTGACTGCTAAAAGTTTTTTATGTTTTGTTTTGCGTTTTGTTTCCGCGGGATGTTGGGGGGAGTTCTTCTCCCGCTTTGCCGAGCCATTTCAGCGAGGATTTACTTCCTGAAATTCTGGAAATTCCTGTTTTGCGGAAAGCGGCGTTCGCGCTCGGGGACGGGTTTAACCGACACTTTCATATCGATGAATGCGGGTTCTTTCATCAGTTTTTTGAAGGCGTCGGGGTTGTAATCGCTCTGCGAAATGCCGTCGTGCGAGAACTCTATGAAGCTATTTTCCGAAACCTGAATTTTCAAAACGTGCTGCACCGAATTGCCGGGGGCGTAATTATAGACGCACTGGCTGAGCTGTTTTACAAAGTGTTCGGGTGCGTTGTAGGGCGAAATCAGCCACTCGACCTGCGTCAGGTTTGTCGCGATCGCCTCCTGCATGGGAATGAGTTTTTGCGCGGTATAGCGCAGCTCCACGCCGTCGTCGCAGCGGCACTCTCCGACAACGCAGAAGCACTTGCCGTCGATGTCGGTTATGTCGACGGAGTCGCGCAACTCCTCAGGGGCGCGGTTTTTCAGGCCTTTCAAGAACTCCTCGTAGAGGTCGGAATACATATTTATCTGCCAGACCTTCGAATTCAGCCTGCCCGAAAGCGTGAAGAAGCACCACGGGCGGTTGTCCTTTTTGGAGAGTTTTTTGCCGACGTTCGAAATCACCCCGCAGGCGCGGAACTGGGCGCGTTTGAGGCGGTGGACGGCATCGGCGGGCGGAACTTGGTCGAGTGCGAAATCGAAGCGCGCGTATTCGTTCATCGGGTGTCCCGAAACGTAGAAGCTAAGCAGTTCCTTTTCGTGGAAGAGTTTTGTGCTAAGCGGCATCGGCGGGGCGGAAGTGTCGATTAGGCTCACGGACGACTCGCTTGTCGCGCCCATATCGAGCAGGTCGAACATATTCGACTGCCCCGACTGCAAGTCTTTTTCGAGTTCGGCGGAATGCCCCATTATGGCGTCGAGGCTGTTGTAGAGGTGGGCGCGGTCGACGTTGAAGGAGTCGAATGCGCCCGTGAGAATCAGGTTTTCCATCACGCGCTTGTTGAGGTTTTTTGTGCCAACGCGCTTGATGAAATCGAAGATGTCGGTGAAGTCGCCGTTGCGGTCGCGCTCTTCGACAATCGCCTTTGCGGGGGCTTCGCCAATACCTTTTATTGCCGCGAAGCCGAAGCGTATCGAGCCCGCCGACTTACCGAAGATGTTGCCCTGCATATCGGGCTTCCAGTTTTTGTCGATAATCGGGGTGAAGTTTTCGCGCGAAATGTTGACGTCGGGGCCGAGCACTTTGATGTTGATTGCCTCGGTTGCCTCGATGAACTTCGCCACTTTTTCCATATTGCCGAGTTCGCCCGAAAGAAGTGCCGCCATAAATTCGACGGGGTAGTTCGCCTTTAAAAACGCGGTTCGGTAGCTGAGCATTGCGTAGGCGGCGGAGTGCGATTTGTTGAAGCCGTATTGGGCGAATTTTTCCAAGACGCCGAAAATGCGCTCGGCCTCGCCCTTGTCGATGTTGTTGAATTTTTTCGCCTTTTCGACGAACACCGCCTTTTGCGCCGCCATAACTTCGGGCTTTTTCTTGCCCATTGCGCGGCGCAGAATGTCCGCCTCGCCGAGGGTGTAGCCCGCGATTATGCGCGCTGCCATCATGACCTGTTCCTGATAGACCAGAACGCCGTATGTTTCGGTAACGAGGTCTTTGAGCAGCGGGTGCGGAACCTGCATTTTGGAGGGGTCTTTTTTCGCCTCTATGAACTGGTCGATGAACTGCATGGGGCCGGGGCGGTAGAGGGCGATTAGCGCGATGATTTCCTCGAAAACGCTAAGCCCGATTCGGCGGCATAGATTTTGCATTCCCTCGCTTTCAAGCTGGAAGACTCCGATTGTTATGCCGCTATTGAGCAGCTTGAATGTGGCGGGGTCTTCGAGCGGAATTTCCTCGATATTGAAGTCGGGGTTGTTGCGCGTGCGCTGGACGTTTGTCTGCGCGCCCGAAATGATTGTGAGGGTTTTGAGTCCCAAAAAGTCGGCTTTGAGCAGCCCCAATTCCTCGACGGGGGCTTTGGGCAGCTGGGTGGTGAGGGAGTTTTCCTGAATCATCATAGGCACGAGGTCGTCGAGGCGTTGGTCGCCGATGATGATGCCGCAGGCGTGTTTGCCCGTCTGGCGAATCATTCCCTCCAAGACTTCGCCCTGCTCGAAAATGTGCTCCACGAGCGGGTCTCGGTCGAGTTCCTCGCGCAGTTCCGACGACATTTCGAGAGCCTTTTTGAGCGTCATTTTGAGGTCGTCGGGGATTTTCTTTGCGATGCTCATGGAGCGGTCTATGGGCAGGTTGTTTACGCGCGATACGTCGCGGAAAACCTGTTTCGCGCCCAGTTTATTGAATGTTACGATGTTCGCGACGCGGTCGACGCCGTATTTGCCGCGAACGTATTCGATAACCTCGTCGCGCCGCGTCTGGCAGAAGTCGACGTCGAAGTCGGGCGGAGACACGCGTTCGAGCGACAGCATTCGCTCGAAAAGCAAATTGAAGCGTATCGGCTCGATGTCGGTGATTTTTATCAGGTAGGCTATCATGCAGCCCGCGCCCGAACCGCGCCCGGGGCCTACTGGGATTCCGTGCGAGCGCGCCCAGTTGATGAAGTCCCAGACGATGAGGAAGTAGTCCACAAAGCCCGCGCCCACGATGATTGAAAGCTCGTAGTCGAGCTTGTCGCAGAGTTTTTGCGCAAAGTCGGGCGGCTCTTTGCCCTTGGGCGTGTAGTTTTCGGGGTGGTCGTAGTCGATGCCGTAGCGTTTTACCATTCCCTTCTTGGCGAGGTCGAAGAGTATCAGCCCGTTTTTCATAAGCTCGTCGCGCTGGGCGCGGTCGAGCGAGAAGTCGGCGGGTTTGCCCTTTTGGGCGAGCACCTCGTTTTTCTTCGCAACGTATTTGTCGAGAATTTTGTCGAAATTTATCGGGTCGGGGTTGATGTCGATTTTTTCGGGACGCTGGTAGTGCGGGTAGTGGTTCTCGCCGAACTTGATTTCGATGTTCACGCGCTCGGCGACTTCGAGCGTGTTGTCGAGCGCGTCGGGGAATTCGCCGAGGACGTTTTCCATCTCCCCGCGCGTCTTGACATAGAACTCGTTGTTGGGGTAGCGCATTCGGTTTTCGTCGATGAGTTTTGCGCCCGTCTGGATGCACAGCATTGCGTCGTGCGCCGCGCTGTCGGCCTTCATCACATAGTGCGAGTCGTTTGTGGCGACCATTTTAAGCCCGAATTCCTTCGCGAGCTTTACAAGACCCGGCAGAATCTTTTTCTGCGCGGGCAGGAAGTGGTTTTGTATTTCTATGTAGTAGTTTTCCCTGCCGAAAATGTCGACGAACTTCGCCGTCGCGCGCTTTGCGTTTTCGTAGTCCGAATAAAGCAGGTATTGCGACGCCACGCCGTTTAGGCAGCCGCTTAACCCTATCACGCCCTTGTGGTGTTGCGCCAGAACGTCGTAGTCTATGCGCGGGCGGCGGTAGAGCCCCTCTTCGTATGAAATGCTCGTGAGTTTTGAAAGGCTGAGAAACCCCTCGTAGTTTTCCGCCAAAAGCGTCTTGTGGTGTATGAGGTTTTGGGGATAGTTTGCGGGCGTGAGAATCGAGGTATCGTTTTCGATGTCGTCGATGTCGTCGTTGCGCTTGCGGTCTGCTTTGGGGTGTTCGGATATTTTGTGGTCGTTTACGAAATACGCCTCTATGCCTATGATTGGCTTTACTCCGTATTTTTTGCCGGCGTTGTAGAAGTCTATCGAACCGCACATATTGCCGTGGTCGGTCATCGCAATCGCGGGCATACCCAGTTCCTTGGCGCGCGCCATAAGGCGGTCTACGCGGGCGCAGCCGTCGAGAAAACTGTGGTCGGTGTGGACGTGTAGATGGACGAAATTCTTTGACATTCTGCCCCGATTTTAAGCGACGCCACGGGGGAGGTGTCAACCTTTCTTTTTTCGTTCCAACGCCGATTTTTTTGCGAAAATGCTTGCAATAGACTCGACAATATGCACTCTCAATTCGCTTATAGCAACCATATATGAGACACACAGAAGACATCGTTCAAAGACTGCTGAGAATCCGCAAGGCGAGGGAACTTTCGGAGTCTCCGTCGATGTCGGAAGACGATGTCCAGATTTTGCGCGATTTTATTTCGGAAAATCGCAGGCAAGTTCCGCCGTTTGCACTGTCGCATTTCGACAGGCTTGAAGCTTCGGGCAAGAAAGGCATAGCCGAGGTTGTCGACAAAAAATGCGCCGCCTGTGGCGCGCCGATTTCGGACGACGAAATAGACTATCTCGAAAAAAACAAAAATATAGGCGTTTGCGACAACTGCTTCGCCTTTATTTATATGCCCGATGCCAAGTTCAATGACGACGGGTTCTTCGAAGAACTCTTCCTTAAATGAAAAACATCGGTTTCTCCTTCCGCCCCAAGCTGGTAGACTGCCTTAGGGGCTACAACGCTTCAACTCTCGTTGCCGATATCGGAGCAGGCATTAGTGTGGGGATTTTGGCTCTGCCTCTTGCAATGGCTTTTGCCATTGCAAGCGGCGTTTCGCCCGCGCAGGGTTTGTATACGGCAATTATTGCGGGATTTATCATCTCGGTTTTCGGCGGTTCGAAAGTCCAGATAGGCGGGCCTACGGGCGCGTTTATCGTTGTTGTTTCCGGCATTCTGGGGGCTTACGGGTTTTCGGGACTCTGCGTGGCGACCATTATGGCGGGCTTGATTTTGCTCGTCATGGGCATAACCAAAATGGGGAACGCCATACGCTACATTCCGCGCCCCGTGACAATCGGTTTTACAAACGGCATTGCGATTCTGATTATGTCGACGCAGGTCAAGGATTTCTTCGGGCTGCAAGTCGACAAAATGCCCGAGGACTTCATTCCCAAAATGCGCGTGATTTTCGAGACGTTTTCGACGCTCAGCATTCCGACGCTGATTCTGGGTGCGGTTTCGCTCTTGGTGATTGTGTTCTGGCCGCGCCGTTTCAGGCGGTATGTTCCGGGGCAGATTGGCGCGATTTTCGTGGGCGTGGGCGTGTCGCTTCTGTTCGCGAAATTCGGGGCGTCGATTAACTCGCTTTTCGGGCTTTCGCTCGACTGGAATGTGCAGACCATTTTCACGCGTTTCGGCGAAATCCCCAACACGCTCCCGAAATTCGAATGGATTTCAATCCAATTCGGCGACATAAAAAATCTCGTTATGCCCGCCGTGACAATCGCTATTTTGGCGGCGATAGAGTCGCTGCTCTCGGCGGTTGTCGCCGACGGCATGATTGACGACAAGCACAACTCGAATCAGGAGCTTATGGCGCAGGGGCTTGCGAACATCGTATCCCCCTTCTTCGGCGGCATTCCCGCCACGGGCGCGATTGCCCGAACCGCCACGAACATCAAAAACGGCGCGAAATCCCCCATTGCGGGCGTCGTGCACTGCTGCGTTTTGGTTTGCATTCTGCTCTTTGCCGCGCCCTATGCGCAATACATTCCGCTTGCGACGCTTTCGGCGGTGCTCTTTGTGGTATCCTACAATATGGGCGACTGGTCGGCGTTCAGGGAAATGCGCAGGCTTCCGCGCTCGGACGACTCGGTTTTCATCTGCACGTTTTTGCTCACCGTCGTCTTCGGCCTCACGCTCGCGATTGAAGTCGGTATGGTGTTGGCGGCAATGCTTTTTATCCGCCGCGTTTCGCAGACGACGAACGTTATGGTTGTCGACAAAAAGCTCGAAACCGATCTCTCGAAATACTCGCTCGAAGGCAAGGACATTCCCGAAGGCGTTATGGTTTTCAGAATTTTCGGCGTATTGATGTTCGGGGCTGCCGACAAGCTCGAAAGTATTTTGACCGAGATGGGCGAATCGCCGAAAATCGTCATTTTGCGTATGCGCACTGTGCTTGCGATGGACTCGACTGCCCTAGATGTTCTTGTCCACCTCTATGAAAAAATGCGCGACAAGGGCATTACGATGATGATTACTGGGGCGCACTCGCAGCCGTTGCATATGATGCAGCGTTCGGGTTTTTTGGACAGAATGGGCGACGAGTTTGTGCTTGAAAACATTGACGAGGCGTTGGCGAAGTCGCGCGAGCTCCTCCGATAGAAACCGCGAGGACGCCTCGATTGCGAATATTTTAAATGTAGTGAAGAGGCGGCGA
>ERZ1026945.343-NODE-343-length-17254-cov-5.932089_pt1 | contig 17254 bp, 20 predicted proteins | sample MGYA00519304_ERZ1026945 | MGnify/ENA primary metagenome ERZ1026945 (study PRJEB26926, sample SAMN06164619) | human gut metagenome | biome: ENVO:00009003; feature: ENVO:2100002; material: ENVO:00002003 | host: Homo sapiens | place: USA | collected 2012 ...
ATCTACACCCTAGAGTTCGTCGGCAGCGTCAGATGTGTATAAGAGACAGTCCTTACACAGATAGCTCTCTACTCTATCAACTTAAATATCATGCAGCGCCACGCCAACCAGGCACTTAGCGCAGATAAATATAATCTGGTGCTTTCATCGCGTAACCTGACACATGCGATAATTGTCGGTGTGATTTTCTCGGTTGTAATTATCGCGGTGCTTTACTGGTATTTCGGAACAGAGCAGGGCTCTGCTATCCGTGCCACTGGCTGCAACCCTGCAATGAGCAAGGCTCAGGGTATCAACATTGACAACATGAAGCTCATCGGTCTTGCGCTTTCAAATGCAATTGTAGCGCTCTCAGGCGGCCTGCTTTCACAGTACTCAGGCTTTTCCGATGTAAACATGGGCCGTGGTGGAATCGTCATCGGTCTTGCCGCCGTTATCATCGGTGAGGTGCTCGGCGATGCAATCCTCGGAAAGCACATGAATTTCATGGGAAAACTTATCTTTGTCATATTTGGTGGAATCGTTTACTACATTGTAATCGGAATTGTTCTGTGGCTGCAGATGCCAAGTGATGACTTAAAGCTCTTCACTGCAATCATCGTGGCAATTTTCCTTGCGGTGCCTTACCTGAAGGGCAAGAGCAAGGCCTCATTCAAAAAGGCCGGCAAACGCTCTGCCGCAGCACTTAACGCAAAGGAGGGCAAATAAATGCTAGAGATTAGAAACGTACATAAAACCTTCAATCCGGGCACAATCAATGAAAAGCATGCCCTTAATGGTGTAAACCTAAAGCTTGAGGAGGGCGATTTCGTCACTGTTATCGGTGGAAACGGTGCCGGAAAATCTACCATGCTCAATGCCGTTGCAGGCACATGGCCTGTTGACGATGGTTCAATTCTCATCGATGGAGTGGATGTCACAGGACTTCCTGAGTTCAAGCGTGCATCATTTCTGGGACGTGTGTTCCAGGATCCAATGACAGGAACTACCGCAACCATGCAGATTGATGAAAACCTCGCACTTGCAGCGCGCCGCGGAAAGCGCCGTGGTCTTGGCTGGGGTATCACAAAGGCTGAAAAGGAGCGTTTCCACGAGCTTTTAAAGGAGCTTGACCTGGGACTAGAGGATCGAATGACATCAAAGGTTGGTCTGCTCTCAGGTGGACAGCGTCAGGCTGTTACACTGCTCATGGCTTCACTCCAGAAGCCGAAGGTGCTGCTTTTGGATGAGCACACCGCTGCTCTAGACCCAAAAACAGCCGCAAAGGTGCTCACTCTCACAGACAAAATCATCAAGGAGAACAGCCTGACAGCCATGATGGTCACACACAACATGCGTGATGCCATCGCTCACGGCAACAGACTCATCATGATGAATAACGGACAGGTTGTCCTTAATATCTCAGGCGAGGAAAAGAAAAACCTCACTGTGGAGGATCTGCTCATGAAGTTTGAGGAGGTTTCCGGCGAGGAATTTGCTTCTGATAAGGCACTTTTAGGATAATAAAAAACGTGCAGCCCAAAAGGGTTGCACGTTTTTTATTTATATCCACAGCCGCTTCGCCCCGGCATATCCTCTCCGTGCACATACCTGGCGTTGAACTCCATATTTATCTCACGAAGCTCCTTCTTTCCGTCAATATAGTCCTGATACATCTCGGCAAGCCCCGACATGCATCCATCGCAGGTGGCCTCGATATTGCCAAGCGACTCAGCCACAATTGCCTCGCGCTCCTCTTTTGTTGTCTCACTGATTAAATATCCCATTTCGTATGTTTCCTTTCCGCATGTTTATTATCCATATATTTCCTGTCCGTGTATTTCCTGACCGTATGTTTCGTTTCCGTATAATGCATAAAAATGATATGAGGGTCAATATATTAAAAGTCGTAACTGTTCAGTACCTTCACAGTTGCGAGCCGCAAGCGCATAAGAATCAGCTGCGCTGATGGGCGCTTGCTCCTACATAATATACGTTTTCTTACGAAATATGCGGTACCGCATATTTCTGTACTGAACAGTTACTAAAAGCCCAGATTCTCATCCACAAGAATAATCTGGAAACGTCCCTTCACCCTTGAGAAGCGTGTGGTCAGAATCTGACAGCAGATACACTGCGGACTCTTGCAGTCAAAGCAGGTACCGTTCTTAGAGCACGGTGTGTCGATGCCAAAGCGCTGTGCATTGATTGGCGCTGCCTCATTTCTCGCACGGCTCATAGCGTCTACCTCAGTCTTTACGACCTTGTTCATGCCTACTATAAGAAGCACATGTTTTGGTCCGTAAGCATATGCCGCTACGCGGTTTGCATTTCCGTCAATATTGATAAATACGCCATCCTCGCTCATCGCATTGACACTTCCAAGGAAATAATCCGATGTAAATGCCTTTAACGCTATCTCCTGCTTCTCCTCCTGCGTAGACACCTTGTCCCTGTCATAAAACTGATATTCTCCGTTTGAGAGCGCCTCATACAGACCACATTCCTTCACCGATGTGGCACCGCCCATATTGATTGAGCTTCCCTTTGGAATCAGCTCCAGTGCCTTCTTAACAGCCTCCTCCTTTGTCTCTACATAATAGGCCTCCATGTTGCGCGACTCAAGTGCCGCCACAAGTCGCTTTCCCAGTAATTCGTTTCTCATTTTTCTTACGTCCATAGTGTAAACCTCATTTCATGCTTATTGCCAATTCCCATTTGTGCAATTAGCTTTATTAATTGTTGTTATTATACTACTTCACAGGGGGTGTCTGCAATTTATTCAGAAATAAATAATCGTATAGTTTTATGTTAATTATCATTCTTTTAATAATCAAATCATATAGTTGTTCTATACATTTCCAAAATAGCCAGGTATTTCATAATAAACTGCCAGCTGATTAAAGCCCTGCATATTCGTGATATGCAGGACTTTCGTTAATCTTCTCTTATATAATTATTATTTACTACTTTTTGCACATCTTTCGGATCAGGCATTGAGCGGATTGCGCCTTTCTTTGTTGTGACCAGATATGCGGCAGCGTTGGCAATTTGCAGCATTTCTATCAAATTTTCTTTACTCAAATTCTCTAAATCATGATCCAATAGATAATTTAACACACTTCCACAAAATGTATCGCCTGCACCTGTTGTATCAATTGTTCCACCAAGCAAATATGAAGGTACGTATGCCCTAATTTCTCTATAATAAGAATAGCTTCCATCAGCACCGGCTGTTATATTAAGGAGTTTTATATTTGGATATCTCTCCATAAGAATATTTGCTCCTTTGTCAAAATCAGATGTTCCTGTCATAAACTCAATTTCATTATCCGAGATTTTCAAAACATCACACTGACTTAATCCATATGCTATCTGGTTTCTCGCATCATCCAGACTTTTCCATAATGGTGGTCTGAGATTTGGATCAAAAGAAATGATTAATCCGTTATTTTTAGCGGTCTCAATTGCTCGTTTTGTTGCCTCCTTTACATTATCATCAGTCATAGAAAGAGTTCCAAAATGAAAGAGCCTAGACTGCTTTATCTGTTCATACTCAACCTCATCTGACGATAACATCATATCCGCTCCCGGATGACGATAAAACGAAAATTCTCGGTCGCCATTTTCATAATTTTTCACAAATGCTAGTGTTGTATTATAGTAATTATCTATAATTAATCCTTTGTGATCAATTCCGGTTTCATCCAATATAGCAGTCAGCATTTTCCCAAAAAAATCATTACCAATTTTGCCTATGAATGTACAGGATTTATTATATTTTCTTAATAAAGCAAGTACATTACACGGAGCTCCTCCCGGATTTGCTTCAAAAACCGGATTTTCCTGTCCACTCATTCCATAATCAGTAAAATCTACTAGTAGCTCGCCTAAAGCAACAACATCATATTTTTTCAATTGCTATCCTCCGAATTTCATCCAAGCATATATCGTTCAAATTCTAGTGCCTTCTTTGCGTCACGATCCAATGCTTCTTCGCTTGTGTCAGGTACAATATCTCTCCATACCTTAATATTCTGTCCTACAGTTCCTCCCGGCATAACAAAAGGCTCCATCACAACTGTCTTATCATAATTAATGTCTCTTAATGCCTCTCCAATCTCTCTCCAAGGTGTTCGTCCTCTTCCCGGAACCATACGATTACACTCACCTGTATGGAAGTGTCCCAGTAAACTGCCAGCCTCACGTATTGCTGCACCAATACTTTCCTCTTCAATATTCATATGAAAAGTATCTAACATTACACTTACATTAGATGCCTTAGGCTCTAATTCACGAACACTTTTCACAAACGCAGTGCATTCCTTTGATGTATTAATAACATGATTTTCAAAACGATTTAAACTTTCAAGGCCAAGCACCTCAATTCCGCATTCTGCTGCTATCCTTCCAAGTTTGGCCATTCCTTCTATTCCTCTCTCCCAATCGCCCTTTTTGTCAACCGGTTTAGAAAAATCAATAGGCCAGCATGAATATAAAGCTCCGCCAATAAGAGTTGCTCCAATTTTTTCCATTCTTTTAAACAAATCAGTATAGAATTCAAGTGCATGCTTTCTTACCGCTGGATCACTGCTTGAAATATTATTTTCCGGCACTGGACCATATCCAACAGTAAGTCGTATATTTTTATCTGCCGCATGCTTTTTTAATTCCTTTAACTCTTCATCACTATATTCCGGGAGTGGCCCGGCAGCAATTTCCAAAATGTCAAAACCAAGACTCGAAACCTTGTCTATGTAATAATGATAATCTCCATCCCATTCATGCTCCCAATATGCGTAATAAATTCCGTGTTGCATAATCTTATACCTCCTTTTTATTTAGATGCTGCCTTTTTTGCACGTCGTTTTGAAATGTAAATGTTAAATACTAAAACTGCAAGTAATGCTATGCCCCAGATCATATCTCTGTAATAGTTGCTGATAGCTGGAAACTGATTTAAATAAGAAGACAGTGTCTGAAGAATAATAACCGCAAAAGCAATTCCCGGTATATTACCAAAACCACCATCCGGATTAATTCCACCTAAAACAGCGACCAATATTGTCTGCATTGTATAGCTTGTTCCAAAATCCGCCTTAGCAGAATTCAATCTCGATAAGCTCACAAGTCCTGCAACTGCGGATAAAATGCCTGAAATCATGTAACAGCACAAGGTCGTCTTCTTAACATTTATTCCTGCAAACTTTGCAGATTTCGCATTTGTTCCAACTAAATATACCTTATTTCCGAAACTCGTTTTACTCATAATCCATGTGAGTATAATTGTACAAATTATAAACAAAATAAATGGTAACGGAATTCCAAAAATCGTCATTGCTGAAAGAATATTAAACTGTCCATTCGCAGAGACAGTACTTCCCTTGGACAAAACAATGGATATTCCCATATATAGTTCATAACTACCTAGTGTTGCCAGCATTGGCGGAATATTAAGAAAGCTAACAAGGAATCCGTTAAAAATACCACATAAAGCACCTACAACAAGTGCAACTACACATGCAAATATTATTCCTGCAACTCCACTTGTATTACTCTGAATAATTAATCCTGCACTTATTCCACATAAATTTGCAATATATACTGTTGATAAATCAATTCCTCCGCTTAACATACATATACCCATTCCAAGTGACATAAGGCCATATTCTGTAAGCTGCTTTCCAATTGACTGTACATTTCCTACATTCAAAAACTGTGATGACTTTGTAATTCCAGTTATAAAAAGCAATACCACCAAAATAATGATTAATCTTCTCGAATTTTCATCAAAAGGTAAGGTAATACTTTTTTTCATTTTCTTTGATTCATTCATGTTTACTCTACCCCCTTCTTCTTCGCGGTCGTCTTCGATGCACTTTTTGCCTGCATAGCAGAAATTGCAGTACCTATTATTATAATTGCTCCTATAAATACTTTTTCCCAATATACTGAAATTCCAAGCAAAATCAAACTATTTGCAACCATTGTAAGAAGCAATGTTCCAAGCAGGCATCCTCTGAGAGTACCAATTCCTCCTGTCATACGTGTTCCTCCCAGAATTACTGCAGCAATTACCAGCATTTCTGCTCCAGCATATTCATTTGGGAGATAAAAATAAGACATCATTGCATAACATAAACCTGCAATTGCAGCTATTCCACCATTTACAACAAATACCAGAAATCTGACTTTTCCGACATTTATTCCTGCTCTCTGTGCGCTGACTTCATCTCCGCCTACTGCATATACGCTTCTTCCTGCCATTGTGTAATTTAAAATCAGATATGCAATTACATACAGTACTATCATAATAATAAATGTAACCGGAAGAGATGAACTCAGCCCTGATTTTGCATTTGTAACAGTTGCAATATTTATCTTACTCAGCTTATATAGTTTATCTGGCAGTTCTGTTCTGCCAGCTTCAAATGCGCCAAACAAAATACCACTACAAATAGATGATGTTCCAAGCGTTACTATCAAACTATTAAACTTATACTTAACAATAAAGAACCCATTAATACAGCCAATAAGACATCCAACCCCAATTGCTATAATAAATATTGGAATAACACCTAATGAAAAGTTATTTCCAAGTGTTACAGCAATATACGCTGAAAGTGCTGCAATTAAAGGAAATGATACATCCGCACCTGTACTTACAAAACTCAGCAATGCACATAATGCGTAAATAGCAGGTATAATCATTGACCTTATTAAATCCATTAAATTGTTACTTGTAAAGAACTGACCTGAACGCACCTGAATTATTACCGAAAATGCGATAATAATACATAAAACATAAAATTCCGTCTGTTTCATGATGCTTTTCACATTAAATTTCATCTTTACACCCCCTATATAGTTGACTTATACAGATTGTCATCTGTAAGTTCTTCGCCTTTAAATTCGCCTGTCATTCTTCCAGCTTTCATAATCAAAGCTCTATCACATAAGGCTGTAATCTCAGCTACATCATCTGACACAACAAGCACAGCCATCCCACCTTTAGCTAATTCACGTAATAATTTATGAATATCATACTTTGCACCTATATCCACACCTACAGTTGGACCATTTAATATAAGAATTTTAGGATGAGTCGCCAGCCATCGTGCAAGTACAACCTTCTGCTGATTTCCACCCGAAAGAGTCTGAACCGGCAGTGTATGGTCTTTAGTGGCAACTCCAATTTCTTTAACCCAATGTGCTGACAACTCTTTCTGTGCCGCTTCTTTTACTACACCAAACGCTCCTGAAATTTCTTTCAAGCTTGTTACCGATATATTTTTATAAATTGACTGTGGTAAAAATAATCCCTCTGTCAAACGGTCCTCTGGAACCAATGCAATTCCATTCTTTTGAGCCTCAGCCACATTCTTTAGATGAACCGTTTCTCCAGAAACACTAATACTTCCATTCGTAGGTTTAAGCATTCCAAATAAAGCAAGACTGAGTTCGGTGCGGCCTGAACCAAGCTGTCCGGCAATACCAAGGATTTCGCCTGCATGTAAATCAAAGCTTACATGTTCAAATCCCTTTGCTGAAAGATTCTTTACTTCAAGCACTTTATCAGATTTCGAAAAATCCTTTACTTCTTTAACATCGGTAGTGTCAATATTCCTTCCAGTCATGTAATAAGTGAATTTTTCTTCTGTCATTTCCTTTGCAGGACATTTATATACATTTTGACCACTTCTAAGAATTGTGATACTATCCGAAATTTCAAATACTTCATCCAGTTTATGTGAAACAAATAAAATTGTAATACCCTCTTTTTTTAATTCTTCTATAATTCCGAATAATCGAGTTACTTCTTTCTTTGTCAAAGCTGTAGTTGGCTCATCCATAATAATGAGCTTAGCATTATGTAATAAAGCCCTCGAAATAGCAATCAGCTGCTTATCCGCAACCGGAAGTGTTTCAACTCTTGCATCTAGATCTACATCAAAATTAATCTTCTTGACAGCTTCTTCTGCAATCTTTCTAAATTCTCTCTTATTAACAAATTTTTTCTTCTCTGCCAATACTTGATTAAAAGCCAGATTCTCCATTACTGTTAAATTGGGAAAAATTGAAAAATCCTGATATATTACCTGAATACCTGCAGCAATCGCATCAGCAGTAGACATATTTGTATATTCTTTTCCATCAATCTCTATTGTTCCTTCATCCGGTTTATAAAACCCCGAAATTACTTTAATAATAGTTGATTTTCCACATCCATTTTCACCAGCCAGACAATGTGTCTCGCCCTTCTTAATTGTTAAATCTACACCTTTTAATGCATGCACCCCGCCAAATGACTTTTTGATATTTTTTACACATAAAATATTTTCTGACATTAACCCTCACTCTCCTTCAAACTGTTATTTTCTGAAAATCCGGATGTTTTTTAATTAAATCCATCCGGATTTTCACCAGACTACTTCATAAGTTAAATACAGTTTTATATTTAGAAATCGTAATCGTCAATATTATCCTTATTTAAAATCAATGGAGCATTACCTAATACGCAACGATTTACACCTTCCTGGATTTTTACACTATCATACCCATCCTGCTCAAGGTCAATTCCTTCTTTTATTTCATCGCCTGATAACACCTTGTAAGCCAAATCACACATAGCATATCCTGCTGATGCCGGATCCCACAGGCACACCGCATTTATCGTACCATTTTTGACATACTCTCTTGTTGCATTTGGTGTTCCAACACCAACAATTGATACTTTATCAATTAATCCCAACTCTTCAACTGCCTGAGCTTCACCTAAGATATCAACGGAAGCTGCTCCGGTAAATCCAGCAAGCTCAGAATTTGCCTTTAATAACTCTTTCGCCTTACTATAAGCTGTATCAACCTTTTCTGATGATTCTGCCGATGGTACAGTATCATTAATCAGCGACATATCAGGATAATTTTCTTTCTGATACTTATACTCTGCATTAGAATATTCCATATGAGTTGTTGATGTAGTATAGGCAACCATCTGAGCATACTGCCCTTTCTCACCCATTGCTTTTGCAAGCTCCTGCATCATTGTATTTCCAAAATCCTCAGCGGTGAATGCTTCTACATCATATAATGTGCTTTTTAAATCTGAGGCTTCGTGACTAATTACTACAATGCCCTTTTCCATGGCTTTTTTCAAAACTGATTCCAATGCACCCGGATCAATTGGGACAATACACAACGCATCAACACCTTGATTAATCATGTCCTCAACCAGTTGAACCTGTGATGCCGCATCCGCATTTGCTGGTCCCTTCTGTATTACATCAACTGTCTTTTCCTTGCCAAATTCATCCACTCCAACCTGCATTCTCTTAAACCAGTCCGACGTACCATCTTTAACGACAACTGCAATTGTCCAATCCGCTGGTTCCTTATCTGATTTATACTTTGCAGCATCTAATAATTCAGCGCTGACACTTACCTGTGTATCAGCATTCTTATCATTAGAACCAGAACCGGTGTCTACTGCAGAGCATCCTGCTACACCTATCATCATTGTTAACCCTAAAACCATTGCCAATAATTTTTTTGCCATAATTTTGTCCCCCTGTGGTATTTATTCAATATTTCTGTGACGGGCTTCCATCTCTTCCTTGGAAATTCCCATTTCTTCACTTAGCATCATTACAATTACATCGAAGAATACAAGCAATGCCTGCTCAAACTGATTCCCCATCATCTGAGCTGTCGGTACATACTCATCCTCTGAGTTGTATACCGCCTTATAAGCAGTTGCAGGAATCCTTATTACCTTATCTGCAATTTCTAATATATGTCCTTTTGCAGATGGAGTAATTAAAAGAATAGTGGCACCTGTTTTCTTTGCATTATCACAAATTATGTTTTCATGTGCCACGTCAGCACTTCCGCATGCGCATATAAACAAATCTCCTTTGTTCATGGATGGAGTGGTATCATCCCATATCCAATGAGACTCCTTTCCTAAATGCATTAAGCGCATAGCAAACTCTCTCGTCGAAAGCCCTTCTCTTCCTGCACCAAGCAGAAAAACACGCTTTGCATTTTTGATTTCCTCCAATAGTTCTCTCACGTTTTCATCACTCATTCTTGCAAAGACTTCTGACAACTCGTCCAATGCAATTTTAGATAACTCTTGAAAACGATCCATATTACATCACCTCCTGGTATTTTTTATTATCAAGGCGACTAAGCGCCAGCATGCCATCTTCATGTGTTCCTGTGTATCCGGAAAATAACCATGCATGAATCATTGCCATTGTAAAGTCAATGCCTTTCTTTTCCATGAACCATGCTCCGGTACACAAAACATTTCCATTATTATCATTTTTGCTAAGCACTGCCGGAAAAACATCATAACAAAGTACTGCTCTTATTCCCGGAATCTTGTTTGCTGCCATTGCCATTCCCTGACCTGTTCCACAAATCAGAATTCCATAATCACATTCTTTTGATACAACCTTGTTAGATACTATTTCTGCAATCTCTGCATACTTTCCACCATCTGCTTCATTTTCCGATTCGCAACCTGTATCTACGATATCGTAACCTTCTTCCTTCATTCTCTCTAATAATTTTTTATAGAACCGGTACGCAGCCGGATCACAGCCCATTGCTAATTTCATATTTATTCCTTCCTTTATCTGTTTTATGTAACCGCTTTCATTGTTTTGTAATAAGTAAGTGATTGTGTATTTTATGAGTAATACACAATCACTCATTCTTAAAATGTCTGATGAACCAGCGGAGAATTCAATATCATATGCTGAAATGTTTCATCCGGCTGCTCCAATCTCTTTATCAGCAGTTCCGCTGCTGAATGTCCTAATTCGTATGCATCACGTTGGATACAATTATACGGAATTCCAAGATACTGCATCATGTCAATTTCATCCAGTCCTATATGTGTATACATGTCCGTTTTTCCATGCGTATGCTCACATACCGCTTGTATATATCCTTTACTAAGTAAGTTATTACATGTAATTACAGCTGTAGGCTGCTTTGACTTCGCAATCATCTGTTTTGTCACCTGATATCCTGACACCCTCGTATATGTTCCTCTAAATACAAGATCTTCGTCATATGGAATACCAGCCTTTTTTAGACCTTCTAAATATCCTTCAAATCGCTGAACAGACAATATATTCTCTTTGTCTCCAATTATAATTGCAATTTTTCTGTGTCCTTCATTGGCCAATGCTAACACAGCTTTTCGCACGGCACTCTGGTCATCAAAATGTACTATATCACACTTTAATCCTATATCTCGATCCATGCAGACAATCGGACAATTCATACGATCCAATTTTCTTTGCAGTTTATCCAAAACTCCAAGAGCTGAATAATTAACTGCCGGGATATACAGCAATCCTCTTACTCTCTGCATTTTCATCATGTCCAGTGCTTTATAATCCGTATCCATATCGTTATCATTCCCAGAATATAGCAACGACAAATTATGTCTCTTGGTAATTTCTTCAACCCCAGAAAATAATTCTCCAAAAAAAGTATTGCTAATTTCCGGAACAATCACACCAACCGTAGAAGAGCTTTTCATTGATAAATTTCTCGCAGTCTGAGATGGCGTATAATGCAACTCCTTCATTATTCTAATAATATTTTCTCTGGTATGTTCTTCCACAATGTCCGGTGAATTCAATACTCTGGAGACTGTTGCCTTAGATACACCTGCCCTCTCCGCAATATCTGATATTGTAATATTCTTTTCGATATTTTATCCCTCCTTATGTAACCGATTTCATTTGTCTGTATTATATTATTTTGCATATTTAATGTCAATATGTTAGTATTGTTTTCGTGATTATGCATAATTTTTCTATGTTTTTACATCATTACAAGCTTTTTCTTTGTGCTATTTATACATGTAACCGTTCTCATCTCAACTTGACATAATAATTTCACGCAACAAAAAGAGCTCTTTTTGCTTTGTACAACATTAAATTGTAGATGATTACTGTAAGAGTGAAAGTACACCCTGGTTAGACTGATTAGCCTGTGCAAGAATGTCGTTCTTGCTATAGTTAACCATCTCTTCAGCCATATCTGTATCACGGATACGAGACTCAGCTGTTGTAATATTCTCAACTACGTTGTCGAGGTTGTTGATTGTATGCTCAAGACGATTCTGAACAGCACCGAGTGATGAACGCTGTGAAGATACTGTTGAAATAGCATCTGCAATTGCATCAATAGCGTATGTAGCATCCTGCTCTGTATCTGCCTTGATTCCCATACTATGTCCAAAACTGTCATTCTTTTTAAGATGACATCAAATTTATACTTCTTCTCCGGAGTGATTTTCCTCGTTCCTAGCACTTCCATAATAATAAAATCATTGCGAGTATCTGTTTGACAAATTTTCTCCATGATTCTTTCCATCCCAGCTACTGAATAATCCGGTCTCCATGTCCCCACTGTCCGGAGATAGGAAACCGCAAATCCGTTTTTAAGGAAACCGCCATTCCGGTGGTGGAAACCTTTATCATAAATCCCTTAGAATGTAATCATGCACCAAAAGGTGTAAATACATTCAAAGGAGGTCATGACTATGACCAAGTATCGAGAGATTCTCAGACTTAGTGGTCTGGGACTCAGTCAGCAGAACATTGCCGACAGCTGCAATGTCTCCAAGAAAACGGTCAATCGCGTTTTAAAGCGAGCTAAGGAATTAGATATCTCCTGGCCACTTGATGAAAGCGATACCGATGCTGTACTTGCAGAAAAATTTTTCCCTTCTGTAAAACAAGTCACATCCAATAAAAGAATGCCTGACTACGCTTACATCCGCAATGAGCTGCTTCGCAACGGCGTAAGCAAAAAGCTCCTATGGACGGAATACATGGAGGATTGCCGTGCCAATGGCGAAGAACCGCTCATGTATTCACAGTTCTGCTATCGCATCCAACAGGATGAGCAGAAACATCGCGCTACCATGCATATCAACCGTAAACCCGGTGAACAGGTTGAAGTTGACTGGGCAGGTGATCCTGCAACAGTCATTGATCCTGATACCGGCGAAATCATCAAAGCATACATATTTGTCGGTGTAATGACTTACAGCCAGTATACATACGTGGAAGCATTTCTGGACATGAAACAGAAATCATGGATCAATGCACATGTCCATATGTACGAATATTTTGGCGGTGTCGCCAGAATCCTCGTACCGGATAACTGCAAAACTGCAGTTGTTCACAATGGCGGATGGAAAGACCAGCAGATCAATGAAACCTATCAGAAACTGGCTGAGCATTATGGCACTGCTATTATTCCGGCGCGTGTCAGGGCTCCCAAGGATAAGCCGAATGCTGAAGGGACGGTAGGAAATATCTCTACCTGGATTACAGCAGCACTTCGGGATGAACAGTTCTTCTCCCTTGCCGAATTAAATCGTGCAATCAGAGACAAGCTCGAACTGTTCAACCAAAGGCTCTTTCAAAAGAAAGAGGGTAGTCGGCGAAGCTTATTTCTTGAGGAAGAAAAACCATTGCTGGCACCATTACCTTCTACCCGTTTTGAACTGAGCGACTGGAAGACAGCCACCGTCCAGTTCAATTATCACATATCTGTGGATGGAATGCTATACTCAGTTCCTTATGAATACATCAAAAAGAAAGTGGATGTAAAGGTAACAGATACCACTATTGAAATTTTCTACAACCATAACCGCATTGCTTCCCACCGTCGTCTGAAAGGACGCCCTGGGCAGTACAGCACGGTCACGGAACATATGCCGGAAGATCACCAGAAATATCTGGAATGGAACGGCGACCGGTTCCGCAAATGGGCTGAGCTGATTGGCATAAATACGTACACTGTGGTCAATGCAATACTGACCTCCAAACGTGTGGAACAACAGACCTACCGAAGTTGTATGGGACTTCTGAAGCTTGCTGGGAAATACTCAGATGCATTGCTTGAAGCAGCCTGTAAAAAGGCATTGTCCTATACATCTTCGCCCAGTTACAAGAGTATTAAAAACATCCTTGTAACCGGTTCTGTAAAGCCGGAATCAGAAACTACTGAATCCACGACCACACATAAAGCACACGGCATCACAAGAGGTGCCGATTACTATCGGAGGTAAACACATATGACAAATCAGAGTACAATTGATAAATTAATTGAAATGCGCCTTACCACTATGGCAGATGCATTTCGCAACCAGCTGGATGATCCTAAATTTAAAGAAGTGCCATTCGAGGATCGCTTCGGTATGCTGGTGGACATCGAATACAGCAATCGTAAAAATAATCGTCAAAAACGGCTGATCCGTAACGCTGGATTCGACCAGCCGGAAGCAAATATCATGGATATCAACTACACTTCCGGACGCAAGCTTAACAAGGATCTTATTAACCGGCTTGCAACTTGCGAATATATATCTGAACACCGGAATCTCTTTATCACTGGTGCTACAGGCTGTGGTAAAACTTACATGGCCTGTGCCTTTGGCATGGAGGCATGTAAGCAGTATTTCAATACCAGGTATGTCCGTCTTCCTGATCTGCTTATTGATCTGGAGATTGCCCGCACAGATGGCAGCTACAAAAAAGTCATGGCTAAGTATGCCAATCCCGTTGTCCTGATTCTGGATGAATGGCTTCTATTGAAACCAACGGATTCAGAACAGAGGGATATCTTCGAACTACTTCATAGGAGACGTAAGAAATCTTCAACGATTTTCTGCTCCCAGTATGAATTCGAGGAATGGTATGACCAGCTCGGCGGTGATGACAGTCCTCTGGCAGATGCAATCATTGACCGCATCGCTCATGACAGTTATCGCATCAACATCACAAGCATTGATGCCGAACATGACATCTCAATGCGTGAAGTCTATGGATTAGACAAAACATTACGCGAGTAAACTCGCATAAGCGGTTTCCGTTAGTCCGGACAGGCGGTTTCCTGCCTGCCGGACTTGCGGTGTTATCGCACAAGAATATTCAGCTACATCATTTGACATTCTTCTTAGCATGAAATCAATATCCATAGTTGGTCTGCCCTCATAATTTGAAATAGTATACAAGAACATTCCACCTTTCAAAACAAGATTCACTACATATCTTTTATCTCCTTTACAGCCATATTCATGCACATCTCCTTAAACAACTTCATACAATTTCTCAATAGTTTTTGTATCAAGTTTTAAAAATATATATGCTTATTATAAATTTTTCAGGAAAAATTTAGGGCTGCTATGCAGATAGATATTTTTCCTGTCTTCCCCCGCACATTTTATGTTATAATCATCTGACGGAGGTACATCATGAAAATAACTACTCTATGCTACATAGAACACGATGGACAATATCTCATGCTTCATCGTATTAAGAAAGAAAATGATATAAATGAAGGAAAATGGATTGGTGTTGGCGGTCACGCCGAGAATGGTGAATCACCCGAAGAAAGCTTGCTCCGCGAAGTCAAAGAGGAAACAGGGCTCACTCTCACATCATACCGTTTCCGCGCACTCATAACTTTTATAAGTGATAAACAGGAGCCTGAATTGATGTGTCTTTTCACCGCTGATGAATTTTCCGGCAAGCTTATAACATGCAACGAAGGTGACCTCAAATGGGTGGATAAAACTATCGTGCCCACACTTCCTACCTGGGAAGGCGACGCTATCTTCTTAAAGCTCCTGCTTGAAAATGAAGAAAATTTCTTCACACTTAAGCTTGTATATGAAGGTGAATCACTGGTTGATCAGAAGCTTGAGATTTATTAGTATTATCCTGCCACAAGACTATTTACAAGCTTCTGCATATCTGCCTCTTCTCCACAGTATGGACATACCAATGTTGGTGCAATTTTTAAATCCAGAAACCTGCTTCCACACTCTTTACACTCATAATAACCGCACTGCTCTGTGCCATCCGGTACATAATACATATATAATTTCCTGCCTTTCATTTTCTTTAGTTTTATTTCCATGTCTTCCATACATCCGGCCGGTACCCGATTGTTGACTGCCTGCCGTTTCTAACCACCGGTGTCTTAATCACCTGCGGATTTTCAAGCACTTTATCCAGCTTGTCCTCATCTGCTATGTACTTTATAAGTGCCAGCAAATCCTTATCTTTGCCATCCCAGTTAATCATATTGTCAAGACCGCCATTCACCTGGGCGACAGAATTAAATTCGCCCTTGCTCATGCCTTTTTCCTTCATATCGATAAACTGAAACTTTATCCCACGCTCCTTGAAAAATCGCTGAGCTTTCTTTGTGTCATTGCATTTTTTTGTTCCGAAAATTTGTATGTTCATGCTATTTGCTGTCCTTGGTTTCATACAACGCCTCTCCAATCTTCTCAATCAGTGTCACATCCGCCGGCAGCCACTACACGTATTGTTTTCATATTGCCTTAAGCTCCTGTGTATTATTTTGTATGCTTTGTTGTAAATTGCTCTGCAGATATCGAAGCAGATCCTCTCTTACAGGATGGCGCATCTTCATCTCAAACTTGGTGGAATACCATTTTTCTCCAGCTCCTTAAGCGTCTGGAGCAACGGCATACTGCCTCCCACAGCTCATTCCATCCTGCATATCCCATCGATACAAAGTATCTAAACCATATGCGCCATGCCTCATAAAACAAGCAGTCCTTATTCTCCTCAGCCAATGTCACCAAGTCATCACACCTTACTACATAGTCCTTATCCTTTGTGAAACGACCTGTTAATATGCCATTTTTGTAAAGCTCATACAGATTTTCAAGGGCAGCCTTTGCTGTTGTCATGTCAAAATTGCAGGCCCCACTTTCGTTGATTTCATTGAATTTAAGGCACTCCCTATAATTTTTTTCTATAACGTTATCTGATACTTTATTTTCCATATTATCACATTCATCCCTTTAGCACCATCTCATGCCACTCTTCTCCGCCCCAGGTAGAGTCAGCAATTCCCAGATCCTGCAATCCAAACTTCTTATACATCTCCACCTTCTGCTCTAAGCATGTCAGAAACAGCTTTTTTCGTCCGTTTGCCTTTTCACGCTGACTGTAGCGGTACACTAGCTCTCTGGCAAGGCCCTGTCCACGGTACTCCGGCAGCACGTCAAGGCCCAGAAGCATCACATTTTTACCATTCTCATCACATAAATCGATGTCCGTGAAGAACTCATCCCTGAACCTTTCCTCGTCTGTTGCCACACCATTTAAAAAGCCCGCCAGCTTACCGGTTGATTTGTCAATTGCCACGAGAAATAGCTGTCTCTTATACACATCTCCGAGCCCACGAGACTAAG
>ERZ1026945.377-NODE-377-length-16196-cov-48.484481_pt1 | contig 16196 bp, 16 predicted proteins | sample MGYA00519304_ERZ1026945 | MGnify/ENA primary metagenome ERZ1026945 (study PRJEB26926, sample SAMN06164619) | human gut metagenome | biome: ENVO:00009003; feature: ENVO:2100002; material: ENVO:00002003 | host: Homo sapiens | place: USA | collected 2012 ...
CGGTGCTCAGAACCGCTACGCTATAAGGTTGGCGGACCAATCAAAGGTCTCGCCAGATTGTGCGGGATGGGACCGCCTGAAGAAACACGCAAAATACTTAGAAAGGCAAGTCATCTGCGCCATTATTTACGGGAACTATTACCTTTATTACCAACTCATTGCTTGACAAATTGGTGGTAGGAAGTAATTTATTATCATTCCGTTTGTCGAAGATTGAATTTGCAACATAAATATTTACTCGACCTTTATCGTTTTTAAATTCGACATATCCAGATTTGTCACTACTAGGTAGCATAACAAAACTCCATGGAGCCATTAAAAATCGCAACTCCTCTAGGGAGCTAAATATTATAGGGAAATTCCAATTCATTTCTTTTCTCAAAGCCTTAAATACAGGATGATTAATAATTAATATATCATTAATCGTATTACTATTATTGGCATTAACAGAAACTAGATAATCAGTAAGTTCCTTCAAGGTATTTAAAGATGTATGAAGCTGTTTTAAAGCATCAAATTCGGCTTCATTTGTCTTATTTTGAAGAAAACGTTGAAATAATCCAGCCCATTGTTCTTTCAAGAAATTGATAATATCACCAGAAGAACTAAACGCATGAATTACATTATTCCTTTTCAAAGAACGGATTTCTTCTATAAACTGATAGATCTTTATGTTGTCAACATGAGCATACTTGATATTCTTGCTAAAATCAGAATCCTTATTCCCCAAATAGGTATAATATTCGGAATCTACTTCTTTATCAATAAAGATATAAACTTGCTTATTATGCTCTATAGCTGTCTTGATTTCTGTATTAGAAATAGAATATCTTTCATCTGCAGAAGAAACAGATCCGAATCTACCACCAATGATGGCAACAAGAATATCGATAGAATTGATCTCTTTGTAGCAATACTCTTCTAATCTGAAATCCTTTTCATAAGGAATTGCTCCTTCTTCGTTCCTAACAACATCGTAACCCAAACTACGAATAAAATTATCCAAGTCTGCTCGAATCTGTTTTAAATCATAAAAAGTCGAACTTATAAATACCCTAGGTCTAGCCATAATTGTACTCTATATATTAAATATCCAGTTTCTACCCTTTCACTAAATCTTTTAGAAAATAACAAACAACACCAACAGTTGGGGCTATTGCTATAATCCAATACAACAAATAGACATCAAAGATATAATATCTACATTGGAACCACAACCATTTCAAAGGATGTATTTCTGTACTGCCGAGCATAGAATATTGATAGTCAAAGGATGTTTGATTGAGATTGTACTTACTCAATATTTCTTCATATTTATTGATATAATCAATTTCCTTCTTCTCCTGTTCCTCTTTGGAAAGAACACTGACATCGTGTTTTATCAAACGATACAAACGATTCAACTCATTACCACAAGCATGATAATTCTCCATCCTTTTATCATAGTTCAAGCTACTGAATAGAAGCGACAACACAAGCAAGAAGGTGGAAAGTATTATCGTAAAGGCACTAATCATATTAGCGACTTCTATTTCCTGCTTCTGCAGTGCAATCAAACTTATCGCTATGATGGAAGCAGAAAACATTGCTTCACACACCTTACAGGCATCTCGGCTACGCTTCATACGACGAGATGCTGTAAAACGAGCACTCATCGTTTTATAAATCGTATTACCTAAGCTTTCTAAATTTTCCATATAGTATTTTCTTTTAAAAAGAAGGGAGTCCCAATCAAAACGCAAACAAACCACGTATGTGGCATTAGATATTTAAATGCTTTACAAAAAGGTGATGTATAACATCACCCCTAAGACTGAGTCTCAAAGACTCCCTTCTATGAAGTTGTTCCAATGGTCATATGGGCATCTTTCTTCAAATGTTCCAGATGTATCCAATAACGAGTCTGTATTTCATCGTCACTATATTCAATGTCGCTATCTATAAGCCCCTTTGATATGAGATAAGCTTTCATATCACCAATCTCTTTTAACGCATCAAAATCTTTCAACATATTCTTGCCAGCATGCTTCTTGATATCCCAATAGACCTTTGGCAAATGCTTGATTTTATTCTCAATCTCTAAACCTTTTAGAAATTTCTTATGTACCACAGTATCCAACTGATAAAGTAGTTGTATATCTGTCATTGCCTGAAAGTATGGTAACCATCCATAAAGATGATTCAATATCTTGAAGCCTGATAACTTTAAGTTGATAAGAGCTATATAGTATTCATCAAATGCTTGGTCTTCAATTATAAATCTTGGACGCGTAAACGGATTCTCTTTCTGACTACGATAACGGGAAATCAATCGAGAGATTCGATTAAGAAAAGTCTGAGTATTTTTCTGTCGAATAGAAATACAGAGAGTTGATTTAAAACTATACCCTATGTATTCAAAACTCTTATCGCCCACAATACCATAATGTGTCTTATCGGGAGAAAGGCGTAGGCTGACTCCCTTTATGATCAATTCACACTTAAACTCATCTACAAAACGAGCATCTATCGGGGTTGTGCTCAATATCAAAATATCATCTACATACCTTTTATATAAGGTATTGGCATCACAATGGTTCTCAATACTCTCATCAAAATTCAACATAGATATACCTGCAAGTATGTTAGAAATGGATAAGCCCTGAGGTATTCCCATCAATCTAGGCTGCTGATTTGAAGATAATCTAGCACCACCCTTGGATACTGTTACTGTATTTATGGCTGTCTTTATCAATTGCAAAACACTGGCATCAACAGATGGTTCCAATTTTCTATAAAGAGTATCCAAGTCTATAGAATCATAGAACCCTTTGATATCCGTCTTAAAGAAGTAAACCTTCTCAGAAGAATGTAGTGCCATGAAATCACCAATGTCCTTAATGTATTGATTAGGCACTTGATTATTCACCGCTTCAGGAAATGCTTTTTGGAGATATTGGTTAAGCACCCCCAGGATCATTCTGTCACGCATTGATGGTACTGACAGTATTCTAGGGAACTTATCTCTTCCTTTTAATATAAGTTGTTCCTTATAAGGTGAAAACTTATACGTTCCAGACAAACATCTACTAGCTATATCATCCAGTTTCTTTTCGTAATGGTTCCAAAAGGTAGCAGGTGTTAAGCCATCAAGTCCACCCCCTTTTTTGCGTTTTAACTTCTCGTTATAAAACTTAGTGAAATGAACTGGATTGAAGTATTCATTAATATCCTCCATACATATTCATCTTTATAAAAGATTTGAATATCAATGTATATCACCAATACAGCGTCCCCACTATATTACAAGTAGTTACACCTATCAGTTTTTTGAAAAAAGTTATTTTTGTTCCCCATTGCAGTATCGCTCTGCACTTGTCGTCGCTCGAATGAGGATTTTTTCGAATCACCCCGTCCCTCTTTAGCCAAAGAGGAATCCACTTTCTCCCCAAGCCCCTCTTCCTCAGGAAGCGGGGATGTAACCGCCCTCCGGTGCTCGGAACCGCTGCGCTATAGGGTTGGCGGACCATCAGAGGTCTTCGCCATGGTTGTACGGGATGGGACCGCATGGGAATGGCATGCTGATTAGAATCACCAAACATTTACAAACTTTGGTTCTTCTCCAGTACGAGCTAGATAATCCTGACGGAGCATCTGCTCTAACTCAGCCATACGCTTTTTTTTTCTTTCCTTTGATGCCATGAATCTTTTCATCGCAGCATCACGCTTTTCCCAAAATTCTTTATTCAATGTATCCATATAAACCTCCTATTTTATTCAGAAATATGATGGTGTTAAATATTGTTTCTGAATTATCGCGATTTCCAGATTTTCAATCTAGATGGCTGCGAGGACCTAATTCTATCGAGCTTATATCGCATTTCATGCTCTTTGCAGAACGAATGACCTGTAGTTGTACAACCGTATGGCTGCAGTTGTACAACTATATAGGCTATGGTCGTACAACTCTGGAGCTATGGTTGTACAACTATATGGGTCTTAGTTGTACAACTGCAGAATTCTGATTTTTTGAAGAAATTCAAAAATCTGAATAACATACTGATTTACTGATAATTACACATCTTTTTCATATTTTCAATATTCTTGCCGAAATATTTTCGAATCAGAAATACTGGAATTTTAAAGAGATTTCATCAGGAATTTGTAAGAAATAATCCTTTTGAGTTTCAAAAACCTCTCGAGCGGAAATGGAAATTCCATCCGCTCAAGAGGAATCATATTCTATATTCGTTTCATAAACCAAGCAATGACTTGATTTGCCTTATATACTACCACACATTACGAAACGTAAAGCATTTTATGGCAAATTACTTGATTGGCAAACCGTTTCCCTGTTGATGCTCCATCTCTTGAAGAGCCTTTTTGACGAGTTCTTGTCGCGGTGGGAATGCAGCTCTCATTACATTGACCGAAGCCTGATTCAGCAATATGAGCTCTTGATTTACATCTTCGGTCGTATTAAACTCAGTCCATACTGAAATCATTAAGTTGGAAAACATCTGTTGAACAGAACCATAACCCAAACTGTCGTCTGGTGGATCAGCATAAAGCTTTGCCAATGTTCTTCCATTGACGCCGAGTAAAACTGCGAACTTTCTCTGAGAAGGAATACCCCATCTTGTCTGAATTCGGCGAATCTCTTTTGCAGCCGTGGTTAACCAACTATCCGCCTTAACTTTTACGGATATTCGGCTCATTAGGCAAACGCAGATTGGTCACTATTTTATTGTATAGACCCACCCTGTTGCCAACAAACCTTAATTATATCCTAAAAAGTGTAAACCATGCTGCACTCTATAGAGTACAGCACAGGAATTCCAAGATTATCTACTTTTGTAAGCGAAATCAGAATTGATTTTTAATTCATATATATTAATGTATTAAACTCTCTGAATATGAAAGCAATGTATAAAAGCGAACTGGCTGCTTATGCTGGTGTATCGACTGGAACACTGAGGAGATGGCTGATACCGTACCGACAGCAACTGAATGAAATTGGTGTGAAACCGAAAGATCAGTTGTTAAGTCCGAAAGCAGTTAAGTTCATATGTGATCAGCTGTCTATCGATATATGACAATGTCGAACAGCACGCTTTTGAAAAGTCGTACCTTCGCAGCGTCAATCAGAACAAACGGGATTGCTAATCTCTTTGGACTGACGATGACATAACTTGAGTATTAATCTTTTAAATGTTTTCAATTATGAGTAAGAGTTACAAAGTTTCAAAGAAGACCATGAACATGGGTCCTAAAGAGGGTAAAACCGTGTATAGCGTTCGCCCTTACAGTTACGGTACATTGACTACCAAGGATATTGCGAACCAAATCGCAATGGAGTCAACAGCTACTCCAGCAGATGTGATGGCGGTACTCGACCGCTATACCTACTACGTGAAGGAGAACCTGAAGAAGGGGTACGACATCGAACTGTTCGGCTTCGGTAAGCTCTATCTCCGTTTCCTCACCGGCAAGGCTGTGGAGAAGGAGAAGGATGCGAATGCCAAGCTCGTGAAGAGTATCCTTCCTGCCTTCCGACCTTCGTACTTCCTCTTGAAGAACGGTAGCCGTGTCTACAACCTGATTCCTGATTCCATTGAACTCGTCAAGTACGGTGATGAGAAGAAGGACAAGCCTACTGGCGGTACTACCGATGAGAAGAAGCCTACTACAGGCGACTCTACGAATGGCGGTGAGAACGCTGGCGGTGAGAACACTGGCGGCAGCGAGAATACTGGTGGCAGCGAGAATACTGGCGGTACAGGTTCAGAGAGCGGCGACAACGTAAATTTCTAAGCAGTAATGTTCAACCCTTTAAATTGATCCATGATGATGAATGATTCTAATAGTTCCAAGAAAATTTCTTGGGTGCAAATTGTGAATGCCGTCGTGCAAGCTCTGATTGCTGCACTTACGGCACTGGGAGTAAGCTCCTGCGCAAACTATGTCAGTTAATAGTTAACAGTTTATAGTTTAAAGAGCCTATTATGATTAAAGATACATTTCCTATGAACATCGGGGAGGAGAAGGTACGCTCAGAGCGTACACTCCTCGCCGGAGTAGAAGACGGCAAGAACATGATATCTGCCGACTCTGTGAGATTTCTGGTGCTGCATTGCTCGGCTACCCGTCGCAATCAGGACTATAGTGTGGAACAGCTGAGACGTGACCATAAGGCACGTGGGTTTTATGATATCGGCTATCACTTCTACATCCGAAAAGATGGTACGATGACGCAACACCGCAAGCTGCTGGAGGTGGGTGCGCATGCCCGACCTTATAATAGATGCTCTATCGGCATCTGCTATGAGGGAGGTCTGGATGAGGAAGGCAAGCCTTGCGACACTCGTACACCTAAGCAGACTGAACGTATTATCGAATTGCTGTATAAGCTGCATAAGTTGTTTCCAAAAGCGAAGATTGTGGGGCATCGTGACTTGCTAGGCACTACACCTAAGGAATGTCCTTGCCTTGATACCCATGCCGTATTCGGGTGGATAGAAGACCTTTAGTCCCTGCAGAAAATGTCTCGTGTATAAACCTTATCCTTTACGTTATCAAGGCAAGCGTCATAGCGGTTGGCTATAATCGCATGGAATAGTCAAGAGACCATATTCTCTATTCTATTTTCTGTAAGAAAGCTTTTGGAATATATCCTGTCGTAACAGCACACAATCCCTTGATACTCACATAAAGCTTATGATCTTTTTTGATGCGGACGACATAGCCTTCCGCTCCTTTCAAAGGACCTTCTATGACTCGGAACTTGTCGCCTTTGGTAAACTTCGGATTATACTCATCGTAAAAATCCAGTCCTTCAACACCAGAAGTTGCGACTATATTGAAGATTTTCACTTCACGTTCTGAAATTTTTGAAGGTTCTTTCAAGTTCTCAGAATTCTTTCCACGATAGAGCATCACTTTATTGAGAAATCTGCGTTCAATCTCTTCGGCTTCTATTCTCGTAGAACGAAAGAGAATGAGAGATGGCATAATGGGAACTTCCTTCACCAGTCTCTTTTTCTTATTCTTGTCCCAATATTCTTGTTTCACATCATAAATGTGTTCTATCTCATTGGTAACGAAATAAGCTTTGATAGGCTTTCCTTTTCCAAAAAATATCTTGAATGCATACCAACTCTTCTCTTTGTCAGGTTGTAACATTGTTTATTTTTTTCCGTTTTGATCAGGATACAATTCTCATTCCCCCGTGTCGTGAAATCATGTTTCAAAACACTTGGCAAGAAAGGGTTGGTTAGTCTATTCCCGATACCGGAAACCTCTAATCACAGACGTACTCCTGACCCAAGAGCATGATAGTCTGCAACCCTTGGAATGATTAGCTATCCGATTCCTTTGTCTTAAAACCCTTCCCTAAATCACTCCATTTCTTCTGAATCTCTACATAAGAGACACAGAAAAATCGAAAACATTCGTTCTATCAACGACTTATCAGATTGCGATCAATATGATTGCTGAAAAATTGTTGATTTTCGTAGAAGAACATTAAATTTTTAACATACATAATTTGCTAGTTTCCAACTTTTTTCGTATTTTTGCAACGAGATTCTGTGTCTCTTATGTAAAGATTCAGAAAAATTGGTTCATTTTGGTTCATTTTCCAAAAGCCCTCTTTTTATTCATTTTTACGGCTTATAGGACTGCCAGAATTTTAGCGTTGGCATCATCCACTTCTGAGCTTTTGATGGAGCGGAGATAGATTTGTGTGGTGATTTCGGAATGATGCCCCAATGCCTCGCTGATGACTGAGATTGGAATATGGTTGTCTCTTGCTGCCGTTGCCCAGGAATGGCGGGCGACATAAAGGGTGAGCTTGCCCTTGATTCCTATCTTAACTCCTAACTTCCTGAGATGGTAGGAGATACAGGCTTCAGCATTGTGATACAGGCGTTTTTCATCTCGCTTTTTGTCAATAGTTTTACCTAGTCTTTTGTTCCCTTCATCAACAAGGAAAGGGAAGAGATAAGGCGAGGTGACGGTCTGCGCCTGATACTTTTCCAATAACTCCTGCATCTCCTTCTCCCATCGGATGGTGAGGCGTTGACCTGTCTTGCTTCGGGTGTAATGAAGATAGTCGTCCTTGAGGTCGGATTTGCGGAGGTGTGCCAGGTCAATGAATGAGATACCACGCAGATAAAAGCTCATCAGGAATGCATCTCTTGCCATCTCTTCTTTGGGAGACAGTTCCTTGACCGACTCCAAACGTTTGATCTGGCTGACAGATTCTGTGGATATGGCTCTCTTGCGGGTTGGGGCAATACCGGTATAGACTTCCCTGAAGGGATGCTGCTGTGGCGTCAGTCCCTTCGCCACGGCTTTGTTATAGGTGGCGCGGAGGATGCGGAGATAGAAGGAACTGGTGTTTCTGCACACCTTCGCTGTATGATGCAGGTAAGCCTCATACGAGCGCATCACGTCTGCATCTATCTCACTCAGGGCGATGTCCTGGTTGTCTCGGTATCGCTTAAAGCTGTTGAGGGTTGCTCTGTAATGCAGCGAGGTACGATATTGCCCGTTCTTCATCAAAAGGGCGATAAGGAGGTTCATGAACTGGAATAACGACTCTGATACTTTCTTGTTTCTTGACATAATACGTATGTATTTTTGATGTTATAAAAAAAATGACAGGGGCACCTCTGTCTCTATCAAAGAAACAAAGATGCCCCTATATATAAAAGAGGTATCAGAATTAAGTGCCGCAAAAATACAAAGTAACGGACATTAAAGGGGGTAGCACCATCACTCTATAACCCAATCTATCCAATTTTCAGGCGTCACGATGCACTTATCTTTCACCTGATAAGCAGAAAGGAAAGAGGCCGGGAACTTTGTATTGGCACGCTTAGGATTCCACTTCATTTCAAACAGGGAAAACTGACCATCACACTCCTCCAGATAATCAATCTCCTGCTGCTGACTGGTACGCCAAAAATAGCTGTTTACATATCGTCCTGCATTTTGGTTTGCCTTCATTCGCTCACTAATGAAGAAGTTTTCCCACAAAGCCCCCACATCCTGCCGGAGAGCAAGAGGTGCAAAGTTCTGCAAGATTGCATTACGTATTCCATTATCATAAAAGTAGAATTTCTTAGCACGTTTCAACTCCGTACGTAAGTTGCGACTAAAGCCATTCAACTTGAATATGATATAACACTTTTCGAGCAAATCAATGTACTTCTCTACCGTTTTATTATCTGTTCCTACGGTTTGCGCCAACTCATTATATGAAACTTCACTTGTAACCTGCAGTGCCAAGGCAGTAAGCAGCTTGGACAACAGGGCTGGGCGCCGAACACTTTCTAAATTCAACAAGTCCTTGTACAGATAACTGTTAGACAAATTATACAGCAACTCCTTTGCATCCGTCTCATGATTCATGATATCAGGATAAGAACCATAAATAAGCCGATTCTCTAATGTTTGTTTTACACTAAGCAGTCCATGAGCCTTCATCAGCTCTCCTGTAGAAAAAGGGAAAAGATGGTACTCAAACTTGCGTCCTGTCAAAGGTTCGTTGAGCTTATTCTGCAATTCAAAAGAGGAGGAACCTGTCACCAAGAGTTGTACATCTGGGAAATTATCCGTGATTCGTTTCAAAACCATCCCGATATTCTCTACCCGTTGAGCCTCGTCTATCACAACAATAAGGTTGTTGCCAATAAGTAGACGCAACTCAGAAGAATTTGCCTTTGCCAGCAACTCTCTTACTTCCGGTTCATCGCAATTCAACATAAGAGTAGGTTCTTCACGATTCTCGAGCACCATTTTAAACAGCGTGCTCTTACCCACTTGTCTGGCTCCAATCACGATGATAGCCTTCCCGGAAAACATCCGGGCTTCAATTGTATCTTGTATTTGACGACGTATCATAAATATCCTTTCTTTTAAGTTATGAATCCTTCTTTCTTTCGGATGCAAAGATAAGGAAAAATAATCGTAATCCCAAAATTTATACCTATTTTTGGGATTACAATCCCAAAAAACATAGTAATTTTTGGGATTAGAGCGTTATTTCAACGTTTTCACCCATCTTCTTTCCCTATCTCATGGGGGCAGTTTCACTTTTGAAAACGGACATTAAAATACCATTTATCCAAAGAGATCATTCATCCTTACCTCACTATTCACCAATCCACTATGCATATTCTGCTTCACCCCATAAGTCGTGATGAAAGTATGCAGCAATGCCTTCTTCGTCTTGGTCGCCACAGAGAAGGAAGACATCCTGTCACGCAGCCGCTGCTCATAGCTGGCATCTATCACAAACTCATCCTTGGCATATTTCATCTCACAGATATTGATAGCTCCATCAGCACGGTCTATCAGCATATCTATCTGACCTCCTCGCCATTCTGCACCAGTAGAATCTACAAAAGGACGGCAGGACCAGGAATAAACATTCGCCAAAACACCAGAAATACCCAATGCCTTCTTGATCTGTGGGATATGATGTAGGCATACCTGTTCGAAAGCATAACCGCTCCAGGCTGTTCTACTTCCCGAATTGCGCATGTTACTCCAGAAGTTCTTATCCTGCCCACTGTTATTTGCCACAAAACGGGTATAGAACAATGAGTATAAGTCAGTTAACTGATATAGGGCATCCCTTTCACTCTTTCCTATGGTAGCATATTTTCTGATAAAATCGCATTTTTTCAGATTCTCCAGGATTTCTGATAACTGTCCACCACCTTTCAGTTTCAACTCATCCATCAATTCCTTACGGGTCATCCCCTTCATTTTTTCAGAAAGCACCTCTACTATCTTGCGATAATGCTTGGAGTCATTAAAGAGGGAACGGAAGAGGAAATCGAATTCTCCACGTAATGGCGAATCCTGCGAGAAAAACAGTCTGTCGATGCACACGTCTAACGGCACACCACGCTCCAGCATATCAAGATAATAAGGAATACCACCCAATATCATATATACATCCAATACCTGCTGGCGGGTAAGAGCAAGGTCTTTCAATCCGTTTAAGAACAGTTCTGTCTCGCCCAGAGAGAATGGAGCCAGATAGATCTGTCGGGTAACGCGACCATACAATCCGCCCTTATCGCCTATAAACTTAGCCAACATCCACGTGGTGGAAGAGCCACAGACGATCAGTTTCAGTTGAGGGACCATAGAAGCCCATGAATTCCAGAAATAACTGAAAGCTGCAATAAAATTGCTTTTGGGCGTATCCATCCAAGGCAACTCATCAAAGAACAGAACAATCGGTTCCTGCTGAGATAAGCCCGACAGATATTCACGCAAAGCAGCAAAAGCCTCAAACCAGGTTTTCAGCTTGGGCACGGTCTGCTTAGCATACTGCGCCAACGCCATCCGAAACTGCTCCAGCTGTACCGCACGGCTCACTTCATACATACCAATAAAGGAAAAGGCAAACTGGTCGTTGAACATTTTTCGAACCAGAAAAGTCTTTCCTACGCGCCTACGACCATAGATAGCTATCAGTTCTGCCTTGTTGCTTTTACAACGTTCCAGAATGAGTTTCTGCTCATATTCACGTCCTATTATTCCGTTTGCATCCATAACTTTCTGATTTTATTTCATTTATACTAAATCTTACGGTGCAAAGATAAACAAAAAAAATGAAATCTGCAAGGATAGTACCGCCCTAACTACCTTTTTTAACATAGTTAGGGCGCACCTATAAACGATAACACCGCCCTAACTACCTATTTTTATATAGTTAGGGCGGTGCTATCTACAAATATTACTTCTTTTCTTCCAGATGCTTCTTCACGGCATCCTCGATATCAGCCTTGTAATTCAAGCCGTAGAGGCGGTAGAGATCCTGCATATGGAGCATTCTTGGGAAGAAGTTCTCCAGGTTGCGCTTATCCTTAGCAGTCCACTGAACCTCAGAAAGGGCGGCAAGTCTTGGCAACAACTCCCACTCCATCTTCTTGGCATCCTTTACCCACTCGGTCCAGATACAACCCTCAGCACCGATGATGTTCTTCTGCTCGGCAGGAGTCAACTTATCAGAGCAAGGATCGAGATCATATACCCGCTGGATGCTAGGAATACCCTCTATCTTGTTGATGCGAGGATTGCTGAAATAGAAATTGCTGATAGGAGCCACGATGGTAGGATGACCTTCACGGGCTGAACGGATGCTGGCATTCACACTGGTCCAGCCGCAAACGGTGATGTCCTTGGATGGAGTTCCTTCCAGAATCTCATCCCAACCCATCATCTTTCTGCCACGGTTTCTGATCTGCTTCTCTATCTCACCCATAAACCAGGTCTGCAGCTGCTCCTCCTTGCTGTGCTTAGGAAGCTCCTGGATGCCAAGCTCTGCAATCTTCTTCTGGCAGTTCTCGCAAACCTTCCAGCGGTTCTTTGGGCACTCGTCGCCACCAATATGAATATACTCTGATGGGAAAATATCCATGATCTCATCCATCACGTCCTTGGCAAACTGAAGAGTCTGAGCCTTGCCGGCACACAACACATCCTCGAAAACACCAAAACGGGTAGCTACCTCGTAAGGACCACCGGTACAGCCCAACTCCGGATAAGATGCCAGGGCTGCCAGCATGTGACCCGGCATATCCACCTCCGGAATCACGGTGATGTATCGGTCGGCAGCATACTTCACGATTTCGCGAGCTTCCTCCTGGGTATAATAACCTGATACAGAAACGCCATCAAACTCGTTCTTGTTGGTTGGCAGGATGGTCTCCTTGCGTTTGGACCCAATCTGGGTAAGCATCGGATACTTCTTGATTTCAAGACGCCAGCCCTGATCCTCGGTAAGATGCCAGTGGAAATAGTTGATGTTGTGCATCGCAAAGACATCAATCAACTTCTTGAGATAAGGTACGCTGAAATAATGACGGCCCACATCAATCATGAATGCACGATAGGCAAAGCGGGGAGCATCGGTAACCTCGGCAGCAGGAAGAGAAACGCTCTTCACATTCCGGGTGATAGGCAATGCCTTCATCACACTCTGGATGCCATAGAAGATACCTACATGAGAGGTGGCTGAAATGGTGATGCCATTTTTGTTGACCACCAGAGAATAAGCCTCAGACTGGGTATCGCCAGCATTCAGCGCCAGACGGATCTGACCCTTCGCCTGCTTGTCGGTAGTCTTTACCTCGATACCGGTTACCTCCTTGATATGAGATGCCAGGAACTCGGCATCCTTCTTCTGCTTCTCATCTCCAGCAGCATAATAGATTGTAGTCTTGGCTGTGATGCGGAAAGGAGCGCTGCTCATCTCCTTGACTTGCTGAGGCAATGGTACAATCTGCCAACTGCCCATGTTCACATCCTTGGCTGATAATGAAAGGCTAGCCAAAAAAGCCATAGTTAGAATGATTCTTCGTATCATAATTTTGAATGAATAGGTTTTAAATCACTGCAAAATTACGATTTTATACCGAAAGTACGGCATAATTTGAAGAAAAGCATCCTTCACTATGGCTTTTTTAACCTATTTTGGGTCTGGCGACTGCCAGATGGCGGTTTCTAGAAGAGATTCACGATGCGGTCGATGTCAACGGAAAGTCCCACTGAGAAGGTGCGACCGGTGGTCATCGCCGAACTCCAATAATACTTCTCTGGTGTATAATCGAAGAGATTATCTACCGTGAAGTTCAGATTGACGGCATCCAGGAATCGCTGCTGAAGAGTGAACTTCCACAACTGATAACTGCTGTCATGCTTCTCGATGTTCGTATCTGGAGAGGACAGGTATCTGCCCGACAGAGCAGCATTGATGCGATAGAACGAACAGAGCTGGCGATCGTAGTCGAGACGCCAGGTGGCGGTATGAGGACGAGGCTGGGAGAACTGGGAATCTACACTTCTGCCACCCACATGGAGATAGCTGTAGTCGAGTTTCACACCGAGACCCATATCCGAACGGTACTGGGCACTGAAGTCGATGCCGCTCACCTCCACTCCATCCTCGTTGCAATAACGGGAAGCCACATCCGGCTGACCGGTTCCCGGGGTATAATCGGCATAATCCTCGGTAGTGATGCGCTTATCATACTTATTATAATAGCCCATGAGAGTAAGACTATACTGACCGGTCAAGAAACCAGCATTCTTCACCCTGCCGGTATGCTCCAGCGCCAGGTTGAAGTTGTCGCTCTTCTCCGGCTTCAGATCCGGGTTACCGTAAATCATCTGCATACCCGCCATATCAAAGTTCATATACATCTCCTTGAGCGTTGGGGCACGGAATCCACCGGCATAGTTGGCACGGATGGAAAAGCCCTTCCACTTGGTCATCAGAGCCAGACGACCGGTGGTGGCATGCTGGCTGGATGCAGAGAAGTAATCATGACGAAGGCTAGCCACGATGTTCAACCACTGCAAAGGATTGTAATCGAACTGGGCGAAGGCATCGTATGAATTCTGAGTCTTGGAACCATTGTTGGCAAACTGATAGGTGGTGAGATAATCGTTCAGGAAATCTGCACCTGCCGTCAATGTGTTCTTGCCGAAGATATGGGAATAGAGGGCACGGACGGTGTTCTGACGATTGGTATAATCGTGATCGTGAGTGCGCTCATTATTCACATATCGAGCCTTGTCATACTGGTCAAAGCCGTAAGAAATCTCCAGATTATCATTCTCCGAAAGATTCATCACCGTCTTCAGTCCGGCAGAATAATCCATGTAATGATCATCATAGTTGCTGCGCTTGCTGATACGATTGAAATAGCCGCCACGACCTATCAGCTTCACCTTGTTAGAGAGCTTATAGGTAAGTCGCTCCTTCACATTGAAGGTCTCGCCACCATAGATATGGAGGATGTTGGATTCTGTATCGAAAGGACTGGTGAGCTGCACCTCATCTGATGTGGTGCGCTGGATGCTGGTCTGCGAATTCCACTTTCCGGCATTGAAACTGAAGCTTCCGCCGTGGCGCCACTCCTTGTTGAAGTCGTTGTAGCGGGTGTTGACATTGGCAGTCCAAGGTTCGCTGTTTTCACGGGAGATGATGTTGATGACTCCGGCTACGGCACTGGCACCATAGAGTGCCGAAGCAGCACCCTTCACAATCTCGATACGCCCCACATTATCCAAGTTCAGACGACTGTAATCTACATTATCCATGGTTTCGCCAGCCAATCGCTCGCCATCTACGAGGAAGAGCACGGCGTTTCCACCGAAACCATTCATGTTGAGAGAAGTCTCCTGATTCATGGCATAGCCGAATTCCAGACCCGGCATCTGCTCGGTGAGGAGGTCCTGGATATTGGTAGCATCGGCAATCTTGATATCATTGGCGGTAATCAGACGGGTTACCACAGGAGCATCCTTCAAAGCCTTCGGAGTTCGGGTAGCGGTAACCACCACCTGATCGAGGGCTGTAGCATCCGGTTGAAGACGAAGCACATGCTGATCACCTTTTCTCTCATCCGCTTTCAGTACGAAAGTCTGAGTCTGATAGCCCACAAAGCTCACCTTCACTCTCACCGCTCCCTCCTTGCTGTAAGGAATGCGGAAATATCCATCTTCATCAGTGGTTACTCCTCCCTTGGCATTCACCATCTGAACGGTAGCACCCACCAGAGGTGCGCCCGAATCATCGAGCACTCTACCCACGATATCACCCTGGGTTTCGGCTTTCAGATTCAGGCACAATCCGCAAAGGATTAGGAATAGTGCGAATATCTTTTGTTTCATCGAATTATATCAAAGTTTATCCTGAAACAATCAGTTTACTTCTTACAAACAAACTTACCAATCATCGGCATAGGCATCTTGCCATACTGCACGGAATACTTGACGGTCAGAGTGTTGTCCTTGAATGTACCCTCCAAAGTAACGGTATACTTCTTCTCTGCACCATTTACGGTAACAGTACCGGCATAGCTTTCCTTAGAGAAAGCATAAGCACCGTTAGAACCGGAAACCTTCACAGCAGGAACCTCCAGGGCAGGAAGAGCCATCATACCCTCGCCACAAGCTGGCAATGTAACCTTGACTGTAGCATCATCAACTGCCTCGATCTTCATGGTAAGATTATCGTATGTAGAAGCCTCGCCCATTACGGTCATATCCAGGCTGCTGGTGTATGTACCAGCAATCTCCTTGGCAGCTGCCACTGTATCATCATCATCACTGCTGCAAGAGCTGAATGCTACACACATAGAAACCAAAGCCAACATCATGGCCATCATTGTCTTAAACTTTTT
>ERZ1026945.387-NODE-387-length-15970-cov-4.102545_pt1 | contig 15970 bp, 10 predicted proteins | sample MGYA00519304_ERZ1026945 | MGnify/ENA primary metagenome ERZ1026945 (study PRJEB26926, sample SAMN06164619) | human gut metagenome | biome: ENVO:00009003; feature: ENVO:2100002; material: ENVO:00002003 | host: Homo sapiens | place: USA | collected 2012 ...
GTACCAGAAGGAGCCGTTTTTCCACGTCCCGGCGCGGACCTGCTCCACGACGTTTTCGTAGACGGGGTTCCACGACCATATGGCGGAGGTCATGTGAGCCCTGGGCGCGACCCGGCTCATGTCGGTATTGTAACCGATGGAGTAGGTCCCCTGTTCCTGTGCGGCTTCTTGCGGCCCGCTGGAGTCCTGATGCTGCGCGATGACGTCCGCGCCCTCTTTGATGAGGTTCTTGGCTACGCTCTTTTCCATGGCGGGATCATACCATGACTTGGTCCAGACCACGCGGACTTCGGCCTTGGGGTTCACGGCGCGCACGCCCTCCAGCCTTACGCCTGTTTTGTCCTTTGCAAGCTCGGTGCGCTCGAAGTCGGACTTGCGGGCGGCCTCCTCCTGATAGGCGGCAACGGCATCGGCGTTCTTGATCAGGCCCGCATCGACCCACTTTTTGATGAAAGCATGCTCAGGGCTGATGACCATGTAGGTCGCGCCGAAGAGCGTATCCGGACGGGTGGTGTAAACGCGGAGCTTTTCGTCGGTATCCTTGATGGCGAAATCGACCTCAGCGCCCTCGCTTCTGCCAATCCAGTTGCGCTGCTGCACCTTGACCTTGTCAATGAAATCGACGTCGTCCAGACCGTCGAGCAGCTTTTGGGCATACGCGGTGATCTTGAGCATCCACTGGCTCTTCTCCTTGCGGATGACCTCGCTGCCGCAGCGCTCGCACACGCCGTTGACAACTTCCTCGTTGGCCAACACGCACTTGCAGCCGGTGCACCAGTTGACGTTCATTTCCTTCTTGTAAGCCAGACCGTGCTTGTACAGCTGCAGGAAGATCCACTGGGTCCACTTGTAGTACTCGGGGTCGGTGGTGTTGATCTCGCGATCCCAGTCAAAGGAGAAGCCCAGCGCCTTGAGCTGGCTGCGGAAATGATCCACGTTGCTCTTGGTGACGATGGCCGGGTGGATGTGGTTCTTCATGGCGAAGTTCTCGGTGGGCAGACCGAAGGCATCCCAGCCCATGGGGTACAGCACGTTGTAGCCGTTTTTACGGCGCTTGCGGCTTACCACGTCCAGCGCGGTGTAGCTGCGGGGATGGCCGACGTGCAGGCCTGCACCCGAAGGATACGGGAACTCCACAAGGGCATAGAACTTGGGTTTTTTGTGGTCGATCTCGACATGGAAGGTCTTTTCGTCCTCCCACACCTTCTGCCACTTGGCTTCAACAGCCTTGTAATCATACTTCATGTTTGTAATCAGCTCCAGACTTTAACCAAAATACCGTTGCTTGGGGGCGTGTATGCTTTTAAGGTACTTCCGGTACAAACCCTCTCAGTCAGGGCATTCGCCCTGCCAACTCCCCCGAGGGGGGAGCTTTTCTGCCAACTTTCCCTATTGCGCCGCAATAACGGAGCGGGTTCTGCCAGAAGCAAACCTTTTTGCCTTAATTATTTAATGCTGCTATCCGGGGTCAGGTACTCCGAGATGTCCACCGGCTCGCCATCTGCCCACAGGTGCTCCAGATCATAGTAAGCGCGGCTGTTGGGCACAAAGACGTGCACGATGACGTTGGAGTAATCCAGCAGCACCCAGTTCTTGGTGTCGTGACCCTCAACGCTGTAGGGTTCCAGACCCTTCTGCGAAAGCTCGTACTCCACCTCGTCGGCCAGAGAGGCCACCTGCGTGGTGGAGGTACCGGAGGCGATGACGAAGTAATCGGTCAGGACGGTCAGACTTTCCACCTTGAGCACCCGCACATCCTGTGCCTTCTTCTTGTCCAGAATCTTGGCGATCTCAATGGCAAGCGCCTTGCTGTCGTTGAAATTATCCATGTGTTTCTCCCTTCTGTCGGAACATCCCCGCACCCGGTGTGCAGGGCATTGTTTTTGTTGTTACTGTCCGGTGCCCGCTGCCTGACCATCGGTGGTCACAGCGCCGGAAAGGTCGGTATCGCCGCTGAGGATGGCGTCGTCGGATTCCTTATCGATGCGTCCCATATACTGCACGTTGGCATCGGTGGATGCGCTGCCGTGGGGCCACTGGTCGGTGACCATGTGCAGCTCGCTTACCTCCACCGGGCCGGTGTAGGTGCAGAAATACTGATTGAGCAGGTTTGCGATGGAGCCGGCATCCGGCACCACGCAGGAGTAGCCGGCAAAGGAGTCGGTCTTGCCCACGTTGGGCACGCCCATGAACACCGGCGTCTGCGCCAGAATGATGTTGGAGCTGTCGATCTTGAGGAAGGACGCCAGCAGCTTTGCGATGGTGGTGATATCCATATCCGTGTGGATATAATCCTTGAAGATCAGCGGCAGCTGGTTCAGGATATCGGTAATGCCCATGGCGCGGGCGCGCTTGAACAGGCCTGCGTAGAAGTAACGCTGCATATTCAAGCGGTCGATATCGGAGTTTGCGTAGCCGTCGCCGTGGCGGCAGCGCACAAAGAACTCCGCCGAGGCACCGTCCAGATTGCGGTAGCCCTTCAGCAGCTTACTGCCGCCGTAGGACATATCCCGGGGGATATACACCTCGATGCCGCCGAAGTTGTCCACCATTTCCACCAGTGCCTGCATATCGATGGTGACATAGTAGTCGATGGGCAGGTGGTACTGGTCGTAGATGACATCTGCCAGCGCGGCAATGCTGCCGCCGTTGGAAAGCGCCACCGAGTTGATCTGGTAGTTGGAAACGGCATAGGTCTTGCCGTTGGAGAGGGTAAGCTTGCGGTTCTGGGTGGTCACCAGCGTGTTGCGGGGGATCTGCAGCATCCGCAGCGCACCGCCCTTGATATCGAACTGGCAGTACAGAATCATATCCGTCATGCCGTCGTTGGAGCTGGCGTCGCTGTAAGAGCGTCCCTCTTCAAAGTCGATGCCGCAGACCAGAATGTTGACCACATCGCCCTTGTACTCCTCGGCGGTCTGGATTTCCTGTACGATGGAGGGGGCACTTTCCGCCGGGCGGATACTGTCCTCCACCTTGTTCACAAGGCTCACACCGTACACCACCACACCGGAGATCACGGCGATCACCCCCATCACAATGGCAAAGGGCAGCCACAGCGGGGTCTTTTTCTTCTTTTTGCGGCGGCGCGGTGCGTCATTCCCGCCCATGTCGGGCTGTGCCGGGCGGCGGGGCGGGGCGGCGTGCTGTGCCCCGGCGGTGCTGCGGGTGTTCTGCTCCGGGGCAGCCTGCGGGGCGCGCGCCGCCTGACTCGGGCGGCTGAGTGAGCGGTCTGTATTGATATGGCGTGGCTTCTGGCTCATGCTTTTTGTATCCTCCAGCTTTTCACTGCTCTGCAGAGTTTTTCACCTGCAGACCTGTCATATCCTTCAGTATAGCATGGTACGGCAAAATCTGCAATTGTTTTATCCGGGGATGTCCGGAACCATTTTTAATCGGCGTCCGGCTCTTCACCCTTCATTCTGCCCGCTGTGCGCTAAGATATCCTCGTAGGCAGCCTTGCTTTCGGGGTCTAAGGGCTTGCCCTCGGACAGCACAAAACCGTTCGTCTGCCGGAGCGCCGCCAGCATGGCGGCGTCCAAGTCCTTCATTTCCAGCTTGCGCAGCTTTTCCACCCCGGGCCAGTCCCGCTCGGCACTGGTCATATCGGCCAAATACAGGATCTTGTCCAGCTGGGTCATGCCCGCCTTGCCTGCGGTATGGCAGGCGATAGCGCTGAGCACGGCTTCGTCCGTAACGCCCCACTCGGTACGTGCCAGAATGGCGGCACAGATGCCGTGCCACACCGGTGTGGGGCGTGCTTCGCCGCCCTGCGCGTATTCCGGATGCGCCTGCATGATGGCGCGCATCTCGTCCTTGGGCAGTTCCTTGGCGGCATCGTGCAAAAGCGCAGCCAGTGCGGCCTGCTCCGGGTCGGTGCCGTAGTGCTTGGCCAGCTTGACGGCCATTTTTTTCACGTTGATGGTATGCTCGTAGCGCTTATCGCTCAAGCGGCTGCGCACAAGCTCCTTTGCCTGTTTCAGATCCATTTATCTGCTACTTCCTTCTGTGTTCCGGTATAGTCCCTCCCGCCGGATGATGCTGCGCACTTCCTCCGGCAGTTCGGTTTTGCACTCCTCTCCGGCGGCAAGCCGGGCCCGCAGCTGGCTGCTTGCCATAGGCAGCGCCTGCACCGGGGCAAACAGGATGCGTCCGCCCGACGGGTCCAGCAGCTTTGCCTTTGCGTGCAGCGCCGGGGCATCGCCGATATCCCGGCTGGTGACCACAACCCGCGCAAGGCGCAGGATATCCTGCCAGCGGTGCCAGCCCTCAAAGCTGAGCAGCATATCGCTGCCAATGGCAAGGTACAGCACAGCACCGGGGTTTTCCCTTGCCAGCATTTCCAGCGTGAGCACGGTATAATTGCGGCTGCCCGCTGCGGCCTGCGCCACCTCCCAGCCGCTTACTTCCAGCGGCGGCATACCCGGCTCCTGCGCCAGTGCCGCAAAGCACCGGCACATTTCCAGCCTCAGCGCACCGGAGACGTGCGTTCCCTGCTTAAAGGGAGAGGTGCCTGCCGGCATCACCACGATCTTATCCGGGCGCACGCGGTCTGCCGCTGCACGCAGGTTATTCAGGTGGCCGTTATGGGGCGGGTCAAAGCTGCCGCCATAGAGAAGGATCTTCATCTTACTTCAGCAGGGCAGCGTAGGCGCTGTCCTTTTTCTTCTGCAGATACAGCACGAACTTGGAGCCGATGACCTGCACGCAGTCTGCGCCGGTGGCCTCGGCCAGCTTGGCAGCAGCCTCGCGGGCGTTGTACATGCTGTTTTCCAGCACCTTGAGCTTGATCAGCTCCCGGGCATCCAGACAGTCCTTCACGCCCTGGATCAGGGTCTCGTCGATCTCGCCCTTACCCACGATGTAAACGGGGTCCATGGTATTTGCCTTGCCGCGCAGAATAGCGCGCTGTTTGCTAGTCAGCATAGTTTTTCTCCTTTATTTTCAATAGAACTTATTTTTTGTCTGTGAAATGAAACTGACGCAGTCAGTTTCATTTCACTTCCCCAGAAAGCCCGGCAGCTGCTTTTCCAGTTCCGCCAGCGCGTTGCCGCGGTGGCTGATGGCGTCCTTTTCATCCGGGGTCAGCTGGGCGTAGCTGCGGTTCTCGGTGTTGGGGCGCTTGTCCGTTTTGCCCACGCCGCAGTCGGCGGGGATGAACAGCGGGTCATAGCCAAAACCGTAGTCGCCGCACAGCCGCGTAAAAGCGATGCTGCCCGGGCACTCGCCCATGCAGGTCAGGTGCCGTCCGTCCGGCAGGATGAAGCACACCGCCGAGACGAACTTTGCCCCCCGCTGCCCGGCAGGCACCGCCTGCATGGCAGCCAGAAGCTTATCGTTGTTGGCTTCATCGTCGCCGTGGTGGCCGCAGTAGCGGGCGCTGTACACGCCGGGTGCGCCGTCCAGCGCGTCCACACACAGGCCGGAGTCATCGGCGATGGTAGGCAGGCCGCTGGCCTTGCAGATGGTCTCGGCCTTGATGAGGGCGTTTTCCGCAAAGGTGGTGCCGGTCTCCTCCGGCTCGATGGTGATGCCCAGCTCCTTCTGGCTGACCACCTCATGTCCCTGCGCTTCCAGAATGCGGCGCAGCTCGCGAAGCTTTCCGGCGTTGCCGGTGGCTGCACAAATTTTCATCTTGATACTCCTTCCGCTTTCAAAGCTCCCCCTGAGAGGAAAGACTCTCCCCGGCCGGGGAGAGATGGCGCGTCCAGCGCCAGAGAGGGGAATCTCCGTTTCCGCGCCGCTGTAAGCGGACGGAACGGTGAGAGGGTTCTGTTTTAGTGCTTCCATTCCCGGGGGAGCAGCTCTTCCACAAAGCCCTCCGGGGTAAAGGGCAGCAGGTCGTCGATGCCCTCGCCCACGCCGATAAAGCGCACCGGCAGGCCCAGACGCTGCTTGACCGCCACAACGCAGCCGCCCTTGGCGGTGCCGTCCAGCTTGGTCAGGATGATGCCGGTGGCATCGGCAGCCTTGCAGAACTCCTTGGCCTGACTGATGGCGTTCTGCCCGGTGATGGCATCCAGCACCAGCAGGGTCTCAAGGCTGGCTTCCGGGCTGGCCTTTTTAACGCTGCGGCTGATCTTGGAAAGCTCTGCCATCAGGTTTGATTTGTTGTGCAGACGGCCTGCGGTGTCCGCAATGACCATATCATAGCCGCGTGCGGTGGCAGACTTGACCGTATCAAAGATGACGGCAGCGGGGTCTGCGCCTTCGCCCGCACTGACGATGGGCACACCGGCGCGGCTTGCCCAGATCTCCAGCTGCTCACTGGCAGCGGCGCGGAAGGTATCGCCGGCGGCCAGCATGACCCGCTTGCCCTGCCGGGTGTAATAATCGGCCAGCTTTGCAATGCTGGTGGTCTTGCCCACGCCGTTGACGCCGATGACCAGAATGACAGCGGGCTTGCCGTCCAGTGCCATCTCGGCCTCCGGGGTCATCTCCTCGGCAATGATATCGCGCAGGGCATCTGCGGCCTGTTCGCCGGTCTTGAGCCCCTTGTCGCGCACGCGGTCGCGGAGTTTATCCACCAGATGCACCGCCACCTCGCCGCCTACGTCGGCAAGGATCAGCTGCTCCTCCAGATCATCGTACATCTCATCGTCGATGACGCTGCCGGTCAGGGTGTTCATAATGCTGCCCCAGAAGCCGGTGCGGGTCTTTTCCAGACCCGTTTTCATCTTGTCTTTTTCTTTTTTTCCAAATCCGAAGAACGCCATAGTGGTCCTCCTATCTATTTTCTGTTTATTTTATATCAGGAAACCAGCGTTGCGTCAACCTGTTCCAGATCCAGCTTGAGCAGCTTGGACACGCCGTCCTCCTGCATGGTCACGCCATACAGCACGTTGGCAGCTTCCATGGTGCCGCGGCGGTGGGTGATGACGATGAACTGGGTCTTATCGCTGATGCGGCGCAGATACTGGGCAAACCGCACCACGTTGGCATCGTCCAAGGCGGCTTCGATCTCGTCCAGAATGCAGAAGGGCGCGGGGTTCACCGCCAGAATGGCAAAGTAGATGCTGATAGCCACCAGCGCCTGCTCGCCGCCGGAAAGGGCTTCCAGATTCTTGATGACCTTGCCCGGCGGGGCTACCCGGATACCGATGCCGCAGGCCAGCACATCGCTTTCGTCCTCCAGCACAAGGCTGGCTTCGCCGCCGCCGAACAGCTCGGTGAACACGCGGCTGAAGTTTTCGTTGATGGCACGGAAGCTGTCGGTGAAGATCTCCCGCATCTGGGCGGAAAGCTTTGCGATCATGCGGCTCAGCTCGTTGCGGCTCTCCTCCACATCGGTCACCTGACGGGACAGCTCATCGTAGCGGGCTTTGACTTCCTTGTACTCCTCGATGGCGCTTACGTTCACGCTGCCAAGGGCGCGGATCTTGCCGCGCAGGTCGGCCACCTGTGCCCGCAGCGCGGTCAGGCTGTCAAACTCCACGCACAGCTGCTCCGCCTGACTGACCGAGAGCTGGTACTCGTCCCACAGCTTTGCCACGGTCTGGTCGTACTCGGTCTCGGCAGCGGCCTTGCGCTCGGCAAGGCGTGCCATCTCCCGGCCCATCTCCTCGCGGCTGTCGGAGGCGGTGCGGGCTTTTGCCAGCGCTTCCGTTTCCTTCTGCTGGCAGGCAAGCCGCTTTTCGGTGGCTTCGCGGATGGCCTGCTCCTTTTGGGTGATGGTGGTCTGGCTGTCGGTCTTGGCCTTGCGGATGGCCGCGATCTCGGTGCGGCAGGCTTCGCTGCGGGCAGCAAGGGCGGCAAGGCTTTCTTCCAGTGCAGTGCGGCGGGCAGCGGAGTCCTTGGCACGCTGTTCCAGCGCGGCAATCTGGCTGTAAGCCAGCTCCGCGTCCTTGCGGCGGGTCACCTGTTCCAGCCGCTTGGCGCTGAGCGCCTGTGCCAGCTGGTTCTGCTGGGTCAGAAAGCTGTCGCTGCCCTCTGCAATGCGGCTCAGCTCGGCGGTCAGCTGCTCGATCTGCGCCGTCAGTTCTGCCTGCTGCAAGGCAGCGGCATCGGCCTTGGCGCGGCTGTCGTTCAACGCAGCCTGCAAGGCGTCCATCTGCTGCTGTGCGTTCTGCACGGCAGTTTCCAGCTGGGCAGCGGCGGCTTCCAGCCGCTTCTGCTCCGCCTCTGCACGCACCCGGTCGTTGGCGGCAGTGATCTGCTCGCTGGCGGTGGCGGTCAGCTCTGCCTGCAAAGCATCTGCCTGCTCTTTGCACTGGTCAGTCTTTTCCTGTGCGGCAAGGCAGTCTTTTTGCAGCTTGGCCGCCTTCAGGCGCAGCTCTTCCATCTCCTGCTTGCGGGTGAACAGACCGGCGCTGCGCTGCACGCTGCCGCCGGTAAAGCTGCCGCCTGCATTGATGACCTGTCCATCCATGGTGACCACCTTGTTGTGGTAACCGTTGTCCCGCGCCACGCGGGAGGCTTCGTTGATATCCTCCACCACGATGATGCGCCCCAGCAGGTTCGAGACGATATTCTCGTACCGGGGGTCGGCCTGCACCAGCGCAGAGGCCAGCCGTGCCGTGCCGGACAGCCGTCCCCGAAACACGCCGGGCTGCACGGTATCCAGCGGTAAAAAGGTGGCGCGGCCTGCATGGTCATTGCGCAGCAGGGCGATGGCGGCTTTCGCGGCGGCTTCGTTTTCCACCACGATGTTCTGCAGCGCACCGCCCAGTGCGGTCTCGATGGCAACCTCGCACCCGGGCTCCACCTTCAGGATGGTGGATACCGGCCCCAGAACGCCCCGCAGACGGCGGGCTCCGGCGGCGCGCATGACCGCACGCACCGAGTTCTGGTAGCCGTCCATGTTCTTTTCCAGCTCCCGCAGCACCGAAAGGCGCTGCCGGGCGGCATCCAGTTCCCTGCCCAGCCGCTGCTCGGCGGCATCGGCCTCGTCCAGCGCGGCCTTGCGGCTGCGCAGCTTGAGCTCCAGACCGGAGCGGATGTTGCCCAGCTGCTTTTCGTTTTCCTCCAGCGTCTGGCGGTACTTTACGGTATCGGCCAGATCCTGTCTTGTTTCCTCCAGCTGTGCGGCGGCATCCCGGGCGCTCTGTTCCAGCGCGGGCAGACGCTGCCGGGCGGTGTCTCCGGCGGCTTCGGCGGCAGCCTGTGCCACCTGTGCCTCGGTGCGCTTTGCGGTGTGGTCGGCAAGCTCTGCCCGCAGGCTGTCCTTGCGGGCACCGCTGGCGGTGCTGGCATCTGCCAGCCGGGCAAGTTCGGCATTCAGCGCTTCGATCTCTGCCGCAAGCTTTTCGCCCGCAGCCTCCATGGTCTTTGCCACGGCACGGTGGCGCTGCAAGGCGGCATCCGCCTCGGCGGTGTCCTGCTGCCCGGCGGCGATCTCCTGCTGCAAAGAAGCCGCGCTCTCATCGTTGCGCAGAATATCGTTTTCCAGCACGGCGATGCGGCTTTCGGAGCCGCTGATCTGCTGGGTGATGCTGCGGATATCCCCATTCAGGCGCTCGACAGCAACCGTCAGCTGCTGTGCCTGCATACGGATCTCCTCAGCCTCCTGCTCGGCGGCCTTGGTCTCCCGGTCAAAACGCTCGTAGTCGGTCTGGGCGGTCTCGTAGTCCCGCACCTGCTGGCGCACGGCTTCCCGAGCGCGGTGCACCCCATCGGTCCACAGGGTCACTTCCAGCGTTTTGCGCTGGGCGCTCAGTTCCAGAAACTTCTGTGCCTTGGCGCTTTCTTTTTCCAGCGGGCCCACCCGGCTTTCCAGCTCGCCAAGGATATCCCGCAGGCGCTCCAAGTTCTCGCCCGCTGCGGCCAGACGGCGCTCGGCTTCGGTCTTGCGGTAGCGGTACTTGGCAATGCCGCAGGCTTCTTCAAAGATCTCGCGGCGCTCGCTGCTTTTGGCTGCCACGATCTCCGCAATGCGTCCCTGCCCGATGACCGAATATCCGTCCCTGCCGATGCCGGTATCCAGCAGCAGCTCGTACACGTCCCGCAGGCGGCATACCTGCCCGTTGATGGTGTACTCGCTGTCGCCGGAGCGGTAGTATTTGCGCCCGATGGTCACCTCGTCCGCGTCCACATCCAGCGTGTGGGCGGCGTTGTCCATCGTCAGCCGCACCTGCGCAAAGCCCATGGGGCTGCGCTTGCGGGTGCCACCGAAGATGACGTCCTCCATTTTGCCGGCGGCGCGCAGCTGGCGGGAGCTGGTCTCGCCCAGCACCCAGCGCACTGCGTCCGAAAGGTTGGACTTGCCGGAGCCGTTGGGGCCCACCACGCCGGTGACGCCGGTATCAAAACTGATCTTTACCTTATCGGGAAAACTTTTAAAGCCCTGGATCTCCAGTTCCTTGAATACCATTTACTTTTCCTTTATCACGCCCAGCAGCTTGAGTGCTTCCTTGGCGGCGCACTGCTCGGCAGCTTTTTTGCTGCGTCCCTCGCCCCGCGCCACGCGGTCGGAGTTAAAGCGCACCGCCACCACGAAATGCTTGTCGTGATCCGGGCCGGACTCGCTTTCCACCACATAGCTCAGGCGCTCTTCCGGGTTCTGCTGCACGATCTCCTGCAGGCGGGTCTTGTAGTCCGCCTCAGCGTGCTTGCCCTCGGTGATGAAGGGCAGGATGAACTTGCGCGCCACCTCCATGCCGCCGTCCAGATACAAGGCGGCAATAACGGCCTCAAAGGCATCTGACACCACACTGGGACGGGTGCGGCCGCCGCAGCGCTCCTCGCCGCGGCCAAGGCGCAGATACTCGCCAAGGTCGATCTCCTGCGCAAACTGGAACAGTGCACTCTCGCTGACAAGGCTGGCGCGGATGCGGGTCAGGTCGCCCTCCGGGCGGTCGGCGTAGGCGTGGAACAGGTAGTCTGCGGATACGATCTGCAAAACGCTGTCGCCCAGAAACTCCAGCCGCTCGTTATGCTTGACCGGGGTGCGGCTCTCATTGGCATAGCTGGTGTGGGTAAGCGCGATTTCCAGCAGTTCCGGGTTTTTGAATTTGTAACCGATGATAGTTTCCAACTGATGGCTCATGGTCGTTTTTACTCCCTTTTATTCCTCAGTTTTCTGTGCTGCAGCCAGTTCGTCCAGTGCGGACTGCATGGTGCCGCACAGGTCATTCTCCACGCAGATCTTTGCCTGCCGGATGGCGTTTTTGATGCCCTTTGCCTTGGAGGAGCCGTGTGCCTTGATGACCGGCTGCTTTGCGCCAAGGAAGGGCGCGCCGCCGTACTCCTCACTGTCCATCTGGTGCTTCAGGTCGGTAACGCCGCCCTTGAGCAGCAGGTAAGCCAGCTTGCCGCCAAGGTTTGCAAGGAACATCTGCTTGAGCATACCCAGCAGCATCTTTGCCACGCCCTCGGTCAGCTTGAGGATGACGTTGCCGGTAAAGCCATCGCAGACCACCACGTCCACCTTACCGTTGGGCACATCACGCGGCTCGATATTGCCCACAAAGCGGATGCCGGGGGTAGTCTTGAGCAGCTGGTGGGCGTCCCGCAGCACGGGAGTGCCCTTGCTCTCCTCGGCACCGTTGTTGGCCAGTGCTACGCTGGGGTTTTTGCGGCCTTCTACTTTGTTCACATAGCAGCTGCCCATGACCGCAAAAGCGGCCAGCATCTCCGGGCGGCACTCCACGTTGGCACCGCAGTCCAGCAGCAGATAAGCCTGCTGCTTTGCGGGCACCATGGTAGCCAGTGCCGGGCGCTTGACGCCCCGCAGGGTGCGCACGATGAGGCTTGCGCCAACGTGCAGCGCACCGGTGCTGCCGGCAGAGACAAAGGCATCGCCCTTGCCCTCTTTAAGCATATTCAGACCCACCACGATGGAGGAATCCTTCTTCTGACGGACGGCGCGGGCGGGCTCGTCGCACATCTCGATGGTCTCGGTGCAGTTCACCAGCTCGATGCCGTCCAGCGGAATGTTGTGCTCGGCGGCGGTCTTGCGCACCAGCGCCTCGTTGCCCACGCCGATCAGCTGCACGCCGTACTCCTTGACGGCCTGTGCAGCGCCTTCCAGAACAGCCAGCGGGGCGTTGTCGCCGCCCATCATGTCCACAATGATCTTCATACCTGTTTTCTCCTTTCAGGTGGTTTGCCTTACAGAGCAGTTTCCTCCAGCCAGTGCTGGAAGCTGGCAACAGCGCGCTCGGCCTGTGCCATGTAACGCAGCCGCTTGTCCCGGGGACGGGTCTCGGCGGGCAGCGGCGGCAGAATGCCCATGTTTGCGCCCATGGGCTGGAAGTTCTTGTTCTCGGTGGTCAGGTACTGCACCAGCGCACCGCACATGGTATCGGCGGGCGGCGGGGGCAGCTGTCTGCCCTCCAAGCGGGCGTAGAGATTGCGTGCTGCCAGCAGACCGCAGGCGGCGCTTTCCATATAACCCTCAAAACCGGTGATCTGCCCGGCAAAAAACACGTTGGGATGTGTTTTCAGGCACAGCTGGGCGCTGAGCACCCGGGGCGCATCCAGAAAGGTGTTGCGGTGCATCACGCCGTAGCGCACGAACTCCGCATTTTCCAGCCCGGGGATCATGCTGAACACCCGCTTCTGCTCACCCCATTTGAGATTTGTCTGGAAACCCACGATGTTATACAGGGTGCGCTCTTTATTTTCTGCGCGCAGCTGCACATTTGCCCAAGGGCGGTGGCCGGTGTTGGGGTCTACCAGACCCACCGGGCGCAGCGGGCCAAACCGCATGGTGTCGGCGCCCCGGGCAGCCATGATCTCAATGGGCATACAGCCCTCGTACACGGTGACGGTATCGGCCTTTTTGCCGTGAGCGTCCGGGTCGGGCTTTGTGCTCTGCTCGGCACCGGTGTCAAAGTCGTGCAGGGGGGCACGCTCGGCACTGGCAAGTGCCGCATGGAAAGCCTCGTACTCTGCCTTGTTGAAGGGGCAGTTCAGGTAGTCGGCCTCGCCACGGTCATAGCGGGAAGCGGCAAACACCTTGCCGTAGTCCAGACTTTCGGCGGTGACGATGGGCGCAACGGCATCGTAGAAGTGCAGCCGCTCGTCCCCGGTCAGGCGTCCGATCTCGTCGGCCAGTGCGCCATCGGTCAGCGGGCCGGTGGCCACCAGAATGGGAGCGCTCTCGTCGATGGTTTCCACCTGCTCCCGGTGGACGGTGATATTCTCACACTGCTCCACCATGCGGGTGACAGCGGCGCTGAAAGCATCGCGGTCTACCGCCAGCGCGCCGCCGGCGGCCACGCGGGTCTCCTCGGCGGCGGTCAACAGCCGACTGCCCATGCGGCGCATCTCTTCCTTCAGCAGACCGGAGGCGGAGTCCAGCCGCTCAGCCTTCAGGCTGTTGGAGCAGATCAGCTCTGCAAAGCCCTCGCTTTTGTGGGCGGGGGAAAAGTGGACGGGCTTCTGCTCGTACAGTTCTATCTGCACGCCCTTGCCCGCCAGCCAGAGAGCCGCTTCGCAGCCCGCCAGACCCGCGCCCAGAATGGTTACTTTATATTCGTTCATTTAGTCTTTCCTTTAATCCAACCCTCTCAGTCATTGCCAAAGAGGGAGGGTGTAGCGTATTCTCTGAAAAAGTTTTCCCCCGTCCGGGGGAAGGCTTCTATCTGTCAGTCCGTTTCGGGCTGTTCAGTCCTTTTTGGGCACCGGCATCTCAAAGCCGCAGCCCTCCTTGGCGCAGTACAGCTTGCCGCCCTTGCGGAACAGGGTGCTGCCGCACTTTTCGCACTTGGTGGCAACCGGCATATCCCAAGTCATAAAATCGCAGTCCGGGTAGCGCTCGCAGCCGTAGTAGATGCGTCCCTTGGAGCTCTTGCGCTCCAGCAGACGCCCCTTGCCGCACTTGGGGCAGATGCCGCCGGTATCCTTGACAAGGCGCTTGGTGCCCCGGCACTCCGGGAAGCCACTGCAAGCCAAAAACTTGCCGTACTTGCCCACCTTGATGACCATGGGACGGCCGCACAGGTCGCACACCTCGCTGGAAGGCTCGTCCGGCACCTTGACCTTTTTGCCCTCCATGTTCTTTTCGGCCTGCTCCAGACTGGCCTCAAAGCCCTGATAGAAGTCATCCACGGTCTTGCGCCAGTCGGCCTTGCCGCTTTCCACCTTATCCAGATTCTTCTCCATCTGCGCGGAGAAATCCACGTCCACGATGTGGGGGAACTGTTCCAGCATCAGCCCGTCCACAGCACGACCCAGCAGGGTGGGCTTGAGCTTTTTCTGGTCGCGCTCCACATAGCCGCGGTCGATGATGGTGGTGATGATGGGCGCATAGGTGGAGGGACGGCCGATGCCGTTTTCCTCCAGCGCCTTGATGAGGGTAGCTTCGGTATAGCGGGCGGGCGGCTGGGTGAACTTCTGCTCGCTCTTCAGCTCCCGCAGCTTGAGCACCTGTCCCTGCTCCAGCGGGGGGAGGTTGGTTTCCTTCTTTTCCTTTTCGTCGGTGGCTTCCTCGTACAGGGCGGTAAAGCCGTCAAAGGTCACGGTGTAGCCGCTGGCTTTGAAGTGGTAATCCGCCGCGCTGACGGTGACCGACACGGTATCCTGCTGGCAGTCTGCCATCTGGCTTGCCATAAAGCGGCTCCAGATCATGCGGTACAGCTTTGCGGTGTCGCCGCTGATGCTCTTGTCCACCTCGTCCGGGGTCAGGGAGGGCACAGAGGGACGGATGGCTTCGTGGGCGTCCTGTGCTGCCGTGGCACTCTTGGTCTTCCATGTGCGCTTATAGGGGCAGATATACGCCTCGCCGTAAGCACCGGCGATATACTCCTTGGCGGCAGCCACAGCCTCGTCCGAAATGCGCAGACTGTCGGTACGCATATAGGTGATAAGACCCATCATGCCGTGTCCGGCAATGTCCACGCCTTCGTACAGGGTCTGGGCGGCGCGCATGGTGCGGGTGGCTGTAAAGCCCAACCGGCGGGAGGCCTCCTGCTGCAGGGTACTGGTAATAAAGGCCGGGGTGGGCTGCTTTGCGCGCTTGCCGCGCTTGAGCTCGCTCACCACATAGCTTGCGCCCTCCAAACCCTTTTCAATGGCACGTGCCTCGGCCTCGCTTTTGGGCAGCAGCTTTTTGCCGTTGGCGTCCGTGGCAAGGCGTGCCACAAAGCTTTTGTGCCCGGCACCCAGGGTGGCGTCCACGTTCCAGTATTCATCGGGCTTAAAGTTTTCGATCTCCTTTTCCCGGTCATCGATCAGCCGCACCGCCACGCTCTGCACACGGCCTGCGGACAGGCCGCGGCGCACCTTGCGCCACAGAAACGGGCTGAGCTTGTAGCCCACCAGACGGTCCAGCACGCGGCGCGCCTGCTGGGCGTTGAACAGATCCTCATCAATGGCACGGGGGTGGGCCATGCCCTCCTTCACACCCTTTTTGGTGATCTCGTCAAAGGTGACACGGTTGGGCTCGTGGGGGTCCAGCCCCAGAATATTGGCCAGATGCCAGCTGATGGCCTCGCCCTCCCGATCAGGGTCCGTTGCCAGGTACACATAATCGGCGGCCTGGGCCTTTTTTTTCAGGTCCTTTACAAAGTTCTCCTTGCCGGCGATTACCGCATACTTAGGGGCAAAGTCATGGGCAATGTCCACAGACAGCCGGGCGGCGGGCAGATCCCGCACATGGCCCATAGAGGCCACCACATCGTACCCCTTGCCCAAATAGCCCTTAATGTTTTTCGCCTTGGCCGGCGACTCCACAATAACCAGTTTTGACATTTGTTCTATATCCTTTCTCTCTCGAGCTGTTATTTCTTCCGAAAGCGGCTGCCGGGGGCGCTCTCCGCCAGATCCAGCAGTTCCAGCTTGGTCAGTGCCGCCAGCAGCTGCCCCTGGGGCATAGCTGCCTTGGCTGCCACCTGATCTACCGGGGTGAATACCTCCGGCAGTGCAGCAAGCACCGCACTTTCCGCAGCTGTAAGCAGCGCCTGATTTTCTCGTCGCTTTTTCAGCCGCTGCCGCCCCTCCTCCAGCCGTTCAAAATCGTACTCCTTAGAGGTTTGGGGCAAGTTGGCGCCCTGTCTCTTATACACATCTGACGCTGCCGACGAACTCT
>ERZ1026945.393-NODE-393-length-15872-cov-5.096668_pt1 | contig 15872 bp, 16 predicted proteins | sample MGYA00519304_ERZ1026945 | MGnify/ENA primary metagenome ERZ1026945 (study PRJEB26926, sample SAMN06164619) | human gut metagenome | biome: ENVO:00009003; feature: ENVO:2100002; material: ENVO:00002003 | host: Homo sapiens | place: USA | collected 2012 ...
GAGATTCGCCTTAGTCTCGTGGGCTCGGAGATGTGTATAAGAGACAGCTGCAAGGATTTCGTGATCAGCTTGATACATCCATAAGAAAAAAAATATCGGATAGTGTGGATGAAATCAAGAAAATTTATGAGAACAAAGTGATTTCGTTCGAAAACACAGATGATTCATATAAAAGCAAGATGTCGGCCTATTACAGTGAATGGAGCTCAATGGGGGACAAGTTCAGTGATGCAGGAAATGCAATCAAGGATTTCATGACAGGCGTGTGGGACAGCCTTGCAGGAACTGTTATGGGACTTTTGACACTTGTAGTAGATTTGGGAATTCTATATGTGGATGTCAGGTGGAAATCTGTAGTGCCGATACAGGTTCCGGAGGTGCTGGATCAGGAAGTGGAAAAGATAAAACAAAAGTACGAGCCGCTACTCAAAGATCCGGTAAATACCATTGGAGGAATCGGGCAGTCAATATGTGACACAGCAGATGAAAAGGGAGTTGCGTACTCGTCCTGATATATAGTAACGGAAGTTGTGACAGCACTACTTGCAGACAAGGGACTGGATAAGACCAATAAATTGTTTAAAAATCAATCCTTGTTAGATGAACATTATGGCAAACATGGTCAAGAAATTGCAGATATTTTAGGTGATTCCAACTATTCTATTGATAAATACTTAGATGATGCAAATTACATAATAAACAATGGAACATATGCACCATAGTTAAATGGTTATGTGAGTTTTATGAGTGGTAAAAAATATGGTTTTGTAGGGCTTGACCGTACTACAGGAGATATAACCACATTCCATATAAAAAACATCTCTGAATTAATTAAGAAAGCGGAATACCTTTTGGGATTAGTAGATGAGTGTAGTCATAATTTTATGGAAAAGTATGATATTGATGCTTTAATAAGTATATCTAATTACATCTCTACGTAAGGATATCCGAAAAAACTGAATATTGTTTCGTTAAAGATTTAGAACGCATTGTTTTCATAGCACTTGTTGCTGTGGAGATGATTCGTTATCAGCTGAACCAGTTTGGGCTTGATATTTATGACTGCACTGCCGATATGACTTATAACTGCGGAGAAGGCATCATTAACTGGCTGAATGCTCATGCAGCGGAGTCTTGATGTGTGCTTGATGATGAGATTTTTCCTGATTATGAGCAGTTGCAAATCGTGGAAAAGTTAGTTAAGACAAGCTACATGGATGGACTGACAGATGACTGTGTTAACGAAGTTGTTATGAAATTGACAGATGATTTTTAGAAAATGGAGATGAAGCTATGAATTACTACATAAGTGACCTGCATCTGTTCCACGAAGCCTCAATCCGCTTTGATAACAGACCATTTGGCTATTTGGATGAGATGCATGAGGCAGTTGTCAGTCGATGGAACAATAAAGTAAACAATGGAGATACAGTATACATCCTCGGTGACATGAGTATGCGCGGCAAGAAAGAAGACCTCATATCGCTTGTTGCTACATTAAAAGGTAAAAAAATCCTTGTTAAAGGCAACCATGATGATGTGTCAGATTACAGATATAAGCAGCTTTTTTATGATATATGCGATTACAGAGAGATACATGACTCATACGGTGGTAAGAATTATGACCTTGTGCTGTGTCACTATCCTATATTTTCATGGAAAGGCATGAACAGAGGCACAATCCTGTTATACGGTCACACCCACAACAGTGCAGAGGATGTATATTTTCAAAAGTGTCTGACTGGTATGGAAGCGAATAATTGCAGGCATGTAGGTGATAAGCCAATACAGGCATACAATGTAGGCTGCATGAAGCCATGGATTGATTATGAGCCAAGGAGTCTGAAAGAAATTATTGAAAACTATCAAAATATAAAATGATAGATGAATTAAGGCAATGATTTCAATTTAAAATGGAGATAATGTGATGAACGAACAATGGTTTTTATTGGGTGATATACATGGCAGTGCACAGCCGGTTCACTATTTTTATCAAAAAAATAAGGAAAGATTGAGTTTGGATTCATCAGAAAACTTTATGATTCTGCTTGGTGATGTTGGTGCAAATTTTGCTCTCACTGGTCAGAGAGATCATAAATTCAAATCAGAGCTTTCAAAATTGCCATTTACTTTTATATGTCTAAGAGGAAATCATGAAGCCAGAGTAAAAACGGTTATGGACAAAAATCCTGATGGATGGGAAACAATATCAAAATATGATGGTTCCATATTTGTTGAGAAAGAATTCCCTAACATTGAGTATTTAGCAGACGGACCGGCAGTATATAATTTTAAGTCTTATAAAACTTTATCTCTGCCCGGTGCTTACAGCGTGGACAAGTACTATCGTCTAGCCAGACATTTGACGTGGTATAAGGATGAGCAATTAGATGAAAAAGAAATGGAACTCGGAAGGAATTTGTGCAGAAATGAGGCACCGTTTGATTTAGTACTTTCGCATACATGCCCATATCTATATGAACCAACCGATTTGTTTCTTGCAGGACTTGATCAGAGCACGGTTGATTCAACCATGGAAAGGTATCTGGGCGAGATAGAATTTAATTTGGATTATAAGAGATGGGCCTTTGGACATTTTCATGCCGACCGGCTGTATCCATGGGCTGATGGCAGACAGATGCTGATGCTATTCAACGAAAATGTTGTAAATCTGGATAAATTTATGAATATGACCGAAAAACAGTCGTTTAAAGATATTATTGCATAAAAGAGCAAATGTGGCACAAAAGCCTAAACCGCATCAATTCTTTGCAGGAACTTTATTAGGTTTGAAAGAGATTATTGACATGGTTTAAGATATCAAATAAATAACATAATTGAGGCACGGAGTATTAATTCCGTGCCTCAATTGTTTTATCCGGATTACCTTTCTGTTGTAAAATAAAGGGCGTTATTTCAGTGCAGATATAATTTTGAAATATGGCTTGAAAAGGCTGTAATATTTCAGACCATCTGTTTCACCGTAGCTCTTTGTGATGGCAGATCTTATGCCATTGAGATTCTTTGTTTTATTCTTGTTTTTTTCAAGAAAATCAACAAAATTTCCGGGATCATTAATATCACTGTGTGCGAAAATTATACCTGTAAAACGCTCTACCTTCTTTTTACGCGTGAGCTTTTCAGGCGTAAAAGAGTAGGATTTGTCTTTTATGGTTTTATAAATTGTCTGACCCTGTTTCATACCATAAACATGAACCAGCGTCTCATGAAGCTTGAGCAGATTGTCTTTTCCCATGCAGTTTAGGAAAGAATCTACCTCAAAATGGTCGAAGTCTTCGGATACTGCCGAGACTTCAGAAATATCTGATATATCAATGCTGTCCGTTGAGAATTTAGCCTCATCTGCTTCGTTTTTATTTGAGCTGTTACCAGAACCGTTATGAGGTGTCTGTTCGTCAGTGAATGGTAAGTCGTCATTAGCCATAAGCTTATCACTTGACGGTAAGTCATCGTTAGTTGCAAGCTCATCACCTAACGGTTCACTGTCTGTATAGCTGCTATGATTGCCATCGATAAGTTCATTCAGATTGTAAGACTTTGCGGTGATAGCATCGGTATCAGTATCGGTATTGATATTGTTATTGGCGTTATCTTCCTTGGAGGGAATATCTGCTACTACCTGATACTTGATGTTTTTTCTTCGCTGGACAGCCTGTTTGCAGAAATTTACATTGAATCTGCGTACAGCGAATCCCTTATCTTTCCAGAACCTTACAGCAGGGTCATAGCCTGTGTCGTTGCTCATTATGATGTACTCATCAGCACCGGTCTCGGCTGACGCAGCATCACATTCGTTTTCACTGCAGGCACCGCCGCATCCCATCAGATAACCCATATAGGATACCAGCTGAAAATCAAGGGCATTCGTTCCCTCATAGCATTCCTCAAATCGTACATTAATACTGTTGTTTTCCATAAGCCTGATGACTGACATGTATGACATGTGAGGTGATTTTTTTGTGTAAAAAACTACGATTTCGTCATCCTCATCTGCCATATCAAACAGCATCAGCCAGTTGTCGTTGACATTTTCGCTGTCTACTAAAAAGTGTCTGATAATAATCACCATTAATCCGGACAAAGGTATTGTAGCATGAGTATGAGAAAATGGCAAATAATCCGGATTTTAAGTAAATGTTAACAATACAAAGAGTGCAACATATGATATAATTTTAATATATCTTGAAAATGAAGGGGGAATAGAGTTGGCAGATATTGAAATAAATAAATCAGATATTGATGAAGTTAATGATGTGATACAAGAAACAGATGAAGAAGCATATGCGTTGGATTCTGAATTTACAGAGGAAAAGGAATATAAAACAGTACAGAAATATGAGCTTGTGACGATTCTGTCGTATCTTATAGGTGTCAGAAATGAGATACTTGATCATATGTGCAGTGATGAGTATGTGGAGCTTTTAAACAGCTTAAGAGAAAATAAAAATGCGAGGATACTCAGATATCTGTGTAAGGCGCGTACAGGTCTGCTGCGCAACTATAAAAAAACAGACAATGAAATAAAATATAATCTGGGTAATATAAACAGGATGGAGTGGTTTGATGCAGAGAATATAAATAAGCTTGAGAGCTGGGAAGTGCATATTATATTGTATAATTCATCGGCTGACAAGTATTGCGTACATATTAACAAGCTGATAAATGAGCACGTGGATGCATGTAAAAAGCTTTTCCCAGACTGGATAAAATGGGAGTATATCAGGGATTTGTTTGTCATAGTGGATTATGAAAAGCCAAAGAAGCTAAAGGCAGAGTTTACTGTCTATAAAGAGCACAGAAAAGAGTATCCATATGGGATGTATATCCACTGGCGCCCGGATGGCAGGGGAAATTTGCTCAATTCTGACGGAAGGATTTTAAAGACAATATACAGACAGCATGGTGATTATTTCAACGACGGTTCAAAATACAGGGATGCAGTGGAAGATACAAAGGAAAATATATATGAGTTTATCCGTGAAAGCATGCGTGTTGTGATAGTTGTGGATTGTGAAAATTCTGATGTATACAAGCTGTATGGAGTATTAAAAAACTTAAATTCTGAGCAAATGTCCAAAATAGAAAAAATTATACTCTATGATGATTATCATACATCCTGTGGATGGGACTGGCTGGAAAAATTCATACATATCCCTGTATTCCATGAGGAGGTGGAGCGTGTGACAGACCGGAAGTCGCTTGTTGATATAAAGATGACTGCGGGAGTGTGTGAGGCATATTATAAGGACAACATAGACTCGTTTATTTTGTGCTCAAGTGATTCGGATTACTGGGGACTTATTTCATCTGTAAAGGATGCTCATTTCCTCGTGATGTACGAATATAGCAAGTGCGGACAGTCAATCAAGGATGCACTTACAAAACGATGTATTTTTCACTGTTCAATAGACGATTTCTATACAGGAAATGCAAGTGATTTAAAGAAAAAAGTCATGATAAATGAATTGAAAAATCTGACAAATGATATTGTCGGAAAGAATGGCTGGGAGATGACAAGACAGATATACGAGAGGACTAAAATTACATCGACAGAGCGAGAAATGAAGGATTTTTACAATAAATATGTTAAGTCATTGAGGTTAAAAATTAATGAGGACGGAGTATTCGAGATTGTGGTCAATGAATATTGATTATCGTAAAACTGTTTTATGTAATTATTGTCGGTCACACATGTATTGTGTGAAGGTTAAGCCTTATTTTAGCGGAAAGAGTGGGAAAGTATGATGAAACCGATGCTTGAAATCTGCTGTGGCAGCTTTTCGGATGTGAAAACAGCATATGAAAATGGTGCGGACAGGGTTGAACTGAACAGTGCCCTATATATGGGAGGGCTGACACCTACACTCGCCAATTTAATATATGCAAAGGAAAAATGCAATATACCGGTAGTGACAATGGTTCGTCCAAGGGGCGGCGGATTTTGCTATTCGGATGAAGAATACGACATTATGCTTATGGATGCAAAAATTCTTTTAGAGCATGGAGCAGACGGTATTGCGTTTGGATTTCTGACAGAGGAAAAAATGCTTGACAAAAAGCGCACGAAGGAAATGATAGAGCTCATTCATGAGTATGGCAGGGAAGCTGTGTTTCACCGCGCCTTTGACTGCATAGATAATCACGACAGTGCAGCGGAGAAGCTTATTAGGCTTGGCGCAGATCGTATCCTCACAAGCGGTGGAGCAGTAAATGTATGGGATGGCAGAAAACAGCTTAAGCATCTTCAAAATCAATATGGAAAAGATATTACGATTCTGGCAGGAAGCGGCGTGAATGATACCAATGCGAGAGCACTTATCGAATACACAGGTATTACACAGGTACACAGCTCGTGTGGCTCATGGAAGTGTGATGTGACAGCAGCGGGCAATGCAGTGGATTTTTCGTATGATGAAGCGATGAAAAACTGCTATCAGTGTGCGGATGCAGGTAAGGTTAGGAAGCTTGCGGAAGAGGTAAGTGGAGTGTAATATTAAAGCAAAAGATTATAGAATTTCGGAGGAAGCAATTAATGGCGGAACAGGAAAATAGTAAGGATTTAATCAGTGTACTTTGGAGTGGCGCTGATGTACTTCGTTCTAAAATGGACGCGAATGAATATAAGAATTATCTTTTGGGAATTGTATTCTATAAATACCTATCAGATTCATTTTTGATAAGAGTATATGATTTGATAAATGATGAGAAACCGGAATCGCTCAAGGTGGCACTCGAGGCATATAAAAATGAGTTGAAGGGTGAATATGCTAATGATTTGCTTGATGAATTAAAGCAGGATCGTAAATATGTAATTGAGCCTGAGCTTACATATACATGTTTTGCAGAGGATGCAAGGAATAATTGCTTTAATCGTGAGCAATTACAGAAAGCGTTCAATAATATTGAGCAGAGCGGAGAGTTGTTTGTGGATTTGTTTTCTGACATTGATTTGTATTCAAGCAGGCTTGGAGCGGGAGACCAGAAACAAAGTGATACAATTGCAGAACTGATAAAGGTAATAGACCAGGCGGATTTGCTCAATTCCGATGGTGAAATACTTGGAGATGCATATGAATATCTGATAGGACAGTTTGCGTCAGAGACCGGTAAGAAGGCGGGAGAATTCTATACACCACAGGCAGTATCAAAAATTCTTACTAGAATAGCAATAACAGGACAGGAGAATGTGAAAGGTTTGTCAATCTATGATCCATGTATGGGCTCAGGTTCGCTGCTTCTTAACGCAAAGAGATACTATAAAGGTGATACAAACTATATAAAGTATTATGGACAGGAACTGAACATGTCTACATATAATCTGGCGAGGATGAATATGTTCCTGCATGATGTAGCTGCGGAGAATCAGAATCTGCATCATGGAGATACTCTTGATGCAGACTGGCCAACTGGTGAGGAAACTGACTTTCACATGGTACTTATGAATCCGCCGTATTCTGCAAAATGGAGCGCTGCATCAGGATTTTTACAGGACGAAAGATTTTCAGAATATGGTGTTTTGGCGCCAAAATCAAAGGCTGATTATGCATTTTTACTTCATGGACTTTATCATCTGAAAAGCAATGGAACAATGGCCATCGTTTTGCCACATGGAGTGCTTTTCAGAGGTGCAGCAGAGGGAAAAATAAGAGAAAAGCTCCTTCGTTCAGGAAACATATATGCGGTTATAGGATTGCCGGCTAATTTATTTTATAATACGTCTATTCCTACATGCATTGTTGTACTTAAAAAGCATAGAGATGGCAGAGATGTACTGTTTATTGATGCGTCAAAGAAGTTCATTAAGGGCAAAAAACAAAACGAAATGTCAGACGAGCATATTGATGAAGTTATGGATTTGTATAACAGAAGGGAAACTGTAGACAAAGAATCCTATCTAGCAAGCTTTGAGGATATTGAAAAGAATGATTTCAACCTAAACATACCGCGATATGTAGACAATTTTGAAAAGGAAGAGGAAGTCGATATAAATGGTCTGCTCGAGGATATGCAAAAAACAGATGACGAGATAGGAAAGGTCGAAGGTGAGTTTGTGAATTTGTTAAAAGACCTGACATCGTCCGATGAAAATATAATGGCATCGTTGAATCGTTATATTGATATGATTGAGGGGTGATTTGTATGGAAAATCCAAAGATTAGATTTAAAGGGTTTACTAAGGATTGGGAACAGCGTAGGTTTGGGGAAATAACAGAATTAAAGTCAGCATCACGAGTTCATAAAGATGAATGGACATCAAATGGTGTACCTTTTTATAGATCAAGTGATGTAATGACAGCAATAAATGGAACTGAGAATGAAAAGGCGTTTATTTCAGAAGAATTGTATGAAAAGCTTTCTAAAGTATCAGGAAAATTGGAAGAAGGAGATATCCTTGTTACTGGCGGAGGATCGGTTGGAAATCCTTATATTGTGCCGGATAATAAGCCACTATACACAAAAGATGCAGATCTGTTATGGATAAAAAACAAAGGGAAATTTCATCCATATTTTTTATATGAATTTTTCTTCTCTCCGACCTTTAGAAATTATTTGGGAAGTATTTCTCATGTTGGAACTATAGCACATTACACGATTACACAATTATCGGATACACCGATTGGCTTACCAATTTTTGAGGAACAGAAAGAAGTTGGGGAATATTTTCAAAGTCTTGATCGCCTCATCACTCTTCACCAGCGAAAGTGTGAACAGACAAAAAAATTGAAAAAATATATGCTTCAAAAAATGTTTCCTCGAAATGGAGCAAAAGTTCCAGAAATTAGATTTGATGGATTTACTTACGATTGGGAACAGCGTAAGTTTTCTGAATTGGTAACAATTGAGCGTGGTGGATCACCTAGACCGATAGATAAATTTATCACGAATGATGAAAATGGATTGAATTGGGTTAAGATTGGTGATGCTCCAGAACAGGGAAATTATATTACTCAAACAGCAGAGAAAATTAGACCTGAAGGACTCTCTAAAACTAGAGAAGTTCATCCAGGAGATTTGATCTTATCAAATTCGATGAGCTTTGGAAGACCATATATAATGGCGATAGATGGCTGTATTCATGATGGTTGGCTTGCTATTCGAGATACCAAAAAGAACTTTGATTTAAAGTTTCTTTGTACTTTACTTGGAACAGATGGCATGCTCAATCAATATAAGGCTATGGCGGCAGGAAGTACCGTTAATAATCTTAACAAAGAATTGGTGGGTGGCACTACAGTTGCATTTCCAATGGTGGAAGAGCAGATAAAGATTGGAGATTATTTTACTACCCTCGACCACCTCATCACTCTTCACCAACGTAAGTGCGATGAACTTAAGAAAATGAAAAAATATATGTTACAAAATATGTTTATATAATCATTTGATATTAGAGTTATGAGATATCTTGAAGGAAGGGAGGGGTAAGAATGTCACAGGGAATTAAAATGGATACAATAATTTTATATCATGGTTCTCCTAACAAAATAGTAACACCGGTATTTGGTGGTGGAGATGATAAACATGATTATGGTCGTGGATTTTATCTGACAGAAAACATAGATTTAGCAAAAGAATGGGCGGTTTGCAGACCTAATGAACAGAATGGATGGGTTCATAAGTATGAGTTAAATACAAGGAATCTAAAAATTTTTGATTTTCAGGAGAAAGATGTTTTATCGTGGCTTGCAGAGCTTATGAAGCATCGCGATGCGGCGGATTCCAAGCGTTATAGGATGCTTTCAGCAAAGTTTATTGATAAATATGGTATTGATACCGATGCATATGATGTGATAAAGGGATGGCGCGCAAATGCATCATATTTCTATATTGCAAAAGAATTTGTCAGAGATAATATTGATATAGATATTCTTGAGGAATTGCTTTCTTTAGGCGGATTGGGGATTCAGTATTGTATTAAGACAGAAAAAGCATATGCAAATTTACGTGAGATAGAAAGTGATTTACTTCAAGTTGAATACAATGAATTTAACAATAAGTATAATCAAAGAGATATTGAAGCAAGAAAAAAAATGCGTAATTTAGTAGATTCAGATGCAAATAAGGTTACGAATGTTTTTAGTACATTGTTTTAGAGGTGAGAAAATGGGCGCATATTCAGAAGCGTATCTGGGTGACGTGGTGGAAAATCAGGGAAAATTATTTGATTTTGTGGCACAGTCTTATCCTGATAGTGATACAGAAGATTTTATAAATACGTATATGAAAAGTAAAACCAGAAAAAACATTGATGATGCGATGGCTTATGTTAATACTATGGATGCAAAAGAACTGTGGAAATACTTTTCAGACACAGAAAAATATAAGTTAAAGAAGGGGAAAGCAATCGAAGGATTTATGCCTGATTGGATTGGAGAATTTTATGCTTATTATCAGTGGTATTATGATATTCCAAGCGCAGAGGTAATAAATAAAGTACCGGTCGATTTTCTGAGGAAGGCTTATTGTGGACTTCATGATTTAGAGCTTGATTTGGCGGTAAAAAAGGTAGGTAAAGTATAAATGAATATAGTTTGTTTTCATAATCCAAATGAGGAAAATGGATATCTTAGTAACTGGTATTTAAGTGAGTTTGAATGTGATGGAATAAGATTTTCATCAATGGAACAGTACATGATGTATCAAAAAGCAAATTGTTTTGGTGATACAAAAATAGTGGAGAAGATTCTTGAAACTACAGATGTTGCACAAATTAAGGCTTTGGGAAGAAAGGTTTCAAATTATAATGAAACAATCTGGAATGGAAAGCGACAGATTGTTGTTTACAAGGGCCTTTGTGCAAAATTTCAAAACTCTGAATTGAAATCCAAACTAAAAGCTACAGGAGATGCGGTTTTAGCGGAAGGTGCTGTGAGGGACTGCATTTGGGGAATTGGATTGTCAATGACAGATCCTAAAAGACTGGAAATGGAAAAGTGGAGAGGACAGAATCTGCTTGGATTTGCACTTATGATGGTGAGAGATGGAATATAAAATCTGAAAAAAATTTGATTACTTTTAAGAGCATTCATCCGTGCTTTTAATTAATTTTAGGCGTGGGACAATTTGACTCACGTCTTTTATATTATAAGTGATGAAAAGTGGCATCACTCGTTATTAGCGTAAGTCCATTGTGATATGGTGAATAAAACCAAAAGTTTGGGAACAGCGTAAGTTGGGTGAACTTGTTAAAGAGGGAATTTTGGAAGCACCTTTAGATGGAAACCACGGAGAGAAACATCCAACTTCGGATGAGTATGTAGATTCTGGAATTCCTTTTTTGATGGCATCGGATATTCATAATGGAGAAGTAAATATTTATTCATGCAAATATATTACAAAAGAAAGAGCGGAAAGACTTGACAAGGGATTTGCACGAAATGGCGATGTCCTACTAACACACAAGGCAACTATTGGCGAGACTGCTATTTTAAGCAATTTGATGACGGAATATGCAATGTTAACACCTCAGGTTACTTACTATAGAATTAAGAATGAAGAACGGTTAAACAGAGAGTATTTGTATTCCTTTTTTAATTCTTTAGATTTCCAAACTGAGTTAAAAACTAAAGCGGCACAATCTACAAGACCATATATTGGAATCACAGCTCAACAAAATTTGAAAATAATTTTACCAGCGGAAATTGATGAACAAATAAGAATTGGTCTCTATTTTAGAAACCTCGACCACCTCATCACTCTTCACCAGCGCCAGACAGATTTTTATAAAAAAATCAGTTTCTACTATATCTCATCGTAAGCCAATAAAAAATTATAAATGTTGAAAACGATTGGGAACAGCGTAGGTTTGGGGAAATAACAGAATTAAAGTCAGCATCACGAGTTCATAAAGATGAATGGACATCAAATGGTGTACCTTTTTATAGATCAAGTGATGTAATGACAGCAATAAATGGAACTGAGAATGAAAAGGCGTTTATTTCAGAAGAATTGTATGAAAAGCTTTCTAAAGTATCAGGAAAATTGGAAGAAGGAGATATCCTTGTTACTGGCGGAGGATCGGTTGGAAATCCTTATATTGTGCCGGATAATAAGCCACTATACACAAAAGATGCAGATCTGTTATGGATAAAAAACAAAGGGAAATTTCATCCATATTTTTTATATGAATTTTTCTTCTCTCCGACCTTTAGAAATTATTTGGGAAGTATTTCTCATGTTGGAACTATAGCACATTACACGATTACACAATTATCGGATACACCGATTGGCTTACCAATTTTTGAGGAACAGAAAGAAGTTGGGGAATATTTTCAAAGTCTTGATCGCCTCATCACTCTTCACCAGCGAAAGTGTGAACAGACAAAAAAATTGAAAAAATATATGCTTCAAAAAATGTTTCCTCGAAATGGAGCAAAAGTTCCAGAAATTAGATTTGATGGATTTACTTACGATTGGGAACAGCGTAAGTTTTCTGAATTGGTAACAATTGAGCGTGGTGGATCACCTAGACCGATAGATAAATTTATCACGAATGATGAAAATGGATTGAATTGGGTTAAGATTGGTGATGCTCCAGAACAGGGAAATTATATTACTCAAACAGCAGAGAAAATTAGACCTGAAGGACTCTCTAAAACTAGAGAAGTTCATCCAGGAGATTTGATCTTATCAAATTCGATGAGCTTTGGAAGACCATATATAATGGCGATAGATGGCTGTATTCATGATGGTTGGCTTGCTATTCGAGATACCAAAAAGAACTTTGATTTAAAGTTTCTTTGTACTTTACTTGGAACAGATGGCATGCTCAATCAATATAAGGCTATGGCGGCAGGAAGTACCGTTAATAATCTTAACAAAGAATTGGTGGGTGGCACTACAGTTGCATTTCCAATGGTGGAAGAGCAGATAAAGATTGGAGATTATTTTACTACCCTCGACCACCTCATCACTCTTCACCAACGTAAGTGCGATGAACTTAAGAAAATGAAAAAATATATGTTACAAAATATGTTTATATAATCATTTGATATTAGAGTTATGAGATATCTTGAAGGAAGGGAGGGGTAAGAATGTCACAGGGAATTAAAATGGATACAATAATTTTATATCATGGTTCTCCTAACAAAATAGTAACACCGGTATTTGGTGGTGGAGATGATAAACATGATTATGGTCGTGGATTTTATCTGACAGAAAACATAGATTTAGCAAAAGAATGGGCGGTTTGCAGACCTAATGAACAGAATGGATGGGTTCATAAGTATGAGTTAAATACAAGGAATCTAAAAATTTTTGATTTTCAGGAGAAAGATGTTTTATCGTGGCTTGCAGAGCTTATGAAGCATCGCGATGCGGCGGATTCCAAGCGTTATAGGATGCTTTCAGCAAAGTTTATTGATAAATATGGTATTGATACCGATGCATATGATGTGATAAAGGGATGGCGCGCAAATGCATCATATTTCTATATTGCAAAAGAATTTGTCAGAGATAATATTGATATAGATATTCTTGAGGAATTGCTTTCTTTAGGCGGATTGGGGATTCAGTATTGTATTAAGACAGAAAAAGCATATGCAAATTTACGTGAGATAGAAAGTGATTTACTTCAAGTTGAATACAATGAATTTAACAATAAGTATAATCAAAGAGATATTGAAGCAAGAAAAAAAATGCGTAATTTAGTAGATTCAGATGCAAATAAGGTTACGAATGTTTTTAGTACATTGTTTTAGAGGTGAGAAAATGGGCGCATATTCAGAAGCGTATCTGGGTGACGTGGTGGAAAATCAGGGAAAATTATTTGATTTTGTGGCACAGTCTTATCCTGATAGTGATACAGAAGATTTTATAAATACGTATATGAAAAGTAAAACCAGAAAAAACATTGATGATGCGATGGCTTATGTTAATACTATGGATGCAAAAGAACTGTGGAAATACTTTTCAGACACAGAAAAATATAAGTTAAAGAAGGGGAAAGCAATCGAAGGATTTATGCCTGATTGGATTGGAGAATTTTATGCTTATTATCAGTGGTATTATGATATTCCAAGCGCAGAGGTAATAAATAAAGTACCGGTCGATTTTCTGAGGAAGGCTTATTGTGGACTTCATGATTTAGAGCTTGATTTGGCGGTAAAAAAGGTAGGTAAAGTATAAATGAATATAGTTTGTTTTCATAATCCAAATGAGGAAAATGGATATCTTAGTAACTGGTATTTAAGTGAGTTTGAATGTGATGGAATAAGATTTTCATCAATGGAACAGTACATGATGTATCAAAAAGCAAATTGTTTTGGTGATACAAAAATAGTGGAGAAGATTCTTGAAACTACAGATGTTGCACAAATTAAGGCTTTGGGAAGAAAGGTTTCAAATTATAATGAAACAATCTGGAATGGAAAGCGACAGATTGTTGTTTACAAGGGCCTTTGTGCAAAATTTCAAAACTCTGAATTGAAATCCAAACTAAAAGCTACAGGAGATGCGGTTTTAGCGGAAGGTGCTGTGAGGGACTGCATTTGGGGAATTGGATTGTCAATGACAGATCCTAAAAGACTGGAAATGGAAAAGTGGAGAGGACAGAATCTGCTTGGATTTGCACTTATGATGGTGAGAGATGGAATATAAAATCTGAAAAAAATTTGATTACTTTTAAGAGCATTCATCCGTGCTTTTAATTAATTTTAGGCGTGGGACAATTTGACTCACGTCTTTTATATTATAAGTGATGAAAAGTGGCATCACTCGTTATTAGCGTAAGTCCATTGTGATATGGTGAATAAAACCAAAAGTTTGGGAACAGCGTAAGCTGGGGGAGATATATGGTTCGATTGGAAATGCATTCGTAGGAACAGCTACTCCGTACTATGCAGAACATGGACATTTTTATTTGGAATCTAACAATGTAAAAGACGGACAGATAAACCATAACGCTGAAATTTTCATAAATGATGAATTTTATGAAAAGCAAAAAGATAAATGGCTACATACCGGAGATATGGTTATGGTTCAGTCAGGGCATGTTGGACATGCAGCTGTAATCCCTGAAGAATTGGACAATACAGCGGCTCATGCCTTAATCATGTTCAGAAATCCCAAAGAAGAAATTGAACCTTACTTTTTGAATTATGAATATCAGACTGATAAAGCCAAAAAGCAAATTGAGAACATTACTACTGGTAATACCATAAAACATATCCTTGCATCTGATATGCAGGAATTTGTAGTTGATATTCCAAAATATGAAGAACAGAAAGTGATTGCGAGCTATTTTTGCAAACTCGACCACCTCATCACTCTTCACCAGCGCCAGCACAAATTACATCTGAACACGCTTTTATAAACTGTTTTTTATCGTAAGTAACATCGTATCTATACAATGGTTACCATAAATTTGACAATGAATCAAACATAAACCAACCTCAAACAAAGCAAGCCTAATTATGGTTACATCAGCGTAAGCAGTACTAATAAAGGAGGTAGCGTATGCTAGAGGATATGAGCAAGGATGCATTATTTTACAACTATTACGCACAGTGGATAGAAGTGTATAAGAAAGATGCAATTCGTGAAGCCACTATGGCAAAGTACAGGATGACTCAAAAGTGGGTGGAGAAGCTGGCTCCGGAGCTTAAGGTTTGTGAGCTGACAAGGACCGCGTATCAGAAGATACTAAATGATTACGCAAAGGAGCATGAGAGACAGACAACACTTGACTTCCATCATCAGCTAAAGGGTGCGGTAATGGACGCGGTGGATGAGGGGCTGATAGAGCGTGATCCGACCAGAAAGGCTATCATCAAGGGTAAGACACCACGTGAGAAAAAGATTAAATATCTCAATCAGTTTGAGTTGCATACTTTGATAGCTGATCTGGATATAAA
>ERZ1026945.418-NODE-418-length-15195-cov-4.036129_pt1 | contig 15195 bp, 20 predicted proteins | sample MGYA00519304_ERZ1026945 | MGnify/ENA primary metagenome ERZ1026945 (study PRJEB26926, sample SAMN06164619) | human gut metagenome | biome: ENVO:00009003; feature: ENVO:2100002; material: ENVO:00002003 | host: Homo sapiens | place: USA | collected 2012 ...
TCGTCGGCAGCGTCAGATGTGTATAAGAGACAGGCCGCCACCTATACGGTGAAATCTGGTGATTGCCTTTGGAACATTGCCAAGAAGCAGTTGGGCAACGGGGCCGATTACACAAAAATCTATAATCTGAACAAGGACAAAATCAAGAACCCGAACCTGATCTATCCCGGTCAGGTTCTTACTTTGCCTTCCTGAAAGGGGTGATTCCGTTTGGCAGTTGAATTGTTCATCCAGCATAACAGCACCATTCAATTCCCTGTTGTCGAGGAAGGCGCACGGCTGACCTTGGAACGCAAGGGAACCCCCGGCAAGTTGGAGTTCACCGTTGTCAAGGGGCCGGGGCTGAACTTTGCTGAAGGTGATCCGGTGAAGCTGACTGTGAACGGAACCGCCATGTTCTATGGCTTTGTGTTCAAGAAGAAGCGTGACAAGGGCGGCACCATTGATGTTGTGGCCTATGATCAGTTGCGCTATCTGAAGAACAAGGACACCATCACGGAAGAAGGGCTGAAGGCTTCTGACCTTCTGAAGCGCATTGCAACAGATTTCCGGTTGAACCTTGGCACGGTGGAAGATACCGGTTATACCCTTGAAACCATCGTGGAAGAAAACCAAACCCTGTTTGATATGATCCAGAGCGCCCTTGATGAAACCCTGATGAATACCAAACAGCTTTATGTTCTATATGACGATGCCGGGAAGCTGACCCTGAAGAACATCAATACCATGAAGCTGAACCTTCTGATTGATGAAGAAACCGGGGAAAACTTCAGCTATGAATCCAGTATTGATGAACAGACCTATAACAAGATCAAGCTGGCCTATAACGATGAAAAAACCGGTAAGCGGGAATTGTTCATTGCACAGGACGGGGCGAAAATGAACCAATGGGGTGTTCTTCAGTATTTTGAAGAAGTTCAGACTAAAACGGGCGCTTCCGCCAAGGCGGATGCCCTGTTGAAGCTGTACGATCAGAAAACCCGCAAGCTGACCATTCAGAACGCTTTCGGTGATGTGCGGGTTCGTGCTGGAAGCGCCGTGGTGGTGGCCCTGAACCTTGGCGATATTGTCACCAACAATTACATGGTGGTGAACAAAGTCACCCATACCTTCAGGGGTGATGAACACATGATGGAACTTGACCTGATCGGGGGTGAATTTATTGCCTAATCCTGTTGAAGTGGTAAAACGGGCGGCGGTGGAAGCTGTGGAAGCCGGGAAACCGGTGAACATCCTGTTTGGAACTGTCCTTTCCGCTTCACCCTTGAAAATTCAGGTGGATCAGAAATCCATCTACACTTCCAAAATGCTGATCCTGACCCGGAATGTGACTGATTTTGAAGTTGATATGACGGTGAACCACAGCACCGAGGACAAAGGCGGTGGTTCCGGTGCGGCGGCTTATGAAGCCCACAAACACGCCTATGTTGGCAAGAAAACCTTCAAGGTTCACAACGCTTTGAAGGCCGGTGAAAAGGTGCTTCTGATCCGGGTTCAGCAAGGAAAGAAATTCGTGGTTATTGACCGAGTAAAGGGGGCTTGATGATGATTCCGCAAGTGCAGGATGATATTAAACAGGATTTCACCATTGAAACCCTTCCAAGCCGTACTTTCAGGATGAACCACAACAACCTGACCATCATCGGCACCATTGATGAAATCCAAGCTGTGGAACAGGCGGTTTTTCTGATCCTGAACACAGAACGCTATGAATGGTTGATCCATTCTTGGGATTATGGGGTTGAACTTCATAATCTGATCGGGAAAGATGTGGAATACTGTATTCCCGAAATTGAACGCCGGGTTCGTGAAGCCTTGCTTCAGGATGATAGGATCACGGCGGTTCAGAACTTTGAATTTACGATGAACAAAAAGAAAGTGCTGACTACCTTCACGGTGGTCAGCATTTTTGGCGAAATCAATGCAGAATTGGGGGTTGAAATCTGATGTATGAAGCACAGACCTATGAAGCAATCCTTTCCCGGATGCTTCAGAAGGCGCTTTCCATCAATGGCAATTTGGACACCCGTGAAGGTTCGTTGGTTTGGTGCGGTGATGCCCCCGCCGCCGTGGAATTGCAGAACCTTTATATTGCCCTTGATACGGTGCTGAATGAAACCTTTGCAGACACCGCAACCCGCCCTTATCTCATTTTGAGGGCGGCAGAAAGGGGGCTGAAACCGCAACCGGCAAGCCCCGCCGTGTTGCAGTTGAGCATTACACCAACCACCTTGCACCTTCCCATGAACACCCGCTTTTCCATTGGAGAACTGAACTATTATGTTTCGGCTGACCGTGGAAATGGTAAATATGAAATCACCTGTGAAACCGCTGGTGAAGCCGGTAATGACTACACCGGAACGGTGATTCCCATTGAGTATGTGGACGGGCTTGAAACCTGTTCCATTTCCGCCGTGGTGATCCCCGGTGAGGATGAAGAAGATACCGAGGTTTTCAGGCAGCGTTACATGGATAGCCTGAACGCCCAAGCCTTCGGCGGCAACCGTGCGGATTATCTGGAAAAGGTGAACGCCATTCCCGGCGTGGGCGGTGTGAAGGTATATCGGGTTTGGAACAGCGATTTGAACCCGGCCAAGCTGATCCCGCCCACGGGAACCGACACTTGGATCAGCGGCCTTTCCGGTGTGTCCGAGGAAATCAAGGCGTGGTTGAATGCCGTGTATGCGGCGGGAGCCAATAGCAAGCTGACCGTGGGCGGAACCGTGAAGCTGGTGATCATCAACAGTTCCTTCAAGAAGCCTTCTGAAGCCCTTGTGGATCAGGTGCAGACCGCAGTTGACCCCCTTCAGAACGCCGGTGAAGGCGTGGGCATTGCCCCCATCGGCCATGTGGTGAGGGTTGAAGGCGTGGGTGAAGATACCATCAACCTTTCCTTCGATCTGTACTATCAGCGGGAATGGAGTTGGGATGATGTTTCCGCCTATGTCACGGAAGCAATCAACGGTTACTTCTTGGAACTGGCCCAAAGTTGGGCAGACCAGAATGAAGCCCTTGTGGTTCGTATCAGTCAGGTGGAAAGCCGCCTGTTGGGAATCACCGGTATTCTGGATATTGCCAACACCAAGATCAACGGTGAAGCGGCGAACTGTACCCTAACCCTTGACCACATCCCGGTTTTGGGAACCATTGAGCCGGGAACCATCGTGATCAGCGGATAAGGGGGCCGGGAGCATGGAACGCAAACTGATTGATTATCTTCCCTATGTCATTCGTGATTATGCGGAGTTTCAGGGGATCATGGGGAGCGAACAGCCGGAAATTGAAAAGGCATGGAATACCACGGATGATCTTCTTGATAATCAGTTCATTCCCACCGCTGGAAACATGGGCCTTTCCCGGTGGGAAAAGATTTTGGGGATCACCCCCAAAGGCACGGACAGTCTTGAAGATCGCCGGTTCCGTATTCTGACCCGGATCAATGAAGAACTTCCGTACACCTTGCCCCAGCTTCGGAACATCCTTGAAACGCTGTGCGGGAAGGGTAATTATTCCGCTGATGTGGAAGAAGGCACCTATCAGCTTCTTGTGAAAATCGGGTTGGCCGCAAAGAACAACTTCAATGATGTTGAATCTTTGGTGAACCGGGTTGTTCCCCAAAACATGGTTGTGACCTTGCTTCAGCTTTATAACACCCATGCGGAACTTGGGCGGTTCACCCATGCCCAGCTTGCCGCCTATACCCATAATCAGTTGAGAAACGAGGTTTTGAAGAATGGCGAATAAAACAACCAACTACAAGCTGACTAAACCCCTTGAATCTGAATTTTATGATGTAGGGGTTCAGAATGAAAACATGGATAAGATTGATACCCAAATGAAGGCCAATGCGGATGCCGTTGAAGCCCTTCAGAAAGGTCAATCCGGGAAGGCTGATCTGGTGGATGGTAAGGTTCCCGCCGAACAGCTTCCCAGCATGAACTATGATCCCAAAGGTACGGCCCAAAGTAAGGTGAGAGAACACAACCTTGATCAGACCGCCCACCCGTATCTGTTGAACCAGATCGGAACCTGTGTGGAAGCCGCACAGAACGCACAGGATGCCGCAAATGCGGCCTTGGATGCTGTGTCCGGTATCGTCTATACCATCAATGTTCTTCCTTCGCAGAATGGCACCCTGACCTATAACGGACAGGCCCAAAGCCCTTCTTGGAACGCTTATAACCCCGATGCGCTGACCTTGGGCGGCGTGACTACCGGCACCAATGCGGGAACTTACACGGCCACTTTCACGCCGAAAGGGAAGTATAAGTGGGCAGACGGCACACAGACCGCCAAGGAAGTGACTTGGACGATCAACGCCGCCACCATGACGATCCCCACGCAGAGCAACAGCCTTACTTATACCGGTTCGGCCCAAAGCCCCACTTGGAGCAACTATGACAGCGCGAAAATGACGCTTGGAGGAACTACCAGCGGCACCAATGCGGGAACTTACACGGCCACCTTCACGCCGAAAACGAACTACAAGTGGGCTGATGGAAGCACCGGGGCCAAAACGGTTGCTTGGAGCATTGCCAAGGCCGCTGGTAGTTTGTCTTTGAATAAGACTTCCATCAAACTGACCGCCGCAAAAACCACGGACACCATCACCGTGACAAGGGCGGGTGATGGTAAGATTACGGCCACTTCCAGCGCCCCCACGGTGGCTTCTGTGAGTGTTTCCGGTTCGGTGGTAACTGTTACCGCCAAGGCCAAAGGAAACGCTACAATCACCGTCAGCGTGGCCGCTGGCACCAACCACACGGCCCCGGCCAATAAGACCTGTTCCGTTGAAGTGACATTGCCCACCAAGGTTCTGAACGATAACAGTTGGGCAACCATCCGGGAAGTCAGTTCCGCAGGTTTGGGAGCCAACTATTGGGCCGTTGGTGATGTGAAGGAAATCAAGATCAATGGTAAGGTGGGCAACACCACTTTTTCCAATTTGGCGGTCAATGTTTTCATTTTGGGGTTCAATCACAATTCGGCCCGTGAAGGCGGGAATAAGATCCATTTCCAGATCGGAAAAATTGGGAGTGCCGCCGTTGCCCTGTGTGACAGCAAATACAACACTAATATTTCCGGCACAGGTTATTTCAGTTGGAACACCAGCAACACGAACAGCGGTGGCTGGAACGCTTGCTATAAGCGGAAAACCCTTTATGGCAATGATGGAACCCCCACAAGCCCCTTGGCAAACAGTTTGATGGCGGCGCTTCCGTCTGACCTTCGTGCTGTGATGCAACCCGTGACCAAGTACACCGATAACACGGGCAATGCAAGCAACAGTTCCGGTAATGTTACAACTACTACCGATTACCTGTTTGATCTTTCCGAGTTTGAAGTCTTTGGTACGAGAAGCTACGCCAACCAGTATGAACAGAACTATCAGGCCCAGTATGATTATTACAAAGCTGGTAACACCAAGATTGCAAATAATCATACCGCCGTCACCACGGCGGTTTGGTGGGGCCTTCGTTCCCCTAATTACAATAACAACAACAATTTCGTTATTGTCTGGACGGATGGCAACAACAACAATAACAATGCCAATAATTCTGGTGGGTTGCGGCCCGGATTTTGCAGATATACACGGTCAAATGTAGTAACAGAAGGCAAACGGCTTTTCAGGTGAAAGACGACCGATGTAAAAGGAGTTGCGCTTCCTTGGGTGTAAATCCCTAAAACTGCCTTTTGATGCCCTTACACGAACGCTTCTTGCATGGTGGGTGATTGTGCCTTAACCCATTTCATGTGTAAGGGCAAAGCAATTTAGACGGCACCCTACAAGATATTTGTACGAGGGGCGAATACTTTTATTATGACAAGCCAAGAACGGCATGAAGCAAGGTTCCAGCGCCGCAAAGCAAAGCGGTTGGAACGAAAACAGGCCCGGTGTGATAGCCTTGGGCCAACGAATAAAATATTTTCCTATCGGAAGATGTTCTTCTACGGGAAAAAGTGCTGTAACGGGGTGCGGTGGAAGCAAAGTGTTCAAAACTTTGAAGGCCACCTGTTTTCCGGTACGGCAACACGGCGGCGAACGGTGTTGGAACAGACTTGGAAGCCCAAATCCTGTTCCCATTTCACCCTTCGGGAACGGGGAAAAATCCGCCCGATAGATGCCCCGCACATTACGGATCGACAAATCCACAAAACCCTGTGTAATGAAGTCCTGATCCCGTTGTATTCACCTTCCATGATCTATGACAACGGGGCAAGCCAAAAGGGAAAGGGCCTTCATTGGCAGTTCAAACGGATCAAACAACAGCTTGGATGGCATTACCGGCGATATGGCCGGGAAGGTGCTGTGTTGCTGTTGGATTTGAAGGGGTTCTTTCCAAATGCTTCCCATGCCCTGTTATACCAGCGGCACCGGGAATTGATTTTGAATCCTGAACTTCAAAACTTGGCTGATACTGTGATTCAATATTCCCCATGCCCGACACCGGGCCGGGGGATGCCTTTGGGCGTTGAGCCTTCCCAACAGGAAATGGTGGCGTTACCAAGCAAAATTGACCAATGGATCAAGTGTCAGGCCCGTGTTCATTGCGCCGGTCATTACATGGATGATTACTATGCTTTCTTTCCCACGGTGGATGAAGCAAAGCTGATGGGCCATGAAATTGTAAGGCGTTTTGAAGCCGCTGGAATCCGAGTGAACAAGCGCAAGTGTAAGGTGATCCCGCTTACAAAGCCATTCCGGTTCTGCAAGGCCCGGTTCACACTTACCGAAACCGGCAAGATCAAGGTGAATGGAAGCCGGGATGGAGTGAAACGGGCAAGGCGAAAACTGAAGCTGTTTCACAGGGAGTTCAAAGAGGGAAAACGATCCTTCTTTGACATAGAACAATACATGGAGTGCCAAAGCGCCTATTACCGGAACTTCAACGATCATGGCCGGTTGTTACGGTTGCGGCGGCTTTACCATGCAATCTTTTTCGGAGGTGGACAATGTTTAGAATCATCAAAGCCGGGGCCGGTATCGGCCTGACCGAGAACCTGAACTACATCAAGAAAGCCGAAAATGGTTGCTACATCCTTTGCCCGGAGCATGACGCTTCGGGCATTGTTTTTGAGGGTGTGGCTTACCATTTGTTGGGCCGTGCCGCTATGGACGAACTGGAAACCGTGAGTTTGGAGGAAACGGACGCAGGAACCGAGATCACCAAAGCCACAGAAGCCGGTGGAATCGTCTTTGTCACCTTGGCGGAAGCCGGGAGCATTGACCCCACCACGGCGGCTGAACACGCTGATCTGTTCGCTGAATGGGCTTTCCCTGTGGCCTACACGGTAGGGCAGATTCGCCGCTACCAAGGCACCCTTTACAAGTGTGTTCAGGCCCACACTTCCCAAGCGGATTGGACACCCACAGCCGCTTCCAGTTTGTGGAGTAAGACAAATGATCCCGCTGAAGAATGGCCGGAATGGAGCCAACCGGTAGGAGCGCATGACGCTTATTCCAAGGGGGCAAAAGTGAGCCATAACAGTAAACATTGGGTTTCCACAGCGGATGCCAATGTGTGGGAACCCGGTGTATATGGTTGGGAGGAATCGGCTTAATGGAGTATAAAATCTATATTTGCCGCAAACGGGCCAAATTCAAAGCAATTTGCGGACAAGTGAACATTCGGTATGGAACCATCCTGAATTGTCAGGGTGGTTTTTTGATTCTGAATGATCTTCCGGTGTGTTCCGTAACCAGCCAAAACGCCTATGACTTCTTTACCCAAAATGATGATGGCATGGGCGAGGAAAGGGGCGAACTTCTGAACCGGATCATTTCCAAGCTGGAAAAGCGTGATGCCGGGTATCAGGCCCGGTGGGGGAAGATTTGGGAAGATGCCCTTTGTCAGAAGTACAAGCGCCCGGATCAGGAAGAACATTGGATTTGGAACTTCGACTTCTACAACGGCCCTGTTGAGGATTTGCGCTATATTGCCGCCCTGATCGGGGCCTGATAGGAGGGAAAAGCCATGACGATTTATCAGGTGTTGTGCTTGATTGGTGTTCCCGCCTTGATTTTGGCAGTATTCAAATACCTGTGGAGCCAAATCAAGCATAACACCGAGGATTCCAAGGCTTTGAAGGCCGGTATTCAGGCCCTTCTTCGGGCGCAGATGATCAGCGATTTCAATAAGTATTCCGAAAAAGGCTATGCCCCAATCTATGCACGGGATAATTTTGAAAATTGCTGGAAGCAGTATCATTCTTTGGGGGTGAATGGGGTGATGGACGATCTTCACAGAAAATTCTTGGAGTTGTCCACCGATCCCCCGGAAGAATGAGCAGACGAACCAAAAAGCCAAAGCGTGAGTTTTCCAAGCTGATCCTGTATGTGGTGGGGGCCGTAACCGTTGGGGTTACGGCCTTCACCCTTATCATGGTTTGGAAAACTGAAAACCTTGAACCGCTGGCCTATTTGATCCCCGCCATATTTGCTGAATTGGCAACCGCAACCGGGTTTTACTATTCCAAAGCCAAAGCCGAAAACCGGATCAAACTTCGGAAGTTGTATGGCCCGGAAATCTATAACGATGCAAAGGAGATTTGAAACCATGCTGAACGCTGTTTTGAACAATCTGATCAATATTGGGTGGGCCATGCTGATCTTCCTGTGTGCGTACCTGTCCAATGTTGCTTTTTCCCTTTACTACAACATCAAGGTTTTGCTTCAGCCCTTCGACAGACAGAAAATGATCAATTCCGGGCTGAAGGTTGCCACCTTCGTTGTGGGCCTGACCTTGCTTTGTGTAGCAATCACCACCCTTCCGATTTATGCGGATCAGCTTGGGTGGGCAATCCCGGAAGAATACACAGAAATTTTTGCTGATTTGGTTATTGTGGGCGCTGTGCTGATGGTGTCTTGTAAGTATATCGCAGAAGCCTTCACCAAGTTCAGGGCCATTCTTCAGGTGAAAGGAGATACAGAAAATGAGTAATTCCCCCCTTGCAACCTATACCCGGATCACGAAAAACAAAACCAGCCCCCGGAACCACGCCATTGACACCATCACGATTCATTGTATCGTTGGGCAATGGACAGCAAAACAGGGGTGTGATTATTTCGCCACCACAGACCGGCAATGTTCCGCCAACTATGTTGTTGGTAAGGATGGTTCCATTGGCCTTTCCGTGGATGAAAAGGATCGTTCTTGGTGTTCCAGCAACGGCACCAATGACAACCGGGCAATCACCATTGAAGTTGCTTCCGACACCACCCACCCTTACGCCGTCACCGCCAAGGCTTATGCGGCCCTGTTGGATTTGGTAACGGATATTTGCAAGCGCAACAGGATCAAGAAGTTGGTGTGGAGTACGAACAAGAATGACCGTGTGAATCATCGGAACGGATGCAACATGACCGTTCATCGTGACTTCGCCAACAAAGCCTGTCCGGGGGAATATCTTTATTCCAGACACGGGGAGATTGCCGCAGAAGTCAACAGAAGGCTTCAGGACGCTTCCAATGGTGGTGGGGTAGTAGTTACACCCCCAGCCGCAGAAAAGCCCACAGGCGGCACCACAGGGGCCACCGTGACCCCTTACCATGTGCGGGTGAAGATCACCAACCTGAATATCCGTAAAGGCCCCGGCACAAACTACGGTGCAACCGGCTACATCCAGCCCGGTATTTATACCATCGTGGCTGAAAGCACCGGCAAAGGTGCGGCCAAGTGGGGCAAACTGAAAAGCGGTGCCGGGTGGATTTCCCTTGACTACGCCACTAAAACCTGACCATGAGAAAAGGCCCTTCCGGTTCAAGCTGGAAGGGCCTTTTTTGCGTGTTTCTACTATGTTACTAATAACCCCAATTTCACCGAACTTCAAAGGGCTGAAATGTTCAGTATTTGGGCGTTTCAGAGCGTTGCAGAGTAGAAAAAATTATGGTATAATAAAAACAGACGAACCCCGAACCCTTGATTTTTCAGGGGTTCGGGGTTTTCTTGTTACTAATGTGTGTATAGTTCAGCGTTCAGCGGCCTAAAATGTTCACAGGTTTGAACCCTATGGGATTAGTTCCACGGTGGCCTTCAGTTCGTCCAAAGTCTTGTGATTATAGACCCGGTTTCCTGTGTCCTTGGACACATGACCCATGAGCAAATCAATACATTTCCGGTTGGCTCCGGCGCTATCCAATTTGGTTTCAAAGGTGTGGCGACATTCGTGCGGGGTATGATTCAGCTTCAGGGCCTTCATAATATCCGCCCAAAATATCCGGTATTGAGTTTGATTGCAAATCTTCCCGTTGTAGCTGATCAGCCGGGGGCCACCTTCGGCAAGCCGCCGTTCAATCAATGGCCTGATCTTTGGATGGATGGGAACAATGCGGTTCTTACCGGCTTTCGTTTTGGTGCCGCCCTTCATCGTGCCTTCCTTCAAGTCTATATCTTCAGGTTTCAGGTCCAAAAATTCAGAGATACGCCACCCGGAATATAGCAAGATCAAAACAGTATCAACCCAAGGATCAGACTGATGTTCCCACACCGTTTTGATTTCATCGTTGGTGAACGGAAGGCGGCTGGTGGGCGGTATTGGATCAGAAGTCAGAAGTTCGGAGAAGCACCGGTTTATTATATCCATTTCAAGGGCGAACCGGTCAAGGTGGCCCCACAAGTTCTTGATGGCCGCTTGGGTGCTATACCCTTTCCCACAACCATCAATGGTTTCTTGCATTTGGTAGGATCGCAGTTGCTTGTAAGGTTTGTTCACATACGCTGAACAATGCTTGAACGCTGAACAGAGGGAAGAACGATTGGATTCACCCAGCTTCGGGGCCTTCTTTTCTTTCCAGAGGTCAAAAAGCTGTTGAAGGGTGATTTTGGCCCGGTCAACATCCCAAGGATCACGGTTGTATTCAGCAAGCATGATGTTCCCGGCTTCACGGGTTTCAGCATAGCCGATAATGTCATAGATGGGATGGCCTTTGTCATTCCAACCTATGGTTTTCTTCACAATGTATGGGCGGCGGCGTTGGCCTGATAGCTTTGCAACCGTTCCATACCCGTTTGGATTTCGCATTATATCACCTGAACTTTCAAAATTGGGTATGGCAAAGCTAAACCCCATGTGATATAATGTTCAATGGCGTTTGAAACATTAACTTCAAAAGGGTTTGTTTCGCCTGACCGCTTCCGGTGTGCAAGACCGGGGGCGGTCATTTTTTTTTGTATCTGTTCCGTATCTGTTCCATCAAAAAGCCTTGAACTGTGGAGGTTTTGAGGAACGGAACAGATGGTACAGATGCTATATTACTTCAAAGAATAGAGAAAAAAATAAAAGAAAAAGAGTATATAGGGAACCGGCGTTTTATCTGTACCATCTGTTCCAAAACCTTGATTTACCTGTGTTTTTAGGCTTCAGGTGGTGGAACAGATGTGGACAGATTAAGTTTGTCAAGTTCACCTTTGACCTGTTCCAGAACTTCAGGATATTCAGAATCAGGGTTCATGGAATATTGATCTTCGTATTCTTTCAGGGTGTTCAGATACCGGTTCCAATGGGTGGCTTTAGCCTTTGCGGTTTTCAGTTCATCAATCTTGGCTTTCTGATCGGAATAGGAATCCAACAAAACCCGTTCTTTCTGACTATCAGCCGCCTTGAAGAAAGAAGCTGGAAGATCGGATGTGTAAGGGATGATCCCGGCCTTGGCCGCTTGATCCACCGTCAGGGCTATTTGCATACCATATTCATAGCGGGAAAAGAATGTTTCAAGGTTCTTTGTCTTTTCAAAGATGTTCAAGCAATCTTGAACAATCCGCACATGGTTTTTGGCTTCTGCTACGGTGTAGGCCCCCGGCATGGATTTAATAGCCCGTTCCGGGTTTAGATTGGAATGAACCTGAACGGTGGATTCTGTTTTGGGTGGGGCCTTCTGTTTTGGCTTTCTTTTTCGCAGAAGCAGGAACAGGAAGAACCCCATAATGACATCCATCATGATGAACACGGGGCGGAGTTCTGGCGCTTCCGTAAAAAACATGATTGTGTAGACGATAAACCCGAAACTGAAAAAGAAGATTCCAAAGCCTTTCAAGAACTTCTTCACCGAATCACCTTCTATCTAATATCGCTTTGGAAGGCTACGGCTTTTCCAAGAATTCTGATATGGTTCAGTTCTTCACCGGTATAAATCAAATCTTCATATTTAGAGTTTTCGGCTTTCAGAATCAGCAAGTTCTTTTCAGAATAATAGTTCACCCGCTTCAAAGTAGCTTCATCATCAATGATAACGGCGGCAATTTCACCATCATCAACCATATCCTGTTGCTGGATGAACACAATATCACCATCATAGATTCTGGCCCCAATCATGGAATCACCCCTTGCCCGTAAGCAAAAGTCAGCCTGAATACCGGCCCCAGCTTCCACATATAGTTCCTTTTCTTCATTGGCAACAATGGGTTTGCCACAAGCAATATCCCCCAACAGCGGGAAACGCTTGGTTTCAATGGGAAAAAGATTATCAAAGAACTTCAGTTTTTCAGCGTCAAGTTTCTGATTTGGTTCATTCCATCCCATGATATAGGCCGGTGTAGTATCTAATGCGTCAGCAATAGCCTTGATTTTAGATTGAGTAAGGTTACGCTGATCAAGTTCAATCTTATTTATTGAAGAACGGGATTTGTACCCTAATCTTTTACCAAGTTCATCTTGGGATAAACCAAGTTCTTCCCGGCGATTGCGAATTCTGCTTCCTATTGTGGACAAGTGAATGACCCCCTTTCTGTTACTAATTATACGGCGCTGTTGGCGGCTTGTCAACATATTTTTAGCTTTTTCAAAAAAGATGTTGACATTCTTCCTACATCGTGGTAGTATGTGAGTGTAGACAAGATGCCTACCGATTTTGAAGAAAGGGGTGATTGCCGTATGACCAACACAGAGCTGTTGCGTGAGAAGATCGACCAGTCCGGTTATAAACTTCGGTTTATTGCCAAGAAGATTGGAATTACCTATCAGGGCCTTTTGAATAAGATCAATAACCGTAGTGAATTTCGGGCCAATGAGATTCAGGCTTTGTATGATCTTCTTGGCCTGACGGAAGAAGAACGAGTGGCGATTTTTTTTGCCTGTTAAGTAGGCAAAAAGTCTACAAAGGGAGTAAGTACCATGAATGAAGTCAGTTTGAAACCGGTCATTGATGAACTTGAAACCTTGTTTTCAAAGTTCAACAAAGCCTTCTTTGAAGGGAAGCTGGAAAAGCCTGTGATCACCGTTTCCCCGGATCATACCCGTGGGGCCTATGGGTGGTGTACCGGTTGGAAGGCGTGGCAAGACGGCACCAAGGAAGGCGGCTATTACGAAATCAACCTGTGCGCCGAATACCTGAACCGCCCCTTTGAAGAAACCTGTGGAACCTTGCTTCACGAAATGGTTCACCTTCAGAACCTTCAGGACAATGTTCAAGACACTTCCCGTTCTGGTTCATACCACAACCGGAAGTTCAAGGAAACCGCTGAAGCCCACGGGCTGACCGTGGAGAAAGGCGAAAAGTACGGATGGCACAAAACCACCCTGAACCCGCAAGCAGAAGCCTTTGTGAAATCCCTTGGCAAGTCCGGGTTCTGTCTGGTTCGGCCCCGTACCAATCCGCTGAAGGGTTCCCGGAAGGGGGGGGGATCAAGTTCCCGTAAGTATGTTTGCCCCTGTTGCGGAACCATCATCCGGGCCACCAAGGAAGTTCATGTTCTCTGTGGGGAATGTGAAGTGGCCTTTGAAGAACAGGAGTGATAACCAATGAAGTTGATTGACACCAAGGATTGGAAGGCCGTTCACTTCAAGGATCGAACCATTTTGAGAAGTGACCGCAATCTTTACCCGGAAGCCGATTGGTGGGCTTTGGTTTCCACCGTGGATGTGGAACCGATGAAGGAACCCGGTCATTTCAAGGTGGTAAGCCAATGATGATCACCCGCCAAGTTCGCTGTAAGAAGTGTGGGGAAATGTTTCCCCTGACCTATCCCGAAAAGCTGTCTGACATTGGCCGGGATGTTATTTCTTACTGTCCGCCGTGTTTACACACGGAAATCTTAAAAAATGAAAGGAGTACGCACAATGACCACCTTTGCAGAGCGTTTGAAGAACGCTATGGAACAGGCCAACATGAGCCAATCCGCCTTGTCTGAACAGGTCGGGGCTTCCAAGGCCGCTATCAGCCAATACCTTTCCGGGAAGAACACCCCCGGCCCTGACCGTATCAAGGCCCTTGCCGATGCAACCGGCGTTTCCTTTGATTACCTGATGGGTTATGGAGCCGCCCCGGTTGCTGAACCGCCCATCAAGAAGATCAGCGTGAAGGAAGCCGCCCGGTGCATGGGGAAATCTGATCAGTTCGTCAGAATCGGCCTTCAGCGTGGCCTTCTTCCCTTCGGGAACGCTGTTCCCGGAACCGGCGCTTGCTGGAATTACTACATCAACCCCACAAAGTTCCGTGATTATGTGGGTGCTGATCAGTTCAATTCTTTCTTCGGCCTTACGGCCTGAAAGGGGAACAACGATGGACAACACCCGTGATGAACTGTTGGATTTGATCAGGAACGCCACCAACATTGATATGATTTGCTTCTTCGCCATTATCTATGTGGTTGCGCCTGATTCCCCCCCCTACACGCCTAACGCCACCCGTGGCGAACTGAAGAAGGCAATTAAGCAGTTGCGGAGCGCCCAGCACAACCCGGATTGCCCCGCTGAAATGTCTGAAGGCTTTGAAACGGCGATTCAGTATATCCGCCGTGAATGGCTTCACCGATGAAAGGATGGTTTATATGCTTCAGATCGGTATGATCGTTAAAATCTTGCCCGATGCGGAATACAGCGGCAAGTTCACCGGCTACATCGGCAAGGTGAAGAATTACTTTTCGCAGAACAAGAAGGTTGGCGTGGAACTTTTTCAGCAGACGAATGACGCAAGTTCCAAGGGCCTGTTTTGGTTCTCTGAATCCAAGGTGGTTGCGGCGGGTACTCTGCCGGATGCCATGATGGAATATATCAAGGCTGATCTTAACGCCACCTTCGGCGTTGCAAATCACACCCGCCGTTCCCGTCAGACCGGCCTTCCGCAGATCAAGAAGGTCATTTACAGCGGCCCCAAGACAATCATTCTGTGGGCCGACAACACCAAAACCATTGTTTCTTGTGGGGAAGCGGATTCCTATGACTACTATTCCGGCTGTCTCTTATACACATCTGACGCTG
>ERZ1026945.423-NODE-423-length-15092-cov-4.377668_pt1 | contig 15092 bp, 8 predicted proteins | sample MGYA00519304_ERZ1026945 | MGnify/ENA primary metagenome ERZ1026945 (study PRJEB26926, sample SAMN06164619) | human gut metagenome | biome: ENVO:00009003; feature: ENVO:2100002; material: ENVO:00002003 | host: Homo sapiens | place: USA | collected 2012 ...
GTCGGCAGCGTCAGATGTGTATAAGAGACAGCCGCAAGATCGGCGCTTTCGGTCTGACCGAGCCCGGCGCCGGCACCGACGCCCAGGGTCAGCAGACCACCGCCGTCCTGGATGAGTCCGGCGAGAACTACATCCTCAACGGCAGCAAGTGCTTCATCACCAACGGTAACGTGGCTGACACCTTCGTGATCATCGCCGTCACCGGCAAGGTCACCGACAAGCGCGGCCGCAAGCAGAAGGAAATCAGCGCCTTCATCGTTGAGCGCACCGATCCCGGCTTCAAGGTCGGCAAGCCCGAGGACAAGATGGGCATTCGCGGTTCTTCCACCTGCGAGCTGATCATGGAAGACTGCATCATCCCCAAGGATCGTCTGCTCGGCGTTAAGGGCAAGGGCTTCCAGCTGGCTATGGCTACCCTGGATGGCGGTCGTATCGGCATTGCCGCACAGGCTCTGGGCATCGCAGAGGGCGCAATCGACGAGACTGTTGCCTATGTCAAGGAGCGCAAGCAGTTTGGCCGTTCCATCGCTCAGTTCCAGAACACCCAGTTCGAGCTGGCTGAGATGAAGGCTCGTGTTGAGGCTGCTAAGTATCTGGTTTATGCTGCCGCTCTGAAGAAGCAGCAGGCTATGGATGGCGCAAAGGTTCGTTACAGCGTCGAGGCTGCACAGGCTAAGCTAATCGCGGCCCGCACCGCAAGCGATGTGACCCGCCGTTGCCTGCAGCTGTTCGGTGGTTACGGCTACACCCGTGACTACCCCATCGAGCGCATGATGCGTGATGCCAAGATCACTGAGATCTACGAGGGCACCAGCGAAGTGCAGATGATGGTCATTTCCGGCGCGCTGCTGAAGTAAGGGAGGCAAGAGTTACAATGAAAGCAATTGTTTGTGTAAAGCAGGTTCCTGATACCTCCGGCAAGGTCGCCGTCAAGCCCGATGGAACCCTGGATCGTGCATCCATGGCTACCATCACCAACCCCGATGACCTGAACGCTCTGGAGGCCGCCCTGAAACTGAAGGACGCCACCGGCTGCGAGGTCGTTGTTGTCACCATGGGTCCCCCGCCGGCAGAGGGCATGCTGCGTGAGCTGCTGGCCCGCGGCGCTGATAAGGCTGTTCTGGTCTCCGGCCGTGAGTTCGGCGGTTCCGATACCTTTGCAACCAGCCAGATCCTGGCTGCTGCTGTCAACAAGATCGGCGTTGGCCCCGAGGACGTTGTGTTCTGCGGCCGTCAGGCAATCGATGGCGATACCGCACAGGTTGGCCCCCAGATCGCTGAAAAGCTGCATCTGCCGCAGGTCACCTATGTTGCCGACATCCAGAAGGACGGCAACACCCTGACCGTGAAGCGTATGCTGGAGGACGGCTACATGATGGTCAAGGTGCAGACTCCCTGCCTGCTGACCTGCATCAAGGAGCTGAACGACCCCCGCTACATGAGCGTGAACGGTATCTTTACCTGCTATGATAAGCCCATGGAAGTGTTCGACTACAACGCACTGAAGGACGATCCGCTGATCGAGGTGGACACCATTGGCCTGAAGGGTTCTCCGACGAACGTCTTTAAGTCCTTCACTCCTCCGCAGAAGGGCGCAGGCACCATGCTGCAGGGCGACGATGTTGCCGCCCAGCTGGCTGGCATCCTGGCCAAGAAGCACCTGATCTGATGAAAGGAGCATAGGATTACAATGGCTGATTTTAACGAATACAAAGGCGTATGGGTCTTTTGCGAGCAGCGCCAGGGCGCACTGATGTCCACTGACTTCGAGCTGGTTAGCGAGGCCCGTAAGCTGGCCGACGAGCTGGGCTGCGAGGTCACCGGCCTGCTGCTGGGTGACAACGTTGAGGGCATTGCCAAGGAACTGGGCGGCTACGGTGCCGACAAGGTTCTGGTCTGCGACAGCCCCCTGCTGAAGGATTACACTACCGACGCATACGCAAAGGTCGTGTGCGATATGGTCAACGAGTACAAGCCTGAGGTGCTGCTGATCGGCGCTACCAACATTGGCCGTGACCTCGGCCCCCGCTGCGCAGCCCGTCTGCACACCGGCCTGACCGCCGACGCTACCCATCTGGATATCGATACTGCAAAGTACATCGACTTCCTGAAGGAGAGCTCCACCATCGACCTGTCCAAGCAGAAGTTCGATATGGAAGACCGCAACCTGAAGATGACCCGTCCCGCATTCGGCGGCCATCTGATGGCTACCATCATCTGCCCCCGCTTCCGTCCCCAGATGTCCACCGTGCGTCCCGGCGTTATGAAGAAGGCTCCCTTCGATCAGGCCAAGGCCGATGCCTGCCAGATCGTGAAGCCCGCATTCAGCCTGACCGCTGACGACATCAAGACCGAGGTCCTGAGCGTTGAGAAGGCCGCTGAGAAGCTGGTCGACCTGATCGGCGCAGATGTCATTGTCTCCGTTGGTCGTGGCATCAGCAAGGATGTCAACAAGGGCATCGAGCTGGCCGAGCAGCTGGCAGCCGCTCTGGGCGGCGGTGTCGTGGGCGCTTCCCGTGCCGTCACCGATGCAGGCTGGATGACCGCTGACCATCAGGTCGGTCAGACCGGCAAGACTGTGCACCCCAAGATCTATGTGGCTCTGGGTATCTCTGGTGCTATCCAGCACACCGCCGGTATGCAGGATTCTGAGTGCATCATCGCTGTCAACAAGAACGAGGGTGCTCCCATCTTCGGCGTTGCTGACTACGGCATCGTGGGCGATCTGTTCAAGGTCGTGCCTGAGCTGATCAAGCAGATCGAGGCAGCAAAGGCTGCTCTGTGATCGCCTGTTCCTGAGCATTGTTCAATAGCATAGCCTGAATTGTGAGAGGCCGTTGCACATTTTTGTGCAGCGGCCTCTTTTTTGTGTTTTTTATAAAGGAGCTGTTGTGCCAGCCACTGCACAGCAGCTCCGATTTGCTCCACAGGAAAGGAACGCAGAAGGGAACACAGCGAAGCGCCACAAAAACGTACACAGAAACCACGATATGCAAAGCGGTGCATATAAATACAGCGATATACAAAACGAAACGCACCGAAGTGTCCCAAAAAGTGTGCGGAAGCTGTTGCACTTGACTTGTTTTGGCGAGAAGCGCAACACAACTGTAACGTTTTCGGACTCTTTGTTACGCTTGAGTTGCGATAAAAAGGCGAGAATTTTTTAAAAAATCTGTATTTTTTCTGCAAATCAAGCTCTAAACCTCTTGACGTCTGTATGGCTTTGTGATACTCTTGTTGCACAAGAGTTGCGGATGTGATACGACAGAGTTGCAAACGAGTTGCAATATCCAAGATCACACTGCATAAGGCAACAGACCGGAGGCAATTTTATGAAGCGTGCAATGAATACCGTGAAGAATATCGCAGCAGCTGCAATGACGCTGGCTGTGTTTTTTGGCTTTGCAGGCTTCAAGCCCGTCACCGCAAACGCTGCACAGGCTGCCATGCCTGCCACCGCTTCTGTGGAAGAAGAGAACTCCTACTTTGAGGAAGACGCTTACCAGCGCAGCTTCCTGACCCTGATCAATAACGAGCGTGCACAGGCTGGTCTGGCTCCTGTTGCTCTGGGCGACAGCAACCACAACGCCGCTGCAATGGAGCGTGCCGAAGAGCTGGCAGTTTCTTACTCCTACGTTCGTCCCAACGGTCAGCGCGATTTCACCGTTCTGGCAGAGAACGGCATCAGCGATGTCTCCATCGGCGAGAACTACATGGCCGGCTGCTCCACCCCTGATTCCGCAATGGATCAGTGGATGGCTACCGACTTCACCCGTGAGCGTATCCTGAACGCCGATGCTACCACCGTGAGCGTTGGCTACTATGAGGGCGGCGTTTACAATAACTACTGGGTGCTGATCTTCTCTTACCCCGAAAATTCTCACACCGAGGATTACCGTCAGGAAGTTCTGAATCTGGTCAATGCCCAGCGCGCAAAGTATGGTCTGACTGCTCTGAAAATGGGCGATGACGCTTTGACCGCCGCTGCACAGACCCGCGCCGAGGAGATCGCCGTTGTGAACTCCCACGTCCGTCCCGATGGCTCTAAGTGCTTCACCGTCCTGAAGGACTATGGCGTCACCGATACCCCCACCGGCGAGAATGCCGCATGGGGCAGCGTCTCTCCTGAAGAGGTCGTCAACGCATGGATGAACTCCGAAGGCCATCGTGCCAATATCCTGAACCCTGAGGCTCGTAAGATGAGTGTTGGTTACTACTACAACAGCAACAGCACTTGGGGTCATCAGTGGATCCAGATCTTTACCAAGTGATTAACTGCTTTCTTCTTATAAAAAGACTGGCGGGGCCGCAAGGCTTCGTCAGTCTTTTTATTTGCGCCCGTTTGTGTTATACTTATTCTGAGTTATTATCAGGAGGATCTAACGTGGAGGATTACCGCACCGTCCGGGGCACGGCCACCGGCGAATATGAAGAGAAAAAAAGCCGCTTTATCGCACAGCTTTCCTTTGCTGACAGTGAGGAAGCTGCGGTGGCTTTTCTGGAGCAGGTGCGGGCGGCTAACCGCACCGCGCGGCACAACGTTTACGCTTACCGCCTGCGGGCGGGCAACCGCGAGCGCTATTCCGATGACGGCGAGCCGGCCAAGACCGCCGGTACGCCCGCGCTGGAAGTGTTGCAGCACAGCGGCCTGACAGACCTGATCGTGGTGGTCACCCGCTACTTTGGCGGGGTGCTGCTGGGCACCGGCGGCTTGGTGCGCGCTTACACTACCGCCACTGCCCGTGCGCTGGAAAACGCCGAGGTGGTCACTGTGCGCAGCGTGGTGGAATTACAAGTGACAGTGGACTACGCCCTTTACGAGCGTGCATCTCTGCTCATTGACGCCGCCGGGGCAAAGCAGGCACCGCCGGAGTTTACAGACCGGGTCACCCTGCGCTGGCAGATGCCGGAGCATACCGAAGCCCCGCTGCTGGAGCAGCTGCGGGAACTGACCCGGGGCAGCGCTCAGGTAACGGTGTCTGACCCGTTCTACGCACCATTTTAAAAAACAAAGTCTTTTTTGCAAACCGACACGGAACTTCCCCCTTCGACACGGCCGATGTGCTACAATTGCCGTAGCGCAGCAATTGGGATCGGCTGTGCGCAGAGGGGAGGGGAGAAGCCCGAAAAACAAAAGGAGGATCTGTATGGATGTGCGCCGGAGAACCGAGGAGATCGAACACCTTACCTTTGCACCGTGGGCGACCTTCAGCGATGCAAGCCGTGGCCGCGCCGTACCGGAGCCGCAGGACCCGCTGCGCCCGGTGTTCCAGCGGGATCGCGACCGGGTGCTGCACTGCAAGGCCTTCCGGCGTCTCAAGCAGAAAACGCAGGTGTTCCTTTCGCCGGAAGGTGACCTGTACCGCACCCGGTTGACCCATACGCTGGAAGTTTCGCAGATCGCCCGCACCATCGCACGCGGTCTGCGCCTGAACGAGGATCTGACCGAGGCCATCAGCCTTGCGCATGATCTGGGGCACACTCCCTTTGGCCACGCAGGCGAAAAGGCACTGAACGCTCTCTGCCCGGACGGCTTCCACCATTATATGCAAAGCCTGCGTGTGGTGGATCGGCTGGAAAAGGACGGCGAGGGGCTCAATCTGACATGGGAGGTGCGCAACGGCATCGTTACCCACACCAAGGGCACATGGGCGGCTACCCCGGAAGGGCGCATCGTGCGTCTTGCGGATCAGATCGCCTTTGTCAACCACGATATCGAGGACGCCGTGCGCGCCGGTGTGCTGGACGCTGCCACCCTGCCCAAGGACTGCACGGCAGTGCTGGGGCAGACTAAGTCCGCCCGCATCACCACTATGATCAACAGCATCCTCACCCACAGCGAGGGGGATGTCCGCATGGGCACCGAGGAATACGAGGCTTTTCTCGCTTTGCGGGATTTCATGTACGCCACCGTGTATGTGGACAAAAACGCCAAGCGCGAGGAGCAGAAGGTGGACAAGCTTATCGCGGAACTGTACGAGTACTACCTGACCCATGTGGATCAGATGTCCAACTTTTATGTGCAGCTGGCCTATCAGGAGGGACGGGAACGCGCCGTCACCGACTACATCAGCGGTATGAGCGACGAGTTTGCCATCCGCACCTTTGAAGAACTGTTCGTGCCCCAGAAATGGCACGTCCTTTAAAACTGGAGAGGTCGTTTAAAACAACATGATCCCACACGAATACATTGAAGAACTGACCCGCCGCACCGACATTGTGGAGCTGGTGGGCAGCTATGTGCAGCTCAAGCGCAAGGGACGGCTATACGGCGGTCTGTGCCCCTTTCACAGCGAAAAAACGCCGTCCTTCTATGTGTACCCTGACACTCAAAGCTTTTACTGCTTCGGCTGTCAGGCAGCCGGAGATGCCATCAGCTTTGTCAAAAAGATCAACAATATCAGCAGCGGCGAAGCTATCAAGATGCTGGCTTCCCGCGCCGGTATGCCGGAGCCGCAGGAGGACGACAAGACCGGACGTCTGCGCAGCCGGGTGCTTTCCATGAATAAGGAGGCCGCCCGCTTCTTCCACGCCTGCCTGAACTCTACCGTGGAGGAGGCACGGCAGGCGCGCGCTTACTGGCGGCGGCGCGGGCTGGACGATAAGACCATCGTCCGGTTCGGGCTGGGCTATGCCCCCAACGATGGGCAGGCACTGTACCAGTACCTGCGGGATAAGGGCTACAACCAGCAGGAACTGGACGCCAGCGGCTTGTTCAAACGCAGCCAGTCCGGGCGCATCTACTGTCTGTTCTGGAAGCGTGTCATGACCCCTATCTTTGACCTGCGCGGCAACATCATTGCCTTTGGCGGGCGCGTGATGGACGACTCCAAGCCCAAATACGTCAACAGCCCGGAAACGCTGGTCTATCACAAATCCGAGACGGTGTTTGCCATGCAGATCGCCAAGCGCAGCGCCTCCCGGCGGTTCGTGCTGTGCGAAGGCTACATGGATGTCATCAGTATGCAGCAGGCGGGCATCGATACCGCCGTCTGCGCCTGCGGAACCGCCCTGACCCCCGGACAGGTGCGCATCATCAGCGAATATGCCGATGAGGTCATTCTGAGCTATGACTCGGACGAGGCTGGCCAGAAGGCGACCCTGCGCTCACTGGAACTGTTCCGCAACAGCCCGGTAAAGGTGGGCGTTTTGCAGATTCCCGGCGCAAAGGACCCGGACGAATACATCAAAAAATACGGCCCGGAGCGTTTTCAGGCACTTCTGGACGGGGTGGGCAATGCGTTGGACTTCCGGCTCAAGCGCCTGCGAGACCAGTATGATCTCTCGCAGGATGCGCAGCGGCTGCAATATGTGAAGGAAGCCGTGGAGATGCTGGCCGAGCGCTCTAACCCCACTGAGCAGGAGGTGTACGCCGGGCGGCTGGCAGAGGAGACCAACATCTCCAAAACCGCCATTCTGGCGCAGCTGGGCACCGCAGCAAAGCGGGCGGGCGGCAAGTACCGCCGGGAGAAAAACCGCGAGCTGCTGCGCTCCGGCGAGATGGATCAGATCAAGGTCCCGTACAGCGCAGGCGGCAGTCAGGCGCTGGGCATCGCCAGCGCCCAGCAGCGGCTGCTGGCAGCTATCCTGCGGGAGCCGCGCTATCTGGAACTGGCCAAGCAGCAGCTGACGGCGGAGCAATTCATCCAGCCGCAGCAGAAGGAACTATACGAAGCGATGCTCAATTGCAGCCGGGAGGGCGTGGAACTCAGCCTGACTGCACTGCGGGCATTTGTAAGCGAAGAAGCATTGAATGAACTGAGCCGGCTTGCGGCACAATACAGCGATGTGAACTGCACTCCGGACGATATCCGTCTGTATCTGGACAGGATCGCCCGGGGAATGCCGGTTGCTAGCAAAGCTGCTGCAATGTCCGGCGATGAGATCACACAGTATCTTCAGTCGATGCGCGAAAAAAAGCAGGGGACGCTGCCCGAACAAGACTGATCCCTGTTTTCCCTCCGGCTGGAGCTGGAGAGAAAAGGAGCAGGAATCATGCAGAAATTGTCGCAAACGGAAGAACTTGCCCGCAGCCTTGCCGCAAAGGCTCACCGTCACACCCTGACCACGGAGCAGATCAGCCGTGCCATGGAAGAAGCGGATTTTGATATTGCACAGCTGGACGAGCTTTACGCGGCGCTGGAGCAGCGGGGCGTTCATCTGGCAGAGGAGGAGCCTGCCGAGCTGCCTGTGCTGGATGATGCCCAGATCGGCAGGCTGGAGAATGAGCTTTCCTCGGAGGGTGTGGCACTGGATGACCCGGTCAAGACCTATTTAAAGGAGATCGGCCGGGTGCCGCTGCTGACCGCCGGACAGGAGATGGCGCTGGCAAAGGCTGCCCGGGCCGGGGATGCAGATGCCCGCCGCGCCTTGAGCGAAGCAAACCTGCGGCTGGTGGTATCGGTAGCCAAGCGCTACGCCGGGCGTGGACTGCCTTTTCTGGATCTCATTCAGGAGGGCAACCTCGGCCTGATGAAGGCTGCTGAAAAGTTTGAGCCGGAGCGGGGCTTCAAGTTCTCCACCTACGCAACCTGGTGGATCCGTCAGTCCATCACCCGCGCCATTGCGGATCAGGGACGTACCATCCGTATCCCGGTGCATCTGGTGGAGAGCATCAACCGGGTCAAGAAAACGGCAGGCGACCTGCTGCACAAAAATGGGCGGGAGCCCACCGTGGAGGAAATCGCCGCCGCACTGGATATGGAGCCGGACAAGGTGCGGGAACTGTTGCAACTGTCGCAGGAACCCATCAGTCTGGAAACGCCGGTGGGGGAGGAAGAGGACGCCCATCTGGAGGACTTTATTCAGGACGAGGACGCCGGTGTCCCGGTGGACGAAGCCGGGCGCCAGTTGCTGCGGCGGGAACTGCTGCACGTCCTTAAAAGCCTGACGCCCCGGGAGGAGAGGGTCATCACCCTGCGCTTTGGTCTGGAGGATGGCCGTGCCCGCACCCTGGAAGAACTGGGCAAGGAGTTCAACGTGACCCGGGAGCGGGTGCGTCAGATCGAAGCAAAGGCGCTGCGCAAGCTGCGCCACCCCAGCCGCGCAAAGCTGCTGCGGGATTATCTGGACGAGTGAGCATTCTATATAATAGGACAAGGCCGCTGCACGGCGTTCCGTGCGGCGGTCTCTTCTTTTTGCGGCAGGGAAGCGGAAAAGTAATACCTCCGGGCGCAAGAGCAAAGATAGACAAATTGCACAAGGGTATTATGAACAGGAACGTGCAAAATAAAAAAATCAAGTACTTGGAAAACAAACGACTACACGCTGCCGGGCGTTCGAAAACAAACCGAAAATTAAATTTATTTCGGCAAAAAACTGAAAAATGGCTTGACAACAGGGGTTTTGGGGTGTATACTGCATTAGTATCACATAATGGACTAGTGCGTCAAAAAGGGAACTGTGATGGCTGCCGCTTGAGGGGTCACCCCGAAAAGTTTGTGCAAAATGCCGGAAGGTTCCGCAGGACGCGGGTCGAATTATGTGTGTCTGCTCAAATTTGACCCGCGTATACGACATCCCGTAGAATATAAAAGTAAGGAGTGGTTGATTTTATGATGAAAGTCAAGCCCGTAAAGCTCGGCAAAACCGAGCGCATGAGCTTCTCCCACATCGACGAAGTCATCAGTATGCCGAACCTGATCGAGGTGCAGAAGAACTCGTATCAGTGGTTCCTGGATGAAGGCCTGAAGGAGGTCTTCCACGATATCGGCACCATTGAGGACTACACCGGCAATCTGGCACTGAGCTTTGTGGACTTCCGGCTGGATAAGGAGCCGAAGTACAGCATCAAGGAGTGCAAGGAGCGCGACGTTACCTATGCAGCCCCCCTGCGCGTCACCGCCCGTCTGCTGAACAAGGAGACCGGCGAGGTGAAGGATCAGGAGATCTTCATGGGCGACTTCCCCCTGATGACCGACGCAGGCACCTTTGTCATCAACGGTGCTGAGCGTGCAATCGTCAGCCAGTTGGTCCGCTCTCCCGGTGTGTTCTACGGCCATGCGAAGGATAAGGTCGGTAACGACCTGTACAGCGCCACCATGAACCCCAACCGCGGTGCATGGCTGGAGTACGAGACCGATGCCGCCAACGTGTTCTATGTCCGTATCGATAAGAACCGTAAGCTGCCCGTCACCGTGCTGTGCCGTGCACTGGGCCTGTCCTCTAACGAGGATATCCTGAACTACTTCGGCGAGGACGAGCGCATTCTGGCCACGCTGGAAAAGGATACCACCAAGAACCGCGAGGAGGGCCTGCTGGAGGTCTACCGCAAGCTGCGCCCCGGCGAGCCCCCCACGGTGGAGTCCGCTACCAGCCAGATCGATATGCTGTTCTTCGATCCGCGCCGGTACGACCTGTCCCGCTTCGGCCGCTATAAGATGAATAAGAAGCTGTCTCTGGCACGCCGCATCATGGACCATGTGGCCGCAGAGAACGTGGTGGATCCCTTCACCGGCGAGATCCTTGTCGAGGCCGACAAGAAGATCGACCGCAAGCTGGCTGAGCAGATCGATGCTGCCGGCGTGAATCTGGTCGTGCTGAAGATCGATGATCCCATGAAGGATCAGCCCCACAAGGTCAAGGTCATCACCAACGGCTGCGTGGATGCACAGGCCATCATCGACAGCTACTACCCCGCATTCAAGGGTGTGGATGTCAAGGAGTGCGGCATCAACGAGCGCTGCTGCCTCAAGGAGCTGCGCAAGATCCTTGATAACGCCTCCAGCGCCGAGGAGGTCATGGAGAGCCTGAAGAAGGATCACGATCTGCTCATCGGCCGTACCGTCACCATCGACGATATCCTGTCCTCCATCAACTACCTGAACGGTCTGGGCTACGGCATCGGCACCACCGATGATATCGACCATCTGGGCAACCGCCGTATCCGCAGCGTGGGCGAGCTGCTGCAGAACCAGTTCCGCATCGGCTTCTCCCGCATGGAGCGCGTCATCCGTGAGCGTATGACCCTGCAGAGTCAGGATCAGAGCGTCATCACTCCGCAGGCACTGATCAACATCCGTCCTGTGGTGGCAGCCATCAAGGAGTTCTTCGGCTCCTCTCCGCTGTCTCAGTTCATGGATCAGAATAACCCTCTGGCTGAGCTGACCCACAAGCGCCGTCTGTCTGCTCTGGGCCCCGGCGGTCTGAGCCGTGACCGCGCAGGCTTCGAAGTCCGCGACGTTCATTACAGCCACTATGGCCGTATGTGCCCCATTGAGACCCCTGAAGGCCCCAACATCGGTCTGATCTCCTATCTGGCATCCTACGCCAAGATCAACGAGTACGGCTTCGTGGAGGCTCCCTACCGCAAGGTCAAGAAGATCTACGACGAGAACAACAATCTCATCGAGCAGGTCGTCACCGACGAGGTGGAGTATATGACCGCCGATGTGGAGGACGAGTACGTTGTGGCACAGGCCAACGAGCCGCTGGATGAAGGCAAGCACTTCATCCGTCCCCGTGTGTCTGCCCGCCGCCGCGACGAGATCTTGGAAATCGACGCAGAGAAGGTCGATTACATGGACGTTTCTCCGCGAATGATGGTCTCTGTTGCTACCGCTTGCATCCCCTTCCTGGAGAACGATGACTGTAACCGTGCACTGATGGGCTCTAACATGCAGCGTCAGGCAGTGCCTCTGATGGTCACCCAGCAGCCCATTGTTGCTACCGGTATGGAGTACAAGGCTGCTACCGATTCCGGCACTGCTGTGCTGGCCAAGAGCAACGGCGTTGTGGAAAAGGTCGATGCCGACCATGTTGTGGTGCGCAACGAGCAGGGCGCTCTGGAGGATTATTCTCTGATCAAGTTTGCCCGCTCCAACGCAGGCACCTGCATCAACCAGCGCCCCATCGTCGAGGTGGGCGAGAACGTCAAGGCCGGTCAGGTGCTGGCCGACGGCCCTGCAATGCGCAACGGCGAGATCTCTCTGGGTAAGAACGCCCTGATCGGCTTCATGACCTGGGAGGGCTACAACTACGAGGACGCCGTCCTGCTGAACGAGAAGATCGTCCGTGAGGACGTTTACACCTCTATCCACATTGAGGAATATGAGACCGAGTCCCGCGACACCAAGCTGGGACCCGAAGAGATCACCCGCGACATCCCCAACGTCTCTGAGGATGCTCTGAAGGACCTGGACGAGCGCGGCATCATCCGCATCGGTGCCGAGGTCAAGAGCGGCGATATTCTGGTCGGTAAGGTCACCCCGAAGGGCGAGACTGAGCTGACCGCTGAGGAGCGCCTGCTGCGCGCCATCTTCGGCGAGAAGGCCCGCGAGGTGCGCGACACCTCTCTGCGTGTGCCCCACGGCGCATACGGCATCATTGTGGATGTCAAGGTCTTTACCCCGGAGAACAGCGATGAGCTGCAGCCCGGTGTGCGCGAGGTCGTCCGCTGCTATATCGCTCAGAAGCGTAAGATCAGCGTCGGCGATAAGATGGCAGGCCGTCACGGCAACAAGGGTGTCGTTTCCCGCATCCTGCCGCAGGAGGATATGCCCTACCTGCCCGACGGCACCCCGCTGGACATCGTGCTGAACCCCCTGGGCGTGCCTTCCCGTATGAACATCGGTCAGGTGCTGGAAGTCAACCTGGGCTACGCTGCCAAGGCCTGCGGCATCAAGGTCATGACCCCCGTGTTCGACTCTGCCCGTGAGAACGACATCGGCGATACCTTTGATACCGCCCGCGAGATGTGGCACGGCGAGAATGCTCCCGCATATCCCACCAAGCTGCCCAAGATCATGGGCGAGAAGGGCCACATCATCGACTTCTCCAAGATCGAGCTGGACCGCGACGGCAAGACCACCGTTTACGATGGCCGTACCGGTGAGAAGTTCGATAACCGCGTTACCGTCGGTTATATGTACTACCTCAAGCTGCATCACCTGGTCGACGATAAAATCCACGCCCGTTCCACCGGCCCCTACTCTCTGGTCACTCAGCAGCCTCTGGGCGGCAAGGCTCAGTTCGGCGGTCAGCGCTTCGGCGAGATGGAGGTCTGGGCACTGGAAGCTTACGGCGCCGCTTACACCCTGCAGGAGATCCTGACTGTCAAGTCCGATGATGTGGAGGGTCGTGTCAAGACCTACGAAGCCATCGTCAAGGGCGAGCCCATCCCGCAGCCCGGCATCCCCGAGTCCTTCCGCGTTATGCTGAAGGAACTGCAGTCTCTGGGTATGGACGTGATCGTGCAGGATAAGGACGGCAACGAGATCGATATGCGCCAGAACTTCGACGATGAAGAGACCGGCTTTGATATGCGTGACGTTGCCGGTACCGAGACTGTGGTGCAGGAGAGCGAACTGACTGATTACAACATCAAGGACGCCGATGCAGGTTTCGATGATCCTTCTGTGCTGGAGGACGATAACTCCGGTGCCGAGGCTCCGGCTGCTTCTGACGAAGTAGATTTCTGATCTGGATACACAACACAGCCTTCCCCCTTGGCCGCGTGCTGCGGCAGGGGAGAAGCGCCTGTGATCCTGTAACAGAAAAGCCGCCTGTATCATCGAAACAACTAGAGATTAAGAAAGGGTTCGTTTCATGGAAAACAACGTTTTCGATTCCATTAAAATCGGCCTTGCCTCCCCGGAGCAGATCCGCGCTTGGAGCTACGGCGAGGTCAAAAAGCCCGAAACCATCAACTACCGCACCCTGAAGCCGGAGCGTGACGGCCTGTACTGCGAGCGCATTTTTGGACCTACCAAGGACTGGGAGTGCCACTGCGGTAAGTACAAGCGCATCCGTTACAAGGGCAAGGTGTGTGATCGCTGCGGCGTCGAGGTCACCAAGGCCAAGGTCCGCCGTGAGCGTATGGGTCACATCGAGCTGGCCGCTCCTGTGAGCCACATCTGGTACTTCAAGGGCATCCCCAGCCGCATCGGCCTGATGCTGGACATCAGCCCCCGCCTGCTGGAAAAGGTGCTGTACTTTGCAAGCTATATTGTCACCGATCCCGGTCTGACCCCGCTGGACAAGAAGCAGCTGCTGACCGAGAAGGAATACCGCGAAATGCGCGATCGTTACGGCGACGAGTTCGAGGCTGCCATGGGCGCCGAGGCTGTCCAGACCCTGCTGAAGGAGATCGATCTGGATCAGCTGAGCGCTGAGCTGACCGCCGAGGTGGAAAAGTCCTCCGGCCAGAAGCGCGTGCGCATCCTCAAGCGTCTGGAGGTTGTTGAGGCTTTCCGCATCTCCGGCAACCGTCCCGAGTGGATGATCATGGATGTGCTGCCCGTGCTGCCGCCTGACTTGCGCCCCATGGTTCAGCTGGACGGCGGCCGCTTTGCCACCTCCGACCTGAACGACCTGTACCGCCGCGTCATCAACCGCAACAACCGTCTGCGCCGCCTGCTGGAGCTGGGCGCTCCTGACATCATCGTGCGCAACGAGAAGCGTATGCTGCAGGAGGCTGTGGACAGCCTGATCGACAACGGCCGCCGCGGCCGTCCGGTCACCGGCCCCAACAACCGCGCACTGAAGAGCCTTTCCGATCTGCTGAAGGGCAAGCAGGGCCGCTTCCGTCAGAACCTGCTGGGCAAGCGTGTTGACTACTCCGGCCGTTCCGTTATCGTCGTCGGCCCTGAGCTGAAGATGGATCAGTGCGGTCTGCCCAAGGAGATGGCTCTGGAGCTGTTCAAGCCCTTTGTCATGAAGGATCTGGTGGAGAAGGGCATTGCCAACAACATCAAGTCCGCCCGCAAGATGGTCGAGCGCGCAAAGCCCGAGGTCTGGGACAGCCTCGAGACCGTTATCAAGGGTCACCCCGTGCTGCTGAACCGTGCACCTACCCTGCACCGTCTGGGCATTCAGGCCTTCAACCCCGTGCTGGTGGAAGGCCGTGCTGTCAAGCTGCACCCGCTGGCCTGTACCGCATTCAACGCCGACTTCGACGGCGACCAGATGGCAGTCCATCTGCCTCTGAGTGAGGACGCCTGCCGTGAGGCTAAGATGCTGATGCTGGCTTCCGGCAACCTGCTGAAGCCCTCTGACGGCGCACCTGTTACCGTGCCTACGCAGGATATGATCCTGGGCAGCTACTACCTGACCACCGTTCGTGAGAACGAAGAGGGCGCAGGCAAGGTGTTCCG
>ERZ1026945.446-NODE-446-length-14385-cov-7.966364_pt1 | contig 14385 bp, 13 predicted proteins | sample MGYA00519304_ERZ1026945 | MGnify/ENA primary metagenome ERZ1026945 (study PRJEB26926, sample SAMN06164619) | human gut metagenome | biome: ENVO:00009003; feature: ENVO:2100002; material: ENVO:00002003 | host: Homo sapiens | place: USA | collected 2012 ...
GAGTCTGGAATGGAAATAAGGGTACCGTGACTTTTAAGGACGGTCTGATGACATTTGATAGAAAAGATACGGATCTTGAATCTGAATTTTATCTATATGCAGACGGGGCAGAGCTGGTTCCAACGAGTGAGGAAAATGTAGATAGTAGAGATAGTAGGGATGGTATTACTTTTGAAGGAGATGCCACTATACATTGGAAGAAAAAACAGTTTAATAAAGAAAATTGAATGTGGGACATTCAATTCAGAATTCAAGCTTAAATCAATAAATGTGATAAGGGTTTAGTACATAGAGTGATTATTTGGAGAAAAAATATGATAACATTAAAATGCAAAATGTGTGGAGGAGAACTTCAGATTACAGAAGATACAAGTGTTTGTGAATGTGAGTATTGCGGATCGAAACAGACAATCCCAACTGTGGATGACGAGAAGTTGATGAAATTATATGATCGTGCCAATCGCCTTCGTATGTCAAACGAGTTTGATAAGGCGGCAGGGGTGTATGAGAGCATTATTGAAGAGGCGGATACGCAAGCGGAGGCATATTGGGGATTACTGCTGTGCAAATACGGAATTGAATATGTGGATGATCCAGCAAGTGGAAATAAAATTCCTACATGTCATAGGTCCTCTTTTGACAGTATATTGGATGACCAAGATTTTGAAATGGTAATGGAAAATTCAGACACTTTGGCAAAATCAGTATATCGGGAAAATGCCAAGCAGATAGAAGAGATTCGGAAGAAAATTATTGAAGTGTCAGGGAAAGAAGAACCGTATGATATTTTTATCTGTTATAAAGAAACTGACGAGAATGGGGATCGGACGATCGATAGTGTTATGGCTCAGGATGTATATGATGCATTAACAGGGAAAGGCTATCGTGTATTTTTCTCACGTATTTCTTTGGAGGACAAGCTTGGAACAGAGTACGAGCCCTATATTTTTGCAGCCTTGAATTCTGCGAAAATCATGCTGGCATTTGGAACTTCTTATGATTATTACAACGCTGTTTGGGTAAAAAATGAGTGGAGTCGATATCTGAAGCTTATGGTAAAGGATAAAGATAAGCATTTGATCCCGTGTTATAAAGATATTGATGCGTATGATATGCCGAAGGAATTTAAGCACCTTCAAGCACAGGATATGGGGAAAATTGGTGCAGTACAGGACTTGACTAGAGGAATAGATAAGATAATTGGAAGAAGAATACAAAAAAGGGACGTTACTGAAATGAACTCCATGATGCTTACAAGACGTGGATTTATGGCGTTGGAGGATAAATTATATGGTAAAGCAGAAGAATTTTTTGAAAAAGCTTTGAATTTAGACGTTGAATGTGGAGAAGCATATTTGGGAAAATATTATGTGGAATACAGGGTATCTAATTTAGAGGAATTATTACAAGTGATTATAAGACAAGTTGAAGTCACAAAATATAGAAAAGTTCTAGCATGCGAAACTAAAAAAGAACATATTAAAAGAATGGTAGACCAATATCATGTAGAAAAGTATTATGATGAGGAAAGTATCAATAAAGAATATGAGTTTAATTTATATTATAAATCTAGATTAATTGCAGTACAAAACAATATTCAAGAGATAAAAAGAGAAATTCAATCAAATAAAAATTTAATCAGAGCATGCCAATTTGCTGGCGAATCAGATAATGGTAAAAAGGTTTTAAGTTGCATTGAACAGGCCTTGATTGATGAAGAAAATAAAGTTCTAAAAGAGGACATAGCCTTAAAAAATAAGACGATAACGGAGTATGACATTTTTATAAGCAAAATCGATACATTAGTCAAAGAACATAGTGCATTAGCAGAAATAAAACGCGAAAAAGATTATGAAAATGCAGTAAATGCTTTTAACATGGGAGATATGCAATTAGCATTGAGTTTGTTTGGTGCACTGTTAGAATATAAAGATGGAAAAATATATTATGAAAAGACGAAAGAATATTACCAGAATGCCTATAAGAAAGAGAAATTAGAAAAAGAACTGCGAGAACAGGAAGAAAAAAGAAACGAGGAAGAATATAGACAGCATAGTATTGAAAAGCAGTTTAAACAAAGGGAAAAAGAAAATCGTAAGAGAATATTTAAAATTATATTTATAATTGTTCTGCTAATAGTTATTTTTGTTATAGCAATAGTAGTAGCAAATAGAATTGATAATGAGCAGAGATTAAAAAATATAGAAAATGTAAATATTGAAATGCATTATTGGAATACGTGCGAGAAAAATATAATGCAACAGAAAGAATATAGGGCAAATTATATGCTAATCTAATATATGTAGAAGATTTAGAATCTATAATTTATTTTAAAGTTTGTCCTTTGAAGAAAAAAAGCTTGCATAATTGAAGGAAAATACATATACTATAGATAAGCAAAGAAGATTACGGACGTTCGGATTGTAATTGGAGCTTCCATACAAGTCCGGTTCAACTTGACCGAATAGGCGTTGCCGAAAAAAAATGAACCTATTAAAAATGCCTCTAGAATGTCTAGGGGCATTTTTACATTATGGAGAGAAAAATGGATTTACTACTTCAAAAATATTGTGAATATGAAAAACTAATAGGATGTAAAGCTGTATATGAACTTGCAAATGGACTTTATATTGAATATACATATAAAAAAGAAAATTTTGTTCACTTACTTGGATTACATAAATTGCAAGATATCTTATTGATAAGCATGTTCAATGATAAGAACAATGTCAAAATAAATACCAGAACAGTCATTAAGAATATCAAAAAAGGTAAGCTGACTCATGAGATGGTGGTGTCAAGTGCCTTTTTCAAACAGATAGAAAATAGATATAATCGTTTTTCGTATGACAATCTTACAACATTAAATTATACAGATGCGATTGTTGATTTCAATCCAACAATTATAAGTTCAAAATTGAAAAGTGATTATTTATTGTTTGAAGAGAGACCGAAAGAGCAGTATAATCTGCTTGGAGTTGCATTGGATAAGATGAATGGAATACGTTATGCGGAAACATTTATTCATACTGTTACAGATTATTATATAAAAGATCAAATGATAGTAAAAATAAAGAAATTTACTTTGTATGACAAAGCAGGTCAAGTGATTGTCGAAGATAAATTTTAATGAAAGAAGAATAAAACCATGAATATCGAAGTAAGAGCATATACAGACAATGACATCGAGGCGATGGTGACGATTTGGAACCAGGTTGTCGAAGATGGCGTGGCATTTCCGCAGGAGGAATGTCTGACACCGGAGTCAGGAACAGCATTTTTCGCAGAGCAGACATATTGCGGAGTCGCGGAGGATATGGACACAGGCAGAATCTACGGCATGTATATCCTACATCCAAACAATGTAGGAAGATGCGGACACATCTGCAATGCCAGCTATGCGGTCGACCGGGAATCGAGAGGATTGCATATCGGCGAGAAGCTGGTGTCTGACTGTCTGGCGCAGGGCAAGGCACATGGTTACCGTGTCTTACAGTTCAATGCGGTTGTCGCAAGTAATGTGCATGCACGACATCTGTATGAGCGTCTTGGATTCAAACAGCTCGGCACGATACCGGGTGGCTTCCGCATGAAGGATGGAAGTTATGAAGATATCTGCCCATATTACCATGAGTTGTAAAATGTTAAAAGCATGTAAACTTGGTTGACGAGCCAGGGAAAATGGGGTAGACTACATCTTAGGTCGAGGAAGAACCATGGCGAGATCTGGTTCGGATAGATCTGGCAGTGATAAAGCTGCGAATAGAATAAAAAATTATGGAGGTGAGACTATGGACGGTTGCGATAGTACGAGTCGAGCGATACGCGGTGGAAGACATATGGATATACGAACGCAGTTTGGATATAGTCTCATTTTATTTATGACGATATAACTGCGTTTAGTTTTCTGTTTTCTGAACCACCGTATGAAAGACGGTGGTATTTTTATGCCCCGGAATAAGGAGGTAGAAGACAATGAAGAAATGGATGAAAAGAAAGAATTACACAGCGCAGTCAAAGAAGCATTTGCGGGATAAGAATCTGCAGGAGGCAGCAAAGGTACTCTCCCTGATGGAGGTCGATGATGCGGTCGATGTCTTAGACGAGGTCGATGATGCAACGAAAAAGCAGGTTGTGGATATGCTCCCGGAGGATGCCGGAAATGATATCCAGATGATCCTCTCCTACGAGGAAGACGAGATGGGTAGTCGTATGACGACGAACTATATCGCCATCCGCAGGGGCATAGATATCCGGCAGGCAATGCGCGAGCTGGTTTCGCAGGCAGGTGAAAATGATAATATCGGAACGGTCTATGTATTAGACGAATCCGATAAATACTATGGCGCGATTGACCTGAAGGATCTGATCGTCGCCAGAGAAAATGATACATTGGAATCTATCATCAATACGACGTATCCATTTGTGACCGATCATGAGAAAATCGAGGATTGTATTGACGAACTGGTGGATTACGCAGAGGATTCCATTCCGGTTTTATCTGAGACAAAGGAATTACTTGGTGTTATCACCGCACAGGATGTCGTAGAGGCTGTCGATGATGAGATGGGCGAGGATTACGCAAAACTCGCTGGTTTGACAGACGAGGAGGATTTGAGAGAAACTACAAAGGAAAGCATGAAGAAACGATTGCCATGGCTGATCATCTTGTTGTTCCTTGGCATGGGTGTGTCTTCCGTTGTAGGAGCTTTTGAAGCGGTTGTCGCTGTGCTTCCGATTGTGATGTGCTTCCAGTCGTTGATTCTGGACATGGCAGGGAATGTTGGAACACAGTCGCTGGCGGTTACGATTCGTGTATTGATGGATGAGAACCTGACTGGTAAACAGAAACTGCATCTCGTATGGAAGGAGATGAAGGTCGGTTTTGTAAATGGCTTGTTGCTCGGCTCTCTGGCATTTGTATTTATCGGCATTTACATCGCCTGCTTCAAGCACAATGCATGGCTGCATGCATTCCTGATTTCCGGTTGCGTAGGTGTATCACTGATGGTTGCCATGGTGATTTCGAGTCTGGTTGGAACCTTGATTCCGATTTTCTTCCACAAGATCAAGATTGATCCGGCAGTTGCATCCGGGCCACTGATTACAACGGTCAATGACCTTGTAGCAGTCGTAACGTACTATGGACTGGCATGGTTGTTCTTGATCCAGATCATGCAGATTGTTTCGTAGGAAAGCGGTAAGAGAAATGGATTTAGGAGTTTATATGCTTTTATTACAAGACGTCAAATAGTCAAATAAATGAAAAAAATAAAAAGCGAATTGCTTGAAAAATATTTTATGCATGTTAAAATATAGTTCGGTTATGAATTGTTTGATTACGAACAATTCATAACCGAACTTTTTCTTTTGCAAAATAGGCAAGCGAAGGACAGAGTGTTGGGAAGATACTACTAAAGGAGGGAATTCATGGACGATTGGAAACACGATCATCTGGGAAATCAGATCATCATATTATCAAACCAGGTAAAACATTATCTGCATCAGGCAGCGGAAGTGGAAGGCATCAGCGGTTCACAGAGCCGGATTCTGCATTACATTTCCGAATGCAGTAAGAAGACAGAAGTATATCAGAAGGATGTGGAAGAATTCTTCTATCTGCGCCGGTCTACTGTCACACAGACATTGCAGACGATGGAGAAGAACGGACTTATCAGGCGCTCCAGCGTTGCCCGAGATGCACGTCTGAAGAAACTGGAACTGACCGGAGCAGGACAGGCACTCGAAGCACAGATACATACACGTGTGATGCAGATGGAACAGCGGCTGAGAGAAAGCTTAACAGAGGAAGAAATCACACAGTTTTTATCAATTACAGATAAGCTTGGAGCCGAATTGACAAGCCTTGGAGCACCGGAAATCAAGCAAGCCTGTAAGTAACCAGAAGGTCACTTGGCTTGCTTTCCTATGATTAAGAGAGTGAGCGACATGATGCAATTTGTAAATGTCCATATTCAATTCTGGAAATATAGATATGTTTGGAACTTAGAAGTACTTGATGTTCTGTAAGTAATCAGCAATGTTTGAACACGATGTTCAAACAAGCCGCCATTGAGCCACGGATGGCGAATTGGCGGCGGTTGCGTGCAGGAGTTCTGTGTGAATCAGAACATCTAGCACTTCTTAGTTTCAATACATCATATATTACCAGAATTGAATATAGACATATATACAAATGCATCATGGACGAAATTGAAGCATAAGAAAGGAGACAACATGTTAAAGACGTTAGGAAAACAAATCAAAGAATTCAAAGCCGCGTCCATCGCAACCCCACTGTTTATGCTGCTGGAAGTTCTGATGGAAACACTCGTCCCGTTCCTGATGGCATCCATCATTGACGATGGCGTCAATGTGCCGGGCGGTGACATTCACCATATCTGCGTAGTCGGTGCATGGATGATCGTGGCAGCGGCAGTCGGACTATTTGCGGGACTTATGGGAGGTCGTTACGGTGCGTATGCATCTGCCGGGTTCGCGAAGAATCTGCGGCAGGCGATGTATTATAATATCCAGACATTTTCATTTACAAACATTGACAAGTACAGTACCGCCGGACTGGTGACTCGTATGACGACCGATGTAACAAATGTGCAGAATTCCTATATGATGATCCTGCGTATGGGTATGCGTGCCCCGGCGAGCATGATCTGCGCGATGGCAGCTGCATTTTTAATCAATGCACGAATTGCAAGTATTTACCTGATTGCAGTTATTTTGCTTGGCATTGTGTTACAGTTCATTATCCGCAAGGCAAATAAATATTTCAATATCGTATTTGAGAAGTACGACGACTTAAATGCCAGCGTGCAGGAGAATGTATCTGCAATCCGAGTCGTTAAGGCATATGTCCGCGAGGAGTATGAGACAAATAAATTCGCACAGGCAAGCGCGAAGCTTTACAACATGTTTGTGCGGGCAGAGAGCATCATCGCCTGCAATATGCCGGTCATGATGTTCACGGTGTATAGCTGTATCCTGTTAATCAGCTGGGTTGGTGCGCACATGATCGTGAGCGATTCGCTTACGACAGGTAATCTGATGAGCCTGCTTGCATACTGCATGAATATCCTGATGAGCCTGATGATGCTTTCGATGGTATTTGTCATGATCAGTATGAGTATGGCGAGTGCGAGACGTATCGCAGAGGTTATCAACGAGGATACGACCTTGAAGAATCCGGAACAGCCAGATATGGAAGTAGCGGACGGAAGCGTGGAGTTCGATCATGTATATTTCCGTTACAAGGAGACGGCGAAGGATTTCGTATTGAAGGATATCAATGTAGCGATTAAATCGGGTGAGACGATTGGCATCATCGGCGGAACCGGTAGCGCGAAGACGAGTCTTGTCAGCCTGATCAGCCGTCTGTATGATGTGTCGAAGGGCAGCGTCAGAGTTGGAGGCAAGGATGTCCGGGAATACGACATGGAGACACTTCGAAATGAAGTCGCCGTTGTGCTGCAGAAGAATACATTGTTCAGCGGAACGATTTACGAGAATCTCCGCTGGGGTGATAAGGATGCTACTGACGAGATGTGCAGACGTGCGTGTGAGCTTGCCTGCGCCGATGAATTCATCGAGAAGATGCCGGATGGCTACAACACATATATCGAGCAGGGTGGTTCGAATGTATCCGGCGGACAAAAGCAGCGTCTGTGTATTGCGCGTGCACTATTGAAGAATCCGAAGATCCTGATCTTAGATGATTCGACGAGTGCGGTTGATACGGCGACGGATGCGAAGATCCGTGCGGCATTTGCAACCGAGATTCCGAACACAACGAAGATTATCATTGCACAGCGTATCTCCAGTGTGGAGCATGCCGACCGGATCATCGTCATGAACGAGGGTGAAATCAACGGTATTGGAACGCATGAAGAGCTGCTTGCCGGAAATGATATTTACCGCGAGGTATATGAGTCACAAAACGGTGCCGGCGCCAATGCAGATTTTGACGAGGAGGCGTCATCAAATAAGGAGGTGAATCAACATGCGTAATCAAAGAGGAAAAGGACCGGAGAAACCGGGCAGACTTCTGAAGCGGTTGATGGGAATGCTCATGAAGCATTATGGCGTGGCGATTATTATCGTTGCAATCTGTATCATCATCAACGTTCTTGCAAATGTACAGGGAACGATGTTCATGCAGCGGTTGATCGACGACTATATCACACCGCTGTTAAAGAGTGAGACGAAGAATTACACACCATTGCTCCATGCAATCGGACGTGTCGCATGCTTCTATGGGATCGGAATTATTGCTTCGTATTCCTATAACCGGATCATGGTTAATGTCACACAGGGAATGCTGAAAACATTCCGTGATTCGATGTTCACGAAGATGGAGCAGCTTCCAATCAAATATTTTGACACCCATGCGCACGGTGATATCATGTCCATGTATACAAATGATACCGATACGCTGAGACAGATGATCAGCCAGTCGATGCCACAGCTTTTCAACAGTGCGATTACGATTATCAGTACGACCGTCTGTATGTTCATGCTGAACATTCCACTTACGGCACTGACATTTTTCATGGTTGGCATCATGCTGGTGCTGACAAGAAAAATCGGTGGTTTATCCGCGAAGCATTTCATTGCGCAGCAGAAAGATATCGGTACGGTCAATGGTTATATCGAGGAGATGATGCAGGGACAGCGCGTAGTCAAGGTGTTCTGTCACGAAGAGGAGAGCAAGGAAGCATTTGACAAGCTGAATGATGCTTTGTGCGAGAGCTCCTACAAGGCGAATAACTATTCGAATATTTTAGGACCGATCAACGCGCAGCTTGGAAATATCAGCTACGTGCTCTGTGCGATCGTCGGTGGTGTACTGGCGATTGGAAATGTCGGCGGATTCACGCTGGGCGGTCTGGCGAGCTTCCTGACGTTCAACAAGAACTTCAACATGCCAATCAACCAGATCAGTATGCAGATCAATGCAATCGTAATGGCACTTGCCGGAGCGGAGCGAATCTTCAATTTGCTGGACGAGGAGCCGGAAGTGGACGAGGGCTATGTCGAGCTTGTGAATGCAAAGCGCGAAAATGGACAGCTTGTGCCAAGTGAGAAGCGTACCGGACTCTGGGCGTGGGCACACAAGCATACAAATGGCGATCCAACCACATATGTGGAGCTGAAAGGTGACGTCGTATTTGACGACGTGGACTTCGGATATACCGATGATAAGATTGTGCTGCACAATGTTTCGATGTTTGCACAGCCGGGACAAAAGCTTGCGTTCGTCGGTTCGACCGGTGCCGGAAAGACGACGATCACGAATCTGATCAATCGGTTCTACGATATTCAGGATGGAAAGATCCGGTATGATGGCATCAATATTAACAAGATCAAGAAAGCGGATCTGCGAAGATCACTTGGTATCGTATTGCAGGATACGCATCTGTTCAGCATGAGCGTGCGGGAGAATATCCGTTATGGACGGCTTGATGCGACAGACGAAGAGGTCGAGGCAGCTGCAAAGCTTGCGAATGCTGATGGGTTTATCCGTCGTCTGCCGCAGGGCTATGATACCGTTCTGACTGGCGACGGCGCAAACTTAAGTCAGGGACAGCGTCAGCTTCTTGCCATCGCGCGGGCAGCCATCGCCGATCCACCGGCGCTTATCTTAGATGAAGCGACAAGCTCGATCGATACACGAACCGAGCGCCTGGTACAGGATGGTATGGACAAGCTGATGCATGGAAGAACGACATTTGTAATCGCACATCGGTTGTCCACGATCCAAAACAGCGACTGTATCATGGTACTCGAACAGGGACGAATCATTGAACGTGGAACGCACGAAGAACTTCTTGAAAAGAAGGGCAGATATTACCAGTTGTATACCGGAAATGCAGTGCTGGCGTAGGAATATGGCGGAGTATCTGATAAAGGAAATGGCAAGAAAACAAGGTGTGACGGAACAACTGAAAGCGGAGGATATGATGCGATGGATAGGATTGATGAATAACATTCGAGCCTGTGCAGATGAGATTGTATTGAACGAAATTGTGTATTCTTAATAGCATACCAACCGAAAAGGAACTGCTGTCTTAACTGATGGCAGTTTTCTTTTTCGGGAAGTATTCAAGAAGTCATTAAGTTGTGAGTGTAGTCGAAGTAGTTTGAAGTATTGAAAAAAATGATGACTTTTGTTATAATATTTAATGGAAGGTTGTATTTTATTAGGAATAACGAAATGAATTTGTAGGTGAGAGTATGAAGAAGAATAGAAAATACAAAAAGATAAAGATAATAATGGTTTTTACAACAGTCTTGCTTATAGCGTTTGTAGCAGTAGTTGGATTATATAAAACAGGGATTTATCGTTTTGATTTTTTTAAGGATGTGTATAAAAAAATCGATTTTCAACTGAGTACAAATGAGCTTAACATTCCTCAGGACGCTCTTTCGTTTTCTGTTTATGATATTGAACAGGGTGAATATTTATTTTACGAGGGAGATAGCCAATTGCCCACAGTAGCAAGTTTGGCAAAACTATTTGTCATTGACTATGCTTTGACAAAAGTTAACTTGGAAGATGTTATTGAAGTAAATCAAGAGGTATTGGATCTTGTGCCGGCTGGGTCATCTTTAGCAAATCTAAAAGTTGGGAAGTACACAGTAAAAGAAATAATGGAAGCTATGCTTGTTCCTTCGGGAAACGATGCTGCCTATTCGTTGGCATATTATATTGCTAAAAATGAATTAGGAGAGGGCTATACAGCAACGGAATATATAAATTATTTTACGACAGAGCTAAGTGAGTATTTAATTGAAGAAGGCTATTCTAAAACAAATTTGTATAATGATCCGAGCGGGGCAGCTATGTCAGCCGATACACATTTGGATGATATTAATCGTGTAGCCTTGAAGCTTTATAATTATGATTTTGTTAAAGAATGTGTAGGGAAAAGCACTTTCTCAATTCAAACTCCACAAGGTGAATTTACTTGGAAAAATACCAATAAGTTTTTAGATAAAAAGTCACCGTACTATAATGAAAATGTAAAAGGAATAAAAACAGGAACTATGGCATCTTCCTATAATATTGTTGTTCTTTATAAAAAAGATGGCAAGGAATATTTGATTACCTGCTTGGCATCATTATCAGATGAAGGAAGATATAAAGCAGTGCAGTCCGCTATAAATACAATTATTAAATGATGTCGAAATATCTTTTAATTAAAGCGTTAAAGTGTCGTGGACAAGATAAAGATTAGTTTGGTGAAACAACAATAGTTGAAGTACGAAAAACATCGTAGAAATACGGTGTTTTTTGTTACCCCAAACCCTACAATTTTATACATAACCACAGGTTAGTACAAATACCTTGTGTGATTTTTTGAAAGGCATAAAAAGGCAAATTTGCCCGATTTACGCCCCGAAAAATGACAGAAACAAGGCTTTAAGTATCTTTCCTGTGGTTTTTTTATTTTCAGACAGAAAGGTGGATTGATATGCCGAGAATGAGTAAGAAACGGAAACAAGAGTGGGCATTGTTTCTGAATGAAAGAAATCGCATTACCTACAACGAACTTTGCAGAAAATGCAGTAATGACTGTAAGCAGAGTTTCCGCTGTATTGTGGTGCTTTGCCCGAAATATTTATCGAAAAGGAGAACAAAGAAAAATGATTGAAAATGAAATGACTGTCAGCGTGCCTCTTGAAGTTGTCAAGGCAAGTGAGATTGAACCGAAAGAAGTGAAATGGCTGTGGTATCCGTATATTCCGTTCGGCAAGGTTACGCTGTTGCAGGGCGATCCCGGCGATGGAAAAAGCAAGCTAATGCTTTCCATTGCCGCCCTGCTTTCAAAAGGAGAAGCCTTGCCCTTTACCGATGAAGAAACAGAGCCTATGACAGTCATCTATCAGACAACGGAAGATGATGCAGACGATACGGTAGTCCCCCGTTTTAACTCTGCCGGTGGGAACGGAGAAAATCTTATCTTCATCAAAGAAGATGAAAAGTCTTTATCCTTTGGAGATAACCGTATTGCTGAAGCAATCGAAAAGTATCACGCAAAACTTTTAATTCTTGACCCGATGAGTTCCTATATCGGAGAGAACTGTTCAATGAACAATGCCAACGAAACAAGGGCAGAGTTTAATCACTTGATTGCAGTTGCAAAAAATACAGGCTGTGCCATCGTGATTATCGCTCATATGAACAAGATGAGAGATACCAATCCCCTTTACCGTACTAACGGTTCGATTGACATTGCGGGTGCTGCAAGAAGTATTCTTGCAATCACACGCACACCGAACAAAGAAGCACCGGCGGCAAGATATATGGTTCAAGTGAAATCCAACCTTGCCCCGACAGGCTCTGCAATTCTCTTTGAGGTTGCAGAAAAGGGAGTGGACTTTATTTCTGAAATGGAAATGACAGCAGAAGAAGCGTTCCAGTCCCTTGCCCCTAAAATGGGCAGACCGAACGACAAGGAAATCAAGGCGAAAGAATTTCTTTTAGAAATGCTGAAAGACGGAGAAATGCTTTCTTCGGATTGCGAAGAAAGACTTGAAGCCGCAGGGTTCAAGAAATCGACCATCAAAAAGGCAAAGAAGAACGCAGGAGTTATCTCCCGAAAGAAAGGTTTTCTGTGGTACTGGTCTTTGCCGATGGGCGATATACCGAGAGAATAAATGCAGGCTGTCTGCTGATGGGACAGTCTGTTTTTATGATTGAGGTATCAAAGGAGGTCAAGGGGGAACACCCTTGCCCACGACATCTTTGCAGACGAAGTCTGAAAGTGTCATAGTGGGTTACACACATTCAAAGAATGTTGTGTAATGGCTTCGCCCTGCCGAGAAAGGAGAGCAAAAATGGCGAAAAACAACAAGGCGGATATGAGTTGTGCAAGGGTTAAAAAGTACACCGCTTCTGATGTGAGCAAGGCAGAAAGGCACAACGAACGCAAGAATGAAACCTATGAAAATATGAATGTGATTGAGGAACGCATACCCTATAATGTGCATTTCAAAAAGCCGACTGCCCCGACCTATATGGAGCAGTTAAAGCAGATGGAAACAGACGGGCAGGTGTCGCTTCGTGGGTTAAGGAAAGACGCTACCCTTTTCAATGAGATTGTGATTGATGTGAACACGATGTACTTCGAGCGTAACGGTGGTTATGAATACGCAAAGCAGTTTTATGAAGAAGCCTATCATTTCATCGAAGAAAAATTCGGTGCGGACAATGTTATATCGGCGGTAATGCACGCTGATGAAATCAATGTAGCAGCAAGCGAAGAACTGGGAAAAGAGGTTTACCACTATCATCTTCACGCTATGGTTCTGCCAGTGGTGGAGAAAGAAATCCTATGGAGTAAGCGTTGCAAAGACGAAAAACTGCGAGGAACAGTCAAGGAAGTGGTTAATCAGATTAGCCATTCAAAGAAATGGAAATCGGATATTCCGCTGACCGATGAAAAAGGAAATCCGCTTCTTAGGAAGAACGGCAAGCCGATGTTTCGAGCTTCGTACAGCATACTGCAAGATGAATTGTTTCACTATATGACGGAACAAGGGTTCAAGGGCTTTCAGCGTGGCGAATACGGAAGTACAGCGGAGCATTTAACTTCCCTGCAATATCAAATCAAGCAGGATAAAGAACGATTGGAGAAGTTGCAGAAGCGTATTCAAAAGGAACAAGTCAAGTATGAGCCTGCCCGTAATGTTTCCAAAACATTAAACGAGATTGACAGTATGGGGCAGAAAACAATCACAGGTAAAATGGCAATCTCCAAAGAGGATTATTCTGAGCTTACTGCCCTTGCCAAGGAGGGCATTACAAGTCGTGCGGAAATTAGCGAATTAGAACAGAGTGCCAACTATTACCGACAGAAATATTTTGACTGTGCAAACGCACTCGAAAGAATGAAAACTAAATACAACGAACTGAAAGAAAAGTGCAGACCTTTTCTTCAAGCGTTGGAGCATTTCCCCGAAGTTGCTAAACTTTTTACCGAAAAAGTGAAGCAACTTTTTTCTTTTAAGGAAGCACAGGAACGAGCCGAAAAAGAAGCAAGGGAAAAAGAAAGACAGGAGCGTATCAAGGCTCGAAGAAACAAGCGTGGTATGGAAAGATAACCTTTTCCATTATACTCACGACTTAATGACTTCTTGATATGTTCCGATGAAACAGGCTGTATTTGTGGGGTGTTCCAAACGGAATGCCCCACAATCAATTTATGAAAAGGAGAAACGGACTATATGAAAGAAAACACTTTATCTTATACAACGCGAATAGGCAAAACAACTTTTATTGTCAATGTGAAGCAATCGGAAAGAGCAAAGAAGCCTTTGAATACGGTATTTCAAGAAATATGCAGACACGAGATGCTGTCTCTTATA
>ERZ1026945.448-NODE-448-length-14336-cov-5.997339_pt1 | contig 14336 bp, 10 predicted proteins | sample MGYA00519304_ERZ1026945 | MGnify/ENA primary metagenome ERZ1026945 (study PRJEB26926, sample SAMN06164619) | human gut metagenome | biome: ENVO:00009003; feature: ENVO:2100002; material: ENVO:00002003 | host: Homo sapiens | place: USA | collected 2012 ...
GTGGGCTCGGAGATGTGTATAAGAGACAGGAAATGATTGGCATGAAAAACAGAAATTTATCAATGATAAAAACATTTATATTTGTAATGATAGCAGTATGCTTTTTTGCAAATGGTGTTTTGCATGTATCAGCAGCCAGTGAGGTGACAGGTGTAACGCAGACCAGATCGGATGAGGAATCTGTAACGGTAAGTTGGAAGCGTCTGAAGAATGCATATGGTTATGATGTATTTATTTCAACAGGAAACGGAAAATACAAACGTCTGACAAAACGAACAGACTGTGATATTGTCGGAAGCAAGAATACAAAGAAAAAAATCAGTAACCTTACATCAGGAAGTACATATTATGTAGTTATAAAGGCTGTATATAAGAAAAAAGACGGAAGTTATAAGATCGGACCTGCAGGAAAAAGACTGGAGGTTGTTACTTCTCCATCCAAAACAGCTAAATCAACGATCAAACAGATTAAGGCAACACCTCATTATATCAAGTTCAAATGGGATAAAGTAAGAGGTGCGAACCGCTATATTATCTATGTGAATGAGAAGAAGAAGGCTGTTGTAAAGAAAAATGTAGCATCAATCAAGGTCGGAACGGGATCTGTCAATAATGTCCGTATTATACCGGTTAAGCAGTCACAGTCCGGTTATATGGCAAAAGGCGGCAATATTGAGGCATATGATTTCTTTTCCTCACCGAAAAGACCGAAGCGTGTCGCTATATTCCGATATAATAATTTTTCATGGTATCCGACGATAAATAATAATGTTACAGTTGGATGGACAAAAGCATCCGGAGATAAATATGATCCGTCTGGTTATCAGATGGAGGTATATTCCCTGACTAATAAGAAGATAAAGACATATTATGCAACGAAGACCAGAAAAGTTATCAATATTCCTTCCGTGGAAAATGTTGGTTTTAAGGTTCGTGTCAGAGCTTATGTCAAGATCAATGGCAAGAAATATTATGGAAAATGGACGGATATGCAGACTGTGATCCCACAGGCAAAGATCAGTATGAAGCGTACCGGAAGAAATTCTGTAGAGATCAACTGGGAAAGTGTAAAGAATGCAACAAAATATCATGTATATGCATGTAATGATATCAAGGCAGAAAAGCCGGAATGGTATGAGGTTGCAACGGTTGGTGCCGGAACAAATTCCTATGAATATAATAATTGTATTGAGGGAAAATATACAGCAATGTATGTTATTCCAGAGGTTCAGGTTGGCAGGAACACATATAAGGCATCCTATACATGGCATTTATATATGAATATTGAGTAAAAAAAACTTGACAAACAATATATCCTTTGTTATCATGTACTAGCGTCAAAATTTAATATCCCTGGTGGGAACATTTCATTTAGGCATTTTGCAGAAGTACTCAAGTGGCTGAAGAGGCGCCCCTGCTAAGGGTGTAGGCCGTTCGCGCGGCGCGAGGGTTCAAATCCCTCCTTCTGCGTATTTTATCTGAATGATAGAATCCGTAGGGAGATGGCATTGCAGGAGCCCTGCTGGCTGGATTTTGACGAAGGATATTCCTCGATAGCTCAATGGTAGAGCACTCGGCTGTTAACCGAGGGGTTGTAGGTTCGAGCCCTACTCGGGGAGCTTAAAGCGAAAGCTTTAAAACTTAATAAATGGCGCGATAGCCAAGTGGTAAGGCCCCGGTCTGCAACACCGTCATCGCCGGTTCAAATCCGGCTCGCGCCTCTTGAAAAGAGATTGGAATGTTTCCAGTCTCTTTTTTGTTGTGCATTTACTTTTACAAAGTGGTTTGTTATAATAACTCTGGGAGTTTGTCCCATTTTCTGAAACTATTTTTGAGTAACAGAAAAGGGGCGTTCAGGAGACATATAAATGAAAGATTCCTTTGTGGAGGAGGGCTTTATGACGCAAAAGAGCAGGGAACAGAGAGTTCGTTACAAATTAGATGAATCAATGACACTGAACCAGGAAGAGATAAAGATATATAATGTGCCTTTTGCGGGAAATACAAATACCTGTAAAGAAACATTTGTAAAAGGTGAAAGAATACTGGAATACTGTATTGAAGGTGATCTGACGATGGAACAGTTGATCGGGAAGCCGATATTCCGGGATGAACTGGTAGAGTATTTGTACAGTATCAGCAGACAGATGGTGTCTATGGTACATAACGGTCTGAAATTGGGAAAGATCGTATTTGACCTGAAATATATGTATGTAAGATTGAATGATTTCAGTGTACAGTTGATATTTCTCCCATTTGATAATCCATCAGATATGACAGGTGTAGAAGAGTTTATCAGAAGTTTTCTGTCAGTGCTTGTCTATGCACATACACCGGCGATCGAATGTGCAAATCAGATCATAGAGTATCTGAACGGACACAAGGAATTCAATGCGATCCAGTTCAATTTGTTTATCCGGGAGTTACGGGCGCAGAGCCAGTTGCTGGTAAATACGGAGAAAACATCATCAAAGACCAAAGAGATTGCAGCAAATCATGCGAAGATGGAGATTAATATTCTTCGTGCCGAGGAAGCTGCCAGAAATGCCGAGATCGCAAGGCTCCACGCCGAGAGTGAGGCAAAACGGCTGGCAGAGTATGCAAAACAGCAGGCAAATGTTGCCAGATCTGCAGAGGAGATGCGGATGCTCGCTGAAGCTGCCAGAATACAGGCAGAGATTGACAAACAGGCCGCAGAAAAAGAATATAATAACAAATCACAGACCGCAGTTTTATATGCATGTAAGATGCGGGAAGCGGAGGATGAGAATTCTAAAAAAGAGATAAATACAGCCAGATTACTGGCAGAGGAACAGGCAAGTCAGGCGGAAGAAGAATTCCGGAGAGCTTCGGCAGAAGCAGAAAGACTGGCAGAAGAAGTTCGGCTGGCACGGGAAGAAGAGATGCGCGCAGAGGAAGCCAGAATGCGTGCAGAATATGAAGCCAGAAAGAACAATGAAGAAGCCAGAAAACTGGCGATGGAGGTTCGAAGAAGAAACGAAGAGATTGGCAGACTGTCCGAGGACAGACAAACCAGAAAGCCGGATGACAGCGAGGATGAGACAACAGTATTGTCGAAATCATTAAGTGATGGTCTGAAGCGTCCAATTCTTGTCAGAAAAAGAACCGGAGAGAAGATTTATATTAATAAGCAGGTATTCTGTATGGGTAAGGCAGACCAGGGTGTTGATTTCAAGATTACAGACAATAAATCTGTCAGCAGAAGACATGCTTATATTACAAATATAAATGGTGTTTATTATTTAAGGGATAATAATTCAACCAATCACACATACCTGAATGGGGAGATGCTTTACAGCAATATTGAGGTTGTGATCCCGGATAATAGTACGATACAGCTTTCAAATGAAGAATTTTTCTTCAAGATTAAATAAGGAGGAACTGTCATGTATTGTGATAATTGTGGTTGCGAACTTGGACCGGATATGAAGGTTTGTCCTGTTTGCGGGAAAAAAGTTGAGGATATGGCAGCTGACAATGGTAACAGTGTCAGAATGGAGGATGTAGCTTCCCAGGTAGCAGATGTATCAAAAAATGAGGATATAGGAAAGGAATTGCCGGACATCAGCAAAGAGGCAAATGCTGCTGTTGTTGATACAGATGAAATGGAAGAAGAAGGGACGACTGTATTAAAGGCAGTTGATCTGGATAAGAAGGTTGAAGAAAATGAGGATGAAGAAGGTACAACGGTTCTGTCAGCCGATATGCTGAAGAATCAGGGAATGCCAATGCCGAATCCGAACGGAATGCCGATGCCGGGACCAAACGGCCGCCCAATGCCGGGACCAAATGGCCGTCCGATGCCGGGACCAAATGGGATGGTTCCGCCATTCCAGCCAAGACCAATGCAGGGTCAGCCGGGTGCAGCACCACAGAATGGGATCCCGCCATTTCAGCCAAGACCAATCCCTGGCCAGCCAGGTGCTATGGGTGGTATGCCTGTAAACGAAAAGGATGAGAAAAAGAAAAATAAAAAGTCAAAAAAGGAAAAGGCTCCGAAACAGCCGAAAGCTCCAAAGGCTTCAAAAGAACCAAAGACACCAAAGCAGCCAAAAGAGAAAAAAGGCAAGGGTGGAAAAGTAGCACTGATCATTATTCTGATCGTAGTTGTTCTTGCTCTTGGCGGTGGAGCTGCTTATGTTGTTCCAAAGTATCTGAATTATAACAAGGCAGAAGAGGCTTATAAGGATGGACGGATCGATGATGCAGTTGAACTGTATAAGAAAGCCGGCTGGATGAAGGATGCAGAGACTAAGGTAAATGGCGGCGTATATTATGAGTATGCAGCAAGTCTTGCAGAAGAAGGCAATTATATTGATGCGGCGGCATCTTATGAGAAAGTAATTGCATTGGAAACAGTTGCAGATGAATATAAGGATGCCGCAGATAAGGCAAAAGAGTGTTATTTCAATCAGGCAGAGAAGCTCTACGGTGAGAAGAAATATACAGAAGCTGCTGAGTATTATACAAAGGCAGGAGATTATACCGGAGCGGCAGAAAAAGTAAAAGAGTGTTCTTACATGAATGGTGAGACACTTGCAGAGCAGAAGAAATATGATGAGGCAGTCAAGGCATACGAGACAGCCGGAGATTATAAGGATGCCGCAGATAAGATCAAGGAATGTTACTACAATAATGCATCTGACAAAATGGAAGCTAAAGAGTATGCGGCAGCAAAAGAGCTGTTCCTGAAATCAGAATATTCCGATTATTCCGATAAGGCAAATGAGTGTCTGATCAAGCAGGCAGAGGCATATCTGGCAGATAAGAAGTTTGAGGATGCGATCAAGACTTACGGTGAGGTGGATTCCAAGTATAAAGATTGCACAAAGAAGATTGACAGTGCTTATACAAAATGGGGAAGCTCTCTTTACAAGAGCAAGGATTACAAGGGTGCTGTTGAGAAATACGAGCAGGTTACAAAGAAAGATGTAACGGATAAGATCAACAAGGCAAAAGCAGCTTATGTAAAGGATCATAAGGATCGCAGTGATGAGACAACGATGAGTTATCTCTGTGATCTTCGTTATGCAGATTATGGTTCGGCAGAAGATGATTATACAAAGTTGATCGGATGGACAGTAGAATCATTTGTAAATGATAAACTGGATGATTACAAAAATAAGAAGACATCTGCGGATTCCAGCAAGACGATCTATGTACATACTATGTATCTGAATGAAAATGATGCATCTATGAGTCTGAAAGGGTATGTAATATATTCAGATGGTACAAAGAGCAATGACATTACATTTGGAGAGGTAAAGGATCGTTATACAACATGGATGAGCATTGATCCGTCATCTGCGATCAAGGGAGATGCAACCTTATATGTATATGATGATACCGATAAGCTGGTTGAGAAATTTACATTTACTATTAAATAAAAAATTCGTTAAAGTGAGAAAGGGGTAACCATGGTTTCAAACGGACAGGATATGAGTGTTCGGGGAAAAGTGGAACAGAACGGACAGACAGAGAAAAAAGGATATACCTATACCCCAGGAGTAGAGATCAAGATCGTAGTTGCAGTTGTATTCCTTATGGCATTTGGACTTATTATGATCTTCAGTGCGTCCAGTTATACATCGTCGATCAGCCGCGTCACGAATTACGATTCGGCATATTACTTTAAAAAGCAGTTGAAGGTAATGGCACTTGGAGTTATTATTGCTGCATTCCTTAACTGGGTTCCGTATAAGCTGATCAAGAAATGTGGAATCCTGGCGTATGTTATATCTCTGGTTTTGATCGTTATGTTAAAGACACCACTTGGTATTAATTCCGGTGGTGCGACCAGATGGCTGAATCTGGGATTTATGCAGCTTCAGGTTGCGGATGCAACAAAGGTCTGTATGATCGTTTTTATGGGCTGGTATGTGAACCGTTTCTGGAAGGAATTTGATAAATTCAGATATACCTTGATCTTATGGCTGTTAGTTGCACTTCAGGCGGGACTGATATTGAAGATATCATCCAATCTGAGCAGTTGCCTGATCCTTATGCTCATGGTATTTATTCTGACATTTATTGTTGGAAAACATCCAAAAATGCATCTGATCATTGCAGCGGTTGGTATTGTAATGATTGTTATCTTTATCATGTGGTTAAAGGCGAATATGCCGCTTGACAGTGAGATGGACAAATACCCATATCAGATTCGGAGATTCTTCGGATGGCTGGATCCGGAACGGTATGCAGGTACGCTTGGCTATCAGCCATTACAGTCTCTGTATGCGATCGGAAGCGGCGGATTGCTTGGCAAGGGACTTGGAAATGGTACACAGAAGCTGAGCAACATTCCGGAAGCACAGAATGATATGATTTTTGCTATCATCTGTGAGGAGCTTGGACTGATCGGTGTTATTATTATGTTTTTGATGTTTGGATATCTTTTGTATCAGATGGTTATTGTTGTGAAAGAGTCCAGAAATATATATGCAAGTGTGGTTGTGATCGGGGTGATCTTACATATCATTTTCCAGATTATAGTCAATGTCTGTGTGGCTGTGAATTTCTTTCCGAATACAGGTGTATCGCTGCCATTTATCAGTGCAGGTGGTTCTGCCATCATATGTACATTAATGGAGATTGGACTTGTGATCGGAATACGGAGACAGCAGGTGAATCGAAAATATTCAAGAATATCTTAGATGAGGAGAGAACAATGAAAAAGATACTTAGAGGTTTACTGGCGGTGATGGCATTTGCCGTATGTATGGCAGGAGCAATATCAATACCATCCAGAGCGGAAGAGGCTTATACATCTGAAAATGAGGCAGAGGCTACGGATGCAGAATTACAGACAACAGCCGGTGCAGAACTGGCAACAGTGAAAAACGGCTGGGTAAATGTAAAAGGCGGACGGAAGTATTACGAGAATGGAAAGGCAGTAAAGGGCTGGAAGGTTCTTTCCGGAAAGACCTATTATTTCAGTAAGAAAAATGGTCAGGCAGTTACCGGTAAAAAGAAGATCGGTGATGCCAGATATTTCTTTGATAAGTATGGCAGAATGCAGAAGAAGGTCTGGAAAGTAGTCAATGGTAAGAAATTCTTCTTTGGCTATAACGGACAGGCAAAAACGGGATTCTGTACGATTAATGGCAACCGGTATTACTTTAATGATAAGGGTGAGCTGCAGAAGAGCAAATTTTTCAAGGTAAATGGAAAGACTTTTTTTGTTGGATATAAGGGACATACGTTTTCCGGCCTGAAGAAGGTAAAGGGAACTTATTATTACTTCAGCAAAAAGGGCAGAATGGCAGTTAAGACCTGGAAAACGATCAACGGCAAAAAGTTCTACTTTGGCTATGATGGAAAGGCAAAGACAGGTTTCTGTACGATTGACGGACATCGTTATTTCTTTAATAAGAATGGCGTACTTCAGAAAAGCAAGTTCTTTACAGTAAATGGAAATATTTATTTTGTTGGATATAAGGGATATACATTCTCCGGTCTGAAAAAGGTAAAGGGAACGTATTATTATTTTACAAAATATGGAAGAATGATCCAGAATGAATGGCGCACGATCAATGGCAAGAAGTTTTATTTTGGCAGTAACGGAAAGGCAACAACCGGACTTGCAACTGTCGATGGACATACCTGTTATTTCAATAAGAATGGTGTGCTCTACAGAAATCAGTTCATAACATATAATGGAAAGCTTTATTATATGGAGGATACCGGATATGCGGCAACCGGACTGAAACAGATCAATGGCAAGTATTATTATTTTGAATCTGATGGTGTGGCTGTGAAGGAAGCATGGAAGACCGTTGACAAGAATACATATTATTTTGACAGAACCGGAACTGCATATACAGGTCCACATACGATCAGCGGTAAGATCTATATTTTCCGGACAGATGGAAAACTTGCAAATGCGACAGGGCTTGTCACTATAGATGGAAATACATACTATTGCGATAATAACGGACATCCGCAGACAGGTTATAAGAAGATCAAGGATGCCTATTATTATTTCGGTACGGATGGTGTGATGTACCGCAAGAAATGGGCATATGTGGATGGTTATAAGTTCTATTTCTGCTCAAACGGAAAACGTGCGGTAGAAGTGGATGATGTTATTGGCAAGCAGGATTCTTATGAGATCATTGTAAATAAGTATTCAAATGTTGTTACGGTATATGCGAAGGATGGAGATAAGGGTTATATCATTCCGGTCCGTTCCTTTATTTGTTCTACAGGTCAGAGCACACCGCTTGGAACCTTCCATACACAGAGTCACTACAGATGGCATGAACTGATGGGACCTTGCTGGGGACAGTGGTGTACCGGTATCTATGAAGGATATCTGTTCCATTCCGTATATTATAATGATGTAAATAATAATAACGCACTCAGTGTATATGCATATAACAAGCTTGGGACAACCTGCTCTCACGGATGTGTCCGACTGACCGCCGGAGATGCAAAATGGTTATATGATAATTGTGAGGTTGGAACAAAGGTTACGATCATAAATAAAAAGGGCAGTGATCCATTTCCAAAGCCAACTGCATATAAGCTGCCATCCTGGCACACATGGGATCCAACCGATCCAAATATGCAGTATAAGTGCAAGCAGAATGGCTGCCATTAGGAGGAAATAACGTGCAGAAGTTCAGAAAATGGATTTATAGTCTGTGCATTTTAACAGGATTACTTGCGGTCTGTACTGCTTGTGGAAAAGCCGACAGTCAGCCAAAAGAAGAGACAACAGAGGTTGTAACTGACGGCCCGGTCAGTGGTCCGGAGGATTTTAAGCGGCTTGGCATGATCATTGATGTTGCTTCTTCAAATATGGTTAAGGATGTTTCATACGAGATCAAAAATAAAGAGATCGCCTGTATAAAATTTGTTTATAACGGAATTGATTGTCAGTTCCTTGCGTCTGCGGTATACAGTGATTTTGATTTGGCAGGGGTAACGAATACCGGTACCGGAGATATGCTGGTATCAGGGGTTCAGGGATACAATGCAACGTATTATAAGCTGAATCCAGGCAGGGTTGTTTTCTGGAGTGATACGAATATTCATTATTGTCTGTACATCTATGTAACAGCAGAGGATTCAGTTGTAGACAGTATCCTTCCGTTGCTTTCATTTGAGGATCATTATGATGAGAGAGAAGATGTAATTGAGCATGCAGAGGCGGAAAGTAAAGCATTTGCACAACAGATCATAACGGTGTTCCAGAATAAGGATGTCAATGGCTTGTCTGAGATCCTGAACTATCCGCAGGAACTTGGAAGCGGAGAGTCCATTGCAAATATAGATGAGCTGATGGCGATCCCGGCTGATCAGATCTTCACAGATAAGCTGTTGGAGGCAGTAGGAACTGATGCGATCGATAACCTGCGGAAGAGCAGGGATGGTGATGCATGGCTGATCGGTTCAGCAAGTAAGAATATTTATTTTCGCATGACATCGGATGGGGTTTATAAGATCGTAAAGATCAATAATTAGCCTGCAAATATATGATATTACATCCCGGTTGGAGATGTTGCCCGGAAGCTGAAAAGGAATCCGGATAACGTTCTGACCGGGATGTATTTTTATGTAGAAAGCTGTAAAAAGAATGCTCACGATAAGAATTGTAGAGAGGGGAAGATAAATGTAGAATTATTTTGTGAAGTGGACAGGCCTTCTGGGAGGTTCACAAAAAATATCAGGAGGGTGCTATTCAAATGGGAAATAAATATCTGATAAAAGAGGCGGCAAAAATGGTGGATGTTGAACCACATGTGCTTCGCTACTGGGAAGAAGAACTGGATATGAGGATCAAGCGAAATGATATGGGACATCGGTACTATGATGAGCAGGATATCAGAATTTTGAAGAAGATAAAGGAGCTGAAGGATCGGGGGATCCAGTTAAAGGCGATCCATGAACTGGTGCAGAAAATGTATGATATTCTGGAAAATGGAGTTCCGGTTGAAACGGCATCGAAGGAGGTTGAAACAGATTTCACCTCGGAACTGGTCAATACAGTTACCCAGATCACGGAGGAGCCGGGTGAGGATCAGGAGCGGATTGTTGATTTTAAGCTGGTACAGTTCCAGTCGATGATGACGAAGATTGTGGGAAATTCGATAAAGGAGAATATCAAGCCGATCAGTCAGGCAGTAACTGCGGAAGCAACAGAGCAGATCGCAAAGCAGATGGATGTTATTATGAAGGAACAGGATGAGCGGGCAGAGGAACGGTATCAGAGATTGGATACCGTGATCCGGGAAATGCAGCAGACCAGACGGGAGATCGCGGCAGCAGAAGCCGGAGGAAAAAAGAAAAAACGATTATTTGGTAAGAAGAATAAATAAGAACATATGCCAGCTTCATCCATCTGTTAGTCTTTCTTTATAAAAACTTCATATAAGAGAAATTGAATCCGTGATATAATGAGCGTATGCCGAGCAATGCCAGATCATAAAAATAAACCAGGTTGTGCTTGCACAAGACCTGATTTATTTTTATGATCTGATAGTGCGAAGCACGGACATCGAGTAATCTGAAAGATTACGAGATGAGCAATGCGAGAGTAATCCGAAGGATTACGAGATGAGCGATGCGAGAGCAATCCGAAGGATTACGAGATGAGCAATGCGAGGAAAAACAATTATAAAGGAAAACATATGAAGATCATAAAAAAAGTTAAATGGGCGTTGGTTTCCGTCTGGATCTTTATCGTGCTGATCATGTTGGTAGGTACGATCGTGATTGGACGAAGTTATTTGTCAGAAATGTTCGGTGACGGTTACAGTATACAGTCATTATATTCGATCAGCGATCCGATTAAGGAAACATATCGGAATCTGTCGATCATCATGTCGGAAGTGCAGGAGGATCTGCAGACAGATCCGGGCAAATTCTATGATAAGAAATATCTGGACAGTCTGAACCAGAAAGCCGGAAATTACAGGACATCGGTGCTTGTCTATATTGATGGTGAATTTACATATTCCGGTATAAAAGATGAAGTAGAAAAACTGGAAGCGTCTTTACTTACCAAACGTGCAATCTATATAAATGGTGAGAAGGGAATCAAGCAGGAGGAAGTAGAAAACAGTTCATCAGAGTCCGGTTCCGGGGAAATGGGCGATCAGGGTTCATATGCATTTGGAAAATATGGCAAAACTTATGAATATATGCTGACATCTCCACAGGCATATCTGTGTAATGAGATCGATTATCAGATCAATGGCAAATCAATCAGTATTTTCCTGGTTACATATTATGGTAATTACGTCAGCCAGTTTAAGAGTGCGCTGGTTGGATTTATCCTTATGATGTTCTTGATCATGCTGGTTCTGACAACTGCTTTGTCGACACTGGTATATGTACAGTTCATCCGTCCGCTGGTTCGTCTGAAGGAGGCAGCAGAGGAGATTGGTACCGGGAATCTGGGAGAGCCGGTAGAGGTCAGTGATGGAAGAAAAGATGAGATTGGAGAATTATGCCGGTCATTTAACGACATGAGAGAGCGCCTGAATGAATCGGTTGAGCTTAAGATGCAGTATGAGGAAGAAAACAGGGAGCTGATCAGTAACATTTCTCATGATCTGAAAACTCCGATTACAACGATCAAAGGATACGTTGAGGGTCTGATGGATGGTGTGGCAGACACACCGGAGAAGCAGGATCGTTATCTGAAGATGATCTATAATAAGGCAAATGAATTGGATGCGCTGATCAACGAATTGTCGCTATATACCAATATCACGAACAATGCGATTCCGTATGAATTCCACAGAGTATCGGTAAAAGACTATTTTAATGACTGTATGGAAGAGGTTCGGGCAGATCTGTTATCACATAATATGACACTGAACTATAACAATTATTGTGCGGAAGATGTAAAGGTTGTTGTTGATCCGGATCAGTTGAAGCGTGTTATTAACAATATTGTGACAAATGCGATCAAGTATACAGATAAAGAGGAAGGTCATATTGACATTTCTATAGAAGAAAGTGAGAAAATGATCAAGGTATCGATCAATGATGATGGACGGGGGATCGACAAAGAGAGCCTGCCGCATATATTTGACCGAACGTATCGTGCAGACAGTGCAAGACGTTCCAGAGGTGGAAGCGGACTGGGGCTTGCTATCTGCAAGAAGATCGTGGAAGAACATGGTGGAAAGATCTGGGCGACCAGTAAGAAAGGTGAAGGTACAACGATCTATTTCACATTGAAGAAATACATCAAGGAGGAAAATAAAGATGAGCAGAATACTGATAATTGAAGATGAACTTAGCATAGCAGAGCTGGAGCGGGATTATCTGGAGTTGAATGATTTTGAGGTTGAGATAGAGACAAATGGAGCAAAGGGTCTGGATAAGGCATTAGAGAATGATTACAGCCTGATCCTGCTTGATCTGATGCTTCCGGATCTGGATGGATTTGAAATCTGTCGTCAGATTCGTGAGAAGAAGGATATTCCGATCATCATGGTTACAGCAAAGAAGAATGATATTGATAAGATCCGTGGACTTGGACTTGGTGTTGATGATTATGTAACAAAGCCATTCAGTCCAAGTGAGTTGGTTGCCAGAGTAAAGGCACATATTTCCAGATATGAGCGTCTGATTGGTTCAACCGCATTGCAGAATGATGTCATTGAGATCCGTGGATTAAAGATTGACAAGACCGATCGTCGTGTCTATGTGGATGGAGAAGAGAAGGTATTTACAAATAAGGAATTTGATCTTCTGACTTTCCTTGCAAGCAATCCGAATAAGGTATTTTCAAAGGATGAACTGTTTAACAAGATCTGGAATATGGAGAGTATCGGAGATATCGCAACCGTTACGGTTCATATCAAGAAGATCCGTGAGAAGATCGAATTTGATACATCTAAGCCACAGTACATCGAAACTGTATGGGGCGTTGGATACCGATTCAGAATGTAGTGAAAAAGTGTGGGGACAGAACCTGCACAGATGGGAGAGTGTGCATCAGAGCTTTGGATTTTGATAGGTTCTGATAAGGAGATAACAGATGAAGATAGAAGTATTATATGAAGATAATGATATATTGGTTGCGGTGAAGCCGTATGGGTTGCCATCCCAGCCGGACAAGAAGAATTCTGAAAATATGGTCAGTATGTTGAAGCTTCGCATTTTTGAGAAAGAGCATCGGACAGAGGAACCATATCTGGCTCCGATCCATAGACTGGATCGTCCGGTTGGCGGCATTATGTTATTTGCCAAGAACAAGGAGGCTGCTTCGAAGCTGTCAAAGCAGAGTGAAGATGGCGAGATGGTCAAATATTATCAGGCAATCTTAACCGGAGAACTTCCGAATGATGCCGGAACGATTACGAATTATCTGATTCACGATAACAAGACAAATGTCACAAGAATTGTGGATAAAGATACGCCGGGAGCCAAATTAGCGGAGCTGGATTATGAAGTGTTAGATGTCATGGAGACAGATGATGGAATCTTAAGTTATGTTCTGATCAATCTTATCACAGGCAGAACCCATCAGATCCGTGTACAGATGGCTGGTAAAAAAGCCGGAATCTGGGGCGATACAAAGTATAATCCAAAGTTCCAGAAAACAAAGAAATCTTATAAGCAGATCGGTCTGCATGCATCCAGACTGGAATTCGAGCATCCGGTGACGGGTGAGCATATGATCTTTAAGAATGAGCCGGAGGGCAAAGCCTTTGAGATCATCGAGCTGGATGAATTTTAATATTATTTTGTAATTGGAATGGTATTCGGAATAATGACTTCTTCAAAGCCATTATAGCTGTGTACCCATTTTACGGTTCCATCTGAACTGGTTTCCAACAGATAACTCAGATCTTCTTTTTTGAAATGCATGATCAAAATGTCGTCATCTGTTACTTCATAGGTTCCAGTTTCGGTGGAGCCTTTCTTTTTGATCACTTTGTTGTCTTCTGTGAATGTGAAACTGCCAAGATCTTCTATTGTCCATTTTGATTCACAGAGAAGCTCCTGCATGGATTTGTCATCGTGTGGCTTCAGATTCCGGAGATGTGTGGACAGGAAGTAGATACCGGCAACCAGGATCGCAAAGATTACAACAAGTGTTATGGTTTTCCGGACGATTGCAAAGGTATGGCGGTTCTTGCGATGCCTTGTCAGAGATGCCTGTTGTTCCCGAACTGCCTCGTGGTAGGAGGTGCTGATGCTGTGCGTGGCACCGGAGATACCATTTGACTTATTTGCAAAAGTTTGCTCCGCTTTTAAACGAAGAATGGCTGTCTCGGTCAGACCTTCTGTTGATATATCTGCTGTCTCTTATACACATCTGACGCTGCCGACGAACTCTAGGGTGTAGA
>ERZ1026945.457-NODE-457-length-14181-cov-3.890556_pt1 | contig 14181 bp, 9 predicted proteins | sample MGYA00519304_ERZ1026945 | MGnify/ENA primary metagenome ERZ1026945 (study PRJEB26926, sample SAMN06164619) | human gut metagenome | biome: ENVO:00009003; feature: ENVO:2100002; material: ENVO:00002003 | host: Homo sapiens | place: USA | collected 2012 ...
AAGGGCAGCGTCCAATAGTCGGGGAGGGCAATGCGCACCTGCGGCACAGGGCGGGCGTTGATGCCCAGCGTCTGCGATCCCGAACTCAGTTGGTTGTCTTTCAGTTGCATGGGCTGCTCCTTTGCGCCGATGGTGAGAGTGGCCTTCTTCCATCGTCCTTCGACGTAGGCTTGCTGCACGACCACATGGCTCGTGTAGTGGTAGGGAACGGCTACCTCCACGCCGTAGCCCACACCCCACTGGCGATGGTCGTCGGTGCTGAGCGGACGTTTCACGCCCCCGAGTATATAGCCGTTGGTGGTCTCCAGGGAACTGAGGCCCTGCTTGTTGGCGTTGAGCCACAGCGGAGTCTTGCCCTTGGATCCGCTCAGTTGCGCCTCCACGCGATAGCTGACGTTCTCCGTCAAGCGGGTAAAGAGACTGTCCTGTGTGGCTGATCCACTCGTGCTGCCGTGGGAGGGGAGGCAGAGGAAAAGACTTCCGAGCAGTAGCGCTGAATATTTCTTCATATATTGTTGGCTTATTCGTCTTGATGTGGCAAGCGTCTTCGCCCTGCGTGTGGGATGCACAAGGTGGCGGATGCTTACTCGGTTGCAAATTTAATACTTTTTTTTTGTTCATTCGAATTTTGGCCTGACAACATGGCTGACGAACCCATTTTTTGTAAGAACAAGAAAATATCATTCCCTTTCGGGACGAATCATCGGTTGCCATGATGTTTTCTCGAAGAAATTTTATAGCTTTGCAAGCAGAAAGGCGAACGTCTGTTGGACTGCCGCCTTTATATAGGAATAGAATATCCGCTCACACATGCAAACGATAGAACTCCTCGCCCCTGCCAAGGATCTGGCTTGTGGAATGGCTGCAATAGATCATGGTGCTGACGCCGTCTATATTGGCGCAGCCCGTTTTGGTGCACGACAGGCTGCTGGCAATAGTCTTGACGACATTGCCCAGCTCTGTGCCTACGCCCACCAGTTTGGCGCCTCCGTCCACGTCACTGTCAACACCCTCATCTATGACAATGAGATGGAGGATACGCTGCGTCTTGTTGCTCACCTCGACCACATCGGTGTTGATGCCATCCTCGTCCAGGACATGGGTCTGCTCGCGCGCATCCAGTCGGGTCACGTCCTCTCCCGTGCTGTGCTCCATGCCAGTACGCAGTGTGACACGCGCACGGCCGAGAAGGTTCGCTGGCTACAGTCGCTGGGTTTCAGCCGTGCGGTCTTGGCCCGTGAACTCTCCGTCGAGGAGATAAGCGCCATCCATCGCGACGTGGCCGACATGGAACTGGAGGCTTTTGTTCATGGAGCGCTATGCGTCAGCTATAGCGGACTGTGCTACGCCTCGCAGTATTGCTTCCAGCGGTCGGCCAACCGCGGCGCCTGTGCCCAGTTTTGCCGTCTCGCCTTCGACCTCAAGGATGACCATGGAACCACCATCGTCCACGACAAGCACCTGCTCTCGCTTAAGGACCTTTGCCAGATAGACCATCTGGAGGAACTGATGCGGGCGGGGGTGTGCTCCCTGAAGATAGAGGGACGTCTGAAAGACGCAAATTATGTGAAGAATGTGGTGGCAGCCTATAGTCAGCGTCTCGATGAGATCATCGCCTGCCATCCCGGACAGTACTGCCGCAGCAGCCGCGGACGCGTGAATTACCATTTCCAGCCCAATCTCAGCAAGACCTTCAACCGCGGCTATACGACCTATTTTGCCACAGGTCGCCAGCCCAATATCTTTTCGCCCGATACGCCGAAGGCCTTGGGAGAGTATGTAGGCAAGGTGAAGGACTTGCGCCGTGACAGTCTCGTCGTGGCTGGTACTGCCTCCTTTGCCAATGGTGATGGTCTCTGCTACCTTAACGCCAAGCACGAACTGGAGGGATTCCGTGTCAACCGAGCGGTGGGCAACCGCCTCTTTCCCCACCAGATGCCAGCGGGTCTGCGTCCAGGGTTCGCATTGTACCGCAACCAGGATCAAGCCTTTGAGCGCTTGCTTCAGGGGCGGAGCGCAGAGCGTCGCCTGTCACTGCGGATGCTTTTCTCCGCTACGGAGGATGGTTTCCGCCTCGTGGCTTCTATGGATGAGGCTTCGGCCAGCGTCGATATCGCCTTTGAGCATCAAGCAGCCAAATCGCCGCAAAAAGAGAATATCGTACAAGAGCTCAGCAAGCTCGGTACTACCCACTTCTCGGTCCGTCCCGAGGACGTCTCGGTGGAGGTGGGGACATGGTTTGTGCCTCGCAGCCTGTTGGCGCAGGCACGACGGGAGGTGGTAGCGGCACAGACATCACAGGAAGCAGCAGACCCACGAACGACACAGGAAGCAACAGATCCACGAATGATCCAAGAAGCTGTCGCCACACAGAAACCCCAGGAGACAGCTACGCCAGGCAGGCCACTGGAGGCCCAGCGCTGGCAACGACAGTATGAGACTTTCCCCTATACCTATAATATAGCCAATGCTGACGCAGCCCGCCTCTACGCTTCCTGCGGACTTCCGGGTCTGTCCAAGGCTTATGAGAAGGGTGGGGCGGAAGATCTTCCCCAGCACCCTGCCGACTTGATCATGCAGTGTCGCCATTGTCTGCGGTACGCTTTGGGCTATTGCGTGCGTCGTGGTGGCAAGCGTCCACAGTGGCGCGAGCCGCTCCATCTCGTGCTTCCCGACGGACGGCAGTTTCGTTTGGAGTTTGATTGTCAGGACTGTCAGATGAACGTCTATGCAGAAAAGTAGGTTTCTCATACCGCTGATGCTGGTGGTGCTGCTCCTGAGCAGTTGCTACCACAAGATGACGCCGAGCCGGTTTCGCATCGTCGATAGCCTCACTACGTCGCGTCCTGACACGCTCGCACGTCTCGACTCTGTGCAGCTCGACTCCCTCTATTTCGTTTATACCCACCACTACCATGTGGGTTTCAACTTCGTCACCCGTGGCAAGCATCTCTTTCTTACCCGCCAGCAGCCTGAGGAGATCGTCACCGGACTTCCTGTTGACTCCTTTGCTGTCGATAAAGGGAAGCACCTGGTCGTGGCCGATGTCCGCATCCTTTCCACCGACCCCGTGGACAGTGTGTGGGTACAGGTAGCGACGGAGGACAGTCGCTTCGGATGGGTTCATGAGCGACGGTTGCTCCATGAGGTCGATCCCGACGACCCCATCTCGCAGTTTATCTCCTTCTTCTCCAATGTCCACCTGCTGGTATTCCTCATCGTCATCTCGATCATCGCGATCGTCTATGCCGTGATCAAACTACGTCGTGGCCGCGTCAAACTGGTTCATTTCAACGATATCGACTCGTTCTATCCATCGCTCCTGGCCCTCATCGTAGCCGCCAGCGCCACCTTCTATGCTTCTATCCAGCTCTTCGCACCCGACCAGTGGCGAGCGTTCTATTTCAATCCCTCGCTCAATCCCTTCTCGCAACCTCTCTTGCTGGGGATATTCCTGGTCCTCGTTTGGGCCATGCCGATCGCAGCCCTTGCCGCCATTGATGATATTTGGCGTAAACTCGACCCGCGTGCTGCCCTCTTTTATTTGGCCAGTCTCCTTGCCGTTTGTGCCGTCAACTATATACTCTTCTCCGTTTCCACTCTCTACTATCTTGGCTATCCGCTCCTCCTGGCCTACATCCTCTATGCCGTGCGCCGCTATTGGCGTCATTCTTGTGTCCGCTACTATTGCGGCAACTGTGGTGCGGAACTGCGTCATAAAGGGCGTTGTCCCCACTGTGGTGCGATCAATCAATAAGCTAAGTAATGTGTCGAGGCTAAGGTAAGCAATGTCTCACGCTGAAGGTAAGCAATGTCTGAAGGTTATGCTAAGTGATGATCCCAGCGACGAATAAGCTATGGCTTTGATTCATCCATGGTGATAGTTTGACTGTCATGATTAGGATTTTGTGTGTCAATCCAAATCTCGGATGCCTCCAAACTTGTGCCAAGTGGTCCGCAATGCAACAAACTTGCAGGGAGAATGGATAACAAAGTTTGAAAAATTTGGCACAACCATATTTTATTTGTACTTTTGCCCCTGTTTTTCAGAGCGCGCCATCCATGCACCTCCCGAAGTCACGCCCAATCCTAATCCTTCTAAGAAAGGTCAAAGGTGGGACGGTGTCGTCGTTAGGCTGCGGCAGATGGCTTTCTACGTAAAATATTGTAACAAGATAATGGAAGAATTTGAACTCATTGCCAAGACATTCATGGGCCTGGAGCCCGTCTTGGCGCAAGAGCTCACGGAGCTGGGTGCCAACAATGTGCAGATAGGACGCCGTATGGTGTCGTTTACCGGCAACAAGGAGATGATGTATCGCGCCAACTTTCAACTCCACACAGCTATCCGAATCCTCAAGCCCATCGCCCATTTCAAGGCACAGTCGGCAGAGGACATGTATGAGGAAGTGCGCAAAATCGACTGGAGTAAGTATATCGGCGAGGGCAAGACGTTCTCCGTCGACTCCGTTGTCTATTCCAACGAGTTTCGCAACTCACGCTTTGTGACCTACAAAGTGAAAGACGCCATCGTGGACCAGTTTCGCGAGGAGACGGGGAAGCGTCCCAATATCTCCGTCACCAATCCCGATATCCGTCTCAACATCCACATCGCCGAGTTTGACGCCACACTGTCCCTCGACAGTAGCGGCGAGTCGCTCCACCGTCGTGGCTACCGACAGGAGAGCGTGGCAGCCCCGCTCAACGAGGTACTGGCAGCTGGCATGATCCTCATGACAGGCTGGAAGGGCGATACCGACCTCATCGATCCGATGTGTGGTTCGGGTACCATCGCCATCGAGGCTGCCCTTATCGCCCGCAATATCTCGCCGGGCGTCTTTCGCAAGGAGTTTGCCTTTGAGAAATGGCCCGACTTCGACCAGGATCTGTTCAACGAGATCTATAATGACGATTCGCGCGAGCGTGAGTTCGAGCACCATATCTATGGCTATGACATCGATATGAAGGCGGTCAATACTGCCCGCATCAATGCCCGTGCCGCAGGTCTCTCCCGTTATATTGACTTCGACTGCCGCGACTTCAAGGACTTCAAGAAGCCGGAGCAGAAGAGCATCATTATCTCCAATCCGCCCTACGGTGAGCGTATCTCCACTCCCGACTTGCTGGCCACCTACCGCATGATCGGCGAGCGACTGAAGCACGAGTTCATGGGAGGCGAGGCTTGGATCCTCTCTTACCGCGAGGAGTGCTTCCGCCAGATAGGTCTCAAGCCAAGCATCAAGATTCCGCTCTTCAACGGATCGCTGGAGTGTGATTTCCGTCGCTACCAACTCTTTGACGGCAAGATGAGTGACTTCCGCCACGAGGGCGGCATCGTCAAGACCGAGGAGGAGAAGGCCGAGATGGCGCAGCAGCACCGATTCAAGAAGAACCGCGAGTTTAAGCAGCTCCTTGACCAGCAGGCTGAGAACGAGGAGGGCGACATCCGCAGCTTTACCTTCCATAAGTTTGAGCGCGACGAGCACCACTTCTCGCGTTCCGACCGCAAGCCTTTCCGCCGCCGTGGTGATGATGACGACAAGCGGGGTGGACGCTTCGGCGACCGCAGGGATGACAGGCGAGGAGACCGCGAGCGTAGAGGAGACCGCCGTGGCGACGACTGGCGTGGAGACCGCAGAGACGACCGTCGAGCTCCGGGCAAGCGTTGGAGTGACCGCGGAGGACGTGACCGTCGTGACGACCGCAGAGACGTTTTCCGCGGCGACAAGCGCGGACAGGGCGACTACAGAAACCAATCCAATAACAAATACTTTAGTGATAATGAAGACTAAAACCTTTAGAAATGTGCTCTGTGCAGCCATGACAGGTTGTGCATTGCTCAATCCATTGAACACTACTACGACCATGGCACAGAAGCAGTTCACCCTCGAAGACCTCAATTTCGGTGGTACGAACTATCGCAACATGGTGCCCGAGAATCGCTATACGACATGGTGGGGCGATCGCTTGGTGCGCACCGAAGTTGACTACTGCGCCGAAGTCAATCTGAAGAATGGTAAGGAGACGCGTCTCTTCTCCCTCGACGAGATCAACGAGTGGGCGGGCCTCAAGGGCTCCGATGAGAAGATTCGCCACTTCTACTCAGCCTCCTTCCCCTATGCCGACAAGAGCCTAGTCATGGTGATGAACGGCCGTGAGAACCTGCTCGTCGATTTCAAGAAGCACACGCTTGTGAAGCGCTGGAATCGTGAGCAGCAAACACAGGCTTTGGAGTGGAACAAGCAGTCGGACGCCACGGCCTACGTCAAGGGCGACCAGCTCTATGTCACCACGACCGACGGACAGACCCACCAGCTTACGAAGGACGGATCGCGTGAGATCGTCTATGGACAAAGTGTACACCGTGACGAGTTTGGTATCAGTGGTGGTCTCTACTGGAGCCCGAAGGGCAACCGCCTGGCTTTCTATCGCATGGACCAGAGCATGGTGAGTGATTATCCTCTGCCCGACATTCCCGAACTCAACTGGACGCCGAAGCCCGGAGAGTCGCGTGCGGCAAAGCTCGACATGATCAAGTATCCGATGGCTGGCGAGGCCTCGCACAAAGTAACTGTGGGAGTCTATGATCTCGCCACGGGCAGCACGATCTATCTGAAGGTTGGCGATCCCACCGACCGCTATTTCACCAATATCTCCTGGTCTCCTGACGAGAGCCGCATCTATATGCTGGAGCTCAATCGCGACCAGAACGACATGGACCTTGTGGAGTATGACGCCACTACGGGCGACCGTCTTCGCGTCCTTTACAACGAGAAGGATGAAAAGTATGTGGAGCCGCAGCACCCCATTGCGTTCTTGCCTTGGGATGCCACGAAGTTTGTGCTCCAGAGCCAGAAGGACGGCTACAACCACTTCTATCTCTTCGACATTGCCGGCGGAGAGCCGCGCCAGCTTACCAAGGGTGAGTGGGTGGTGATGGACTTCCTGGGCTTCGACCTGAAGCGCAAGGCCATCATCTATGCCTCCAACGAGTGCTCACCTATTCAGCAGAACACGTGGAGCGTGAGTGTCAAGAACGGCAAGCGCACGCTCCTCGACAACGGAAAGGGTTGGCACTATGCCTCTCTTAGCACCAGTGGTATGGCTGTTTGCGACAACTACTCCGAGCCTGACGTGCCCCGCAAGATAGACCTCATCGAGGTAGCGGGCAAGCGCGTCAACTGGTTGACGGCAGCCGATCCTTGGCAGGGCTACAACGTGCCGGAGTATAGCTGTGGCACGCTCAAGGCTGCCGACGGCCCCACCGACCTCTACTACCGTATGGTGAAGCCTGTCGGTTTCGACGCTACGAAGAAGTATCCGACGGTGGTCTATGTCTATGGTGGCCCCCATGCTCACAACGTTGATGCGCGCTGGCACTATAGCTCACGTTCCTGGGAGACCTACATGGCACAGAAGGGCTACCTCCTCTTTATCATCGACAACCGTGGTAGCGAGCATCGCGGCAAGGCCTTTGAGCAGGCCACGTTCCGCCACCTCGGCCAGGAGGAGATGAAGGACCAGATGAAAGGTGTGGAGTATCTCCAGAGCCTGCCCTATGTGGATAAGGACCGTATCGGTGTGCACGGTTGGTCGTTTGGTGGCTTTATGACCATCTCGCTGATGACCAACTATCCCGATGTCTTCAAGGTGGGTGTGGCCGGTGGCCCCGTCATCGACTGGAAGTGGTATGAGGTAATGTATGGTGAGCGCTATATGGATACGCCGCAGACCAACCCCGAGGGCTACGCTCAGACTTCCCTCCTGGCCAAGGCCAAGGACCTCAAGGGCAAACTGCAGATCATCCAGGGCCTCAACGACCCGACGGTGCTCCCGCAGAACTGCTACTCTTTCCTCAAGGCTTGCATTGCCGTGGGTACCCAGCCCGATTTCTTCGTTTATCCGGGCGAGCCCCACAACATGCGTGGCCATCAGAGCGTACACCTGCATGAGCGCATCACGCAGTATTTTGAGGATTATCTGAAGTAAAACCTCGTTTTCAGTTGACCAATCAGCCTTCCAGGGACAACTCGTCACCGCAAGGCTGATTGGTTGTATCTGAGCGTAATACAAATATCAAGGATCAAGGACATGAGAATCTTACTATTAGGAAGCGGTGGACGCGAGCATGCGCTGGCATGGAAACTGGCGCAGAGCAGAAAGTGTGACAAACTGTATATCGCCCCAGGCAATGCCGGTACGGCTTTGGTGGGCGAGAATGTCGCCATCAACGTGAGCGACTTCGACGCACTGAAAGCGTTTGCTGTTGATAACCGAGTCGATATGGTAGTAGTTGGCCCCGAGGACCCGCTTGTCAAGGGCATCTACGACTGCTTCAAGGAGGACGCGCGTACCAGTACTATCCCCGTTATCGGCCCGTCGAAGCAGGGAGCGGTGCTGGAGGGATCCAAGGACTTCGCCAAGCAGTTCATGTTGCGCCACAATATCCCGACGGCGGCCTATCGTACCTTCGACGGTACAACTTTGGAGGAGGGCCTTCGCTTCCTGGAGACACTCCAGCCTCCCTACGTTCTTAAGGCCGACGGACTGGCTGCCGGCAAGGGCGTGCTCATCGTCCCGACCCTCGACGAGGCCAAGAAGGAACTGCGCGATATGCTGGGTGGTATGTTCGGCAATGCTTCGGCACGGGTAGTCATCGAGGAGTATCTCGATGGAATCGAGTGCTCCGTCTTTGCCCTCACCGATGGCGTCCACTATCAGATTCTGCCAGAGGCCAAGGACTACAAGCGCATTGGCGAACACGACACGGGTCTCAACACGGGTGGCATGGGTAGCGTCTCTCCTGTGCCTTTCGCCGACGAGGCATGGATGCGCAAGGTGGAAGACCGCATTGTGCGCCCCACTGTGGAAGGTCTCCGCGAGGAGGGAATCGACTACAAGGGCTTTATCTTCTTTGGGCTTACCAATGTCGGTGGCGATCCGATGGTCATCGAGTACAACTGCCGCATGGGCGATCCTGAGACCGAGAGCGTCATGCTCCGCCTCAAGAGCGACCTGGTGGATCTGCTGGAAGGTGTTGCCAAGGGCAATCTCGACGAGTATGAGGTTGAGACCGACCCGCGAAGTGTGGTGTGCGTGATGCTTGTCAGTGGTGGCTATCCGCAGGCTTACGTCAAGGGCTATCCTATAAAGGGAATTGATGAGGTGACGGGAGCCGTAGTGTTTCATGCTGGTACCGCTCTCAAGGAGGGGCAGACCGTCACCAATGGTGGCCGTGTCTTGGCGGTCAGCGCCTATGGTGAGAACAAGGAGGATGCTCTTCGCAAGTCGTTCACCGAGGCCGCGAAGATAGATTTCAAGGACAGATACTTCAGAAAGGACATCGGGCAGGACCTGTAGTCCCATTATTCACATGCCATGGCCTTTTGCGGGCTGTGGCATGTGCCTTCTTTGCAGATGGAAAGAAAACGCATACAAAACAAGATTGCGGAGAGTCGCTGGACGCTCTCTACGCTGACGATGTTGGCCCTCGCGGTATGGGGACTGGCTGGCATGGGTGAACACCGCCTATGGATCAACCTGCTCTGTCTCGTCCTCTCCACCTATCTGATGGTGGAGCTCAACAATGCCAATACGCTCATCCGTATCTACAGTCGCATGGTGTCGGGGTCTTTCCTCGTGCTCGCTACGGTATGTATGCACCAGCTTACCAGTTACACTTCTTCCATCTCCATCCTCTGCATGGCTGGTTTCTACACGAGCCTTTTCCGATCTTATCAGGACGAAGCGTCGCCCGGATGGGTATTCTACGCTTTTATCTGTTGGGGTTTCGCCAGCATCGTGTGGCCGCAGGCCCTTTTCTTCGTGCCTGTCTTTTGGTTGTTGATGGGCGTGCTGCTGCGGGCCTGGAGCGCACGCCATTTCTGCGCCTCGCTACTTGGCCTTTTGCTGCCCTATGCTGTTGTCACGGCAGTCCTTGCCGTGCGAGGCGATCTGGAGCGTATGGTCTCTCATTTCGCCCAACTGGGTCAGTTCTCTCCCGTCTTTGAGTTTACGGCCCTTTCTATCGGCCAGATTGTCGCTTTGACCTTTGTCACGCTTTGCGCCCTTATCGGCAGCATCCATTTTCTGCGTAAAAGCCACAACGACAATATCCGCACGCGCCAGTTCTACTTCTTCTTCCTTATTATAGACGGTCTGACCTTTGCCTACCTCTGTGTGCAGCCCAGTCAGTATGAGGCATTGCTCGGCATTCTCATTGTCAACACTTCGCCTGTTATCGGTCATCTGTGGGCCTTGACGCGCACGAAATGGACCAACGGCCTCTTTCTTGTTGCCACTACCCTTGCCGTGCTCCTCGTCGCTTACAATCTCATGCGTAGTTTCATACACTAATTCCTTATGGCTGAGATCACCGACATTCTTATCAACTACGGTTACATGGGTATGTTTGTAGCCGCCTTCCTGGCTGGTAGTTTTCTGCCTTTCAGTAGTGAAGCTGTCATGGTAGCACTCCTTGCGGCCGGACTGGGCCCCAGTGAACTCGTTGTCTCGGGCACGCTGGGCAACACACTTGGGTCCATGCTCAACTATGGCATTGGACGCATGGGCCGCATGGAATGGATCGAAAAATACCTCCATGTGAAACGCGAGAAAGTAGAGAGTACGCAGCGATGGATGCGCGGGCGGGGCGCATGGATGGGGTTCTTTGCCTTTGTTCCCATCCTCGGCACGGCCATCTGTATTGTCCTCGGACTGACCCGTGCGAATCCTGTTATTACTCTCTTCACGGTCTTCGCAGGCAAGGTGATCCGCTACGGCCTCCTCATCGGTGGCGTAGGCCTCCTTTTCTGACGTGCCTTGGACGTGCGCATGGCATAGGATAGTTGGTTCGGCCTTCAATATTGGCTATGGATTCTTCCGGCGAATTCCATCTAGGGTCTTGTGGGACTCAACGAATATATTTCAGCTCATCTTGCGAAATATGTATCTTACTCCCGTCATCATATTCTATGTCTATGCTCGTGAGGACTAATTTTCGGGCTGATGGATTATGCCATAAATAATACCACCCAAAATCATCGCCATAGGTTCCACCTGGGACTGCTGGACCTATAAAATGTCCCCCTGACTCAGTAGTTCCATCTATCTCGCACGCTACGGGTTCTCCTTTGGCGTTGGTGGGATACCCGCGCCAATCTAAAGACAGTATGTTTTGGGAGGAAACATTTTTCTAGATCAAAAAAGCATGTACACCACCAGAGACATCAGAAGAAGTCAGATAAGCCTTTTCTAACTTTATAGAATGCTTTAATTCTTCTATTCTCTTCGCTTTCTTGATACGCTCAAGCCGTTTGTTTTTTTCTTTGGCTCCAGCTTCTCCAGTAGAAAGAAGTGAGTCTTGTACCAGGGTGTCCCCCTTTGTTGCACGAGATGGCGACGCATTATTAGTCTCATGCACCACGGTTGACAACATATACACTAATAACCCAAACGCACAGACAAGAAGAAGCAATAGGGCTTTCGGCATTTTCCTGTCAGGATAAATATCCTCTACAGGCCATTTGACGGTGGAATCGGAAATATTGACCGCTTTAGCCTTTTCCCTGGCTCTTTCTTTGGCTTGCCTCTCTGCTTCGCGTTGCTGCTCCGCAAGTTCCTTTTGTTTCTCCGCCTCTTCCTGTTCTCGTTTCTTTTCTTCCTCGTATTTCTTCTTCGCTTCCTTCCATTGTAGGAATTCTTCGAATTCTCTTTTCTCTTCTTCCGTCATAATCGAAAAGGTATTTAGTTCCCAATAGGCTTATTTATGAAGCGAAATGTACTCTGCCATGACTATGCGAATATCATCAAAGGTGATCGAGTCGTCGCAAAGGCGCTTGATGGGTGTGGCTCCCTCGGTAGTGCCCACTTTGGCGATGGCCCGCATGATGGTTGTGTATTTCTCGTTGCCCGTGATGTCCTCCGCCTTAATGTTTCCCTGTTTGACGTAGGGAATCAGGTGGCCCGAAATGGTGGCAGGTGTCAGTTTGCGCAAGCGGGCAATGTCAGATACGGACAGTCCTTTTGTGAACAGGTCGTAGGTGACTTCTCCCGTCGGCACCTTCTTCTGCTTGGTTTTCTCTGCGTTGAGTTTTTCAGCCTTGCTTTTTCTGCTCCGCTTCGCCTTGTTTTGTTTAGGGTCTGCCTCATCCAGCACACCGAGGAGGGCCATTTGCTTGGCGTGGAGGTAGTCGCCTACGGAGAACCCATGCTGGGCAATGTAGGTCAGCAAACGCCCTTTGGCCTCCACCGTCTCCGTCAGTTCGGTCAGCGTGGTGTCAAGGCGTCGCAAAGCCACCTTGCTGCCCGTCTTGATGAGTTTCGTTTGGGCTATCAGTTCGTCGAAGATTGCTGAGAGTTGTTTGCGAAAATAGTCCGCACTTCGTTGCACCCGATCCATGAATGCCGCGTCATGGAGTTGGTCGAAAGGCATGGAGAGGATTACTTGTCCCCACTTCCCCGCCACCGCCAGCATGTCCTGTAGTGGCTTGTGCGCCTGGTCGTGGATGGCCCGTAGCGTTTCCTGCGCGTAGAAAAATTCTCCGACGACACGATGGAGGTGTTCCTCCTGTTGGGCTATCTGGTGGAAAGAGAAAAGTTCGATCAGCAGTTGTCGCTCATACTCCTGGCGGAGCGTAGGCAGCGCCTTGATACTCGCTTCGGCCCTCTCCTCTTGCGTGGCGATATAAGAGCTGACGCGGTCGTCGTTGATGATGGCGTTGGGTGAGACGGGGGTGGCCAGTACCAATCCTTCAAGTGTTTTGCAGCGGCTCAGAGCCACATAGACCTGGCCTGGGGCAAAAGACTGCTGTGCGTCGATGATGGCGTGTTCGAAAGTGAGTCCCTGACTCTTATGGATCGTGATCGCCCAGGCCAGGCGCAGGGGAAACTGCGAGAAGGAACCGAGCACCTCCGTCTCAATCTCCCGTGTCTCGTCATTGAGCGAGTAGCGAGTATTCTCCCATACGTCGCGCTCTACGTCGATGGGTTGCGCGTCGCCTGTGCAGAGCACCTGGATGGTGTTGGCATCGAGGTAGGTGATGTGGCCTATGCGCCCGTTGTAGTATCTTCCTTCCGTGTCGTTCTTGACGAACATCACCTGCGCACCCTCTTTCAATTGCAATTCCTGGTCCGTCGGGAAGTTGGCAGAAGGAAACTCACCACTTACCTCGGCTCGGTAGCAGAAGGGAGCCCCACGGAGCGAGTGGAGTTGCGACTGGTTGTAGTCGTCGGCCATGCGGTTATGCGTTGTCAAGCGGATGTAGCCTGACTCTGCAGGTGGACGAAAACTCGGATCATAGCGCTCGTTGAGTCTGCGCAGGTGATCCTCCGTTGCCTGGTTGGTGCGCACGGCGTTAAGGATATTGATAAAGGAAGCATCCTGCTGACGATAGACCCGTGATAGCTCGATGGTCACATAGTCGAGGCGTCTGAGAGCCTGAGAGCCAAAGAAGTAGGGCGTGTCGTAGTATTGGCTCAGAATGTGTTCCTCTTCGTGCGTGACGACAGGCGTGAGCTGCTGGAGGTCGCCGATAAGGAGCAACTGTACGCCACCAAAGGGCTTGGCGTGGTCGCGGAAACGTCGCAATACAGAGTCGATGGCGTCGAGCACATCGCACCTCACCATCGAGATCTCGTCGATGACGAGCAAGTCGAGCGTGCGGATGATCTTCCGCTTCTCCTTGCTGAAGTCGAAACGGCTCTTGATATGAGCGTCGGGCACGAAAGGGGAGAAGGGCAGCTGGAAGAAAGAATGGATCGTGACTCCACCCGCATTGATGGCAGCCACACCCGTAGGCGCCACTACCACCAGTCGCTTGCTGCTCTTCTGTTTGAGGGTCCGAAGAAAGGTAGTCTTTCCCGTACCCGCCTTTCCTGTGAGGAAGATACTGTGCCCCGTGTGCTCTACAAACTCCCAGGCCGTCCTGAGCTCGTTATTTTTCTCCATTTTGCAGATTCTTTGGTACGAGTCCTTCGATATAGCGACATAAGATCTCGATGCCCCGTCGGTTTTCTCCGCCCTGAGGCACGATAATGTCCGCATAGCGCTTTGTCGGTTCGATAAACTGCTCGTGAGTGGGTTTCAACACCTTGCGGTAGCGGTCCAGCACCATCGAGACGGTCCGTCCGCTGTCTCTTATACACATCTGACGCTGCCGACGAACTCTAGGGTGTAGATCT
>ERZ1026945.460-NODE-460-length-14151-cov-4.872659_pt1 | contig 14151 bp, 9 predicted proteins | sample MGYA00519304_ERZ1026945 | MGnify/ENA primary metagenome ERZ1026945 (study PRJEB26926, sample SAMN06164619) | human gut metagenome | biome: ENVO:00009003; feature: ENVO:2100002; material: ENVO:00002003 | host: Homo sapiens | place: USA | collected 2012 ...
GCCCGTGGCGGGCGATGCACTCCTGACAGGTGCGGTAGGCGCGCTTTTCGTCCTCGCGGTTCTGGCGCATCCGGCGGATATCCACGCTGTCGGCCATGCGGGTGATGGGTTTCAGCGCCTTGGGTACGGCGGCATCCGCCAGCTCCAGCACGCCCTGCACCACCTCGCCGCACTCCACGCCGCGGGCAGTCTCCACGATCACATACTCCCCGGCATGGATGACAGCGTCACCGGGATCAAAATAATAGCTTTTGCCGTTTTCCTTGAAACGGACCGAAATGACTTTTTTCATAGTGTTCCTCGTTTTTGTATCGGATAAGCCCCGCAAGGGGCAGCTTTTTCAGTCTGCTGTTAGTATACCATAATCAAAAGCACATTTCTATGCAAAAAGAAAAGTCTTTATATCCCCTGAATTTTCCCTCCCCTGCAATGATCCGCCCCGCTCAACCGTATGCAGTATGGGAAAAGGTGTCGAAATTTTGTCCGGCGGCAGAAGGGAGGAAAGCGGACAGAATGCCGGTTTTGGGGCGGCAAAGTTGTGCGTTTCGCAGATTTTGACAGAACTTTCGCAAAAGATTCGCCGCACCTCTATTGAAAGCACACGCCTTGCGTGTATAATAGGAATGTTGAGAACCCATTGCCCCCAAAGAGGGAGGAACTGTTGCGCCGGGCGGTGCGGCAGAGAAACGGTAGGATAAGATGGAAAAATTCAGTGTCAAAAAACCATTTACGGTGCTGGTTGCAGTCATCATGGTGCTGATGCTCGGCTTTGTGTCGATCACCAAGATGAAAACCAACCTGCTGCCGAATGTCAGCACACCGTATCTGATGGTGGTCACCGTGTATCCCGGCGCCAGCCCGGAGCGTGTGGAGACCGAGGTCTCGGACGTGCTGCAAAACGCGCTTACAGTGCCGGGTGTTTCAAAGATCACCGCCACCTCGGCTGAAAACTACAGCCTGCTGCTGATGCAGTTCGTGGATGACACGGATATGGACAGCGCACTGGTGCAGGTGTCCAACAAGCTGGATCAGGCCAAGAGCGACCTGCCGGAGACGGCGCTGACTCCCTCTGTGATACAGTACAGCATGAACATGAACGCCTTTATGACCGTGGCTGTCAGCCGCGAGGGCAGTTCGGTGTACGAGCTTTCTGATTTTATCAAGAACACTATGACCCCCTACGTCCAGCGCAAGGGCGGCGTGTCCAGCGTATCCTCCAGCGGCCTTGTGGAGCAGCTGGTGCAGGTGCAGCTGAATCAGGAAAAGGTGGACGCCATCAACGAAAAGCTGATGGAGCTCATCGACAGCCAGCTGGAGGTGGCGCACGCCCAGCTGGAAGATGCCGAGGCCAAGATCAAGGCCGGCCGCGCAGAATACGATAAGCAGTTCAAAAACTTCGGCAATACCGTGTCCAACACAGTCATGGGCACCTTGAGCTCTGAGGTCGGAAGCGCCGTAGAAGTGGTGCGCAAACAGGCCGAAGCACTGCTGCAAAGCGTCAACAACCTGATCGCCGTGGTCAAGGAGCCCGAGGTGCAGCAGGCTCTCATTGAGGTGCAGGCCGGTTTGCAGCGGGTGCTGGACAAATTCAACAGCACCGGTATGCGGGATATCGACTCCCTGATCGAGATCGTGTCCGAGCTGCGGGATATCACCGATAAGCTCTCCTCTGCGTTGCAGACCCTGCAGAACCGCATCAATACCGAGACTGGTACGCAGGGCGAGGGCGCTGCGGATCTGGCAGACGAGCTGCAATTGCAGGACAGCCTGAACGTCATCTATAAGACGCTGGAAGATACCATCAAGGCCATGGACAACGTGCCCGGCATGATGAGCGAGTTCTCCAAAGCGCTGGGCAACTTTACCCAGCAGCAGATGGTCGCCTATATGCAGTTTACCGAAGCCCGCGAGCAGCTGAATGAGTACGAAAAGCAGCTCAGCGAGGCCAAGACCCAGTACGAGGCCGCCAAGGAAAAGGCGCTTGCCAGCGCCGATGTGACCAAGCAGCTGGATATCAAGTCCCTTGCCACCCTCATCTACGCCCAGAACTTCTCCATGCCCGCCGGTTACGTCAAGGACGAAAGCGGCGAGTCGTGGCTGCTGAAGGTGGGCGAGGAATACGACAGCGTGGACGATATCCGCGGTGCGCTGCTGCTCCATGTGGAGGGCTACGGCGACGTGCGCCTTTCCGACGTGGCAGACGTGGAGATCATTGACAACGCCGCCGACAGCTATACCCGCCTGAACGGCGAGCAGGCTTCGGTGCTGAAAATTTACAAGGACGACAGTTCCAGCGCAGGTGACGTATCTGCCAACTGTCTGGACGCTTTCAAGGAGCTGGAAGCCCAGTACGAGGGTCTGCACGTTGTGGTGCTGTCCAATCAGGGCAACTACATCAGCATCCTCATCAAGAGCATCCTCACCAGTATGCTGGTGGGTGCCGTACTGGCCATCGTCGTGCTGGCCATCTTCCTGAAGGACATCAAGCCCACGCTGGTGGTCGGCGTCAGTATCCCCCTGTCGGTGCTGTTTGCCGTGGTGCTGATGTACTTCACGGGTCTTGACCTGAACGTCATGACGCTGGCCGGCCTGTCGCTGGGCATCGGTATGCTGGTGGATAACTCTGTCGTTGTCATCGAGAACATCTACCGTCTGCGCGGCCGCGGCGTGCCCGCCGCCCGCGCTGCGGTGCAGGGTGCACGTCAGGTGGGTATGTCGGTCGTGGCCTCTACCCTTACCTCGGTGTGCGTGTTCCTGCCGGCAGTGTTCTCTGCCAGCCTCATCCGCAACCTGATGGGTCCCATGTCCCTGTGCATCGGCTACTGCCTGATGGCTTCCCTCATCGTGGCACTGACTGTGGTGCCCGCCGCCTCGGCTACCGTGCTGAAGAATGCCCAGCCCAAAAAGCTGGCATGGTTCGATAAGATCCAGAACGCCTATGGCCGCAGTCTGGAAAAGGCTTTGCAGAAGCGCTTTGTGCCGCTGGCAGCCGCCGTGCTGCTGCTGGTGTTCTGCTGCTGGCGGGTGGTCTCCATGGGCATCGTGCTGCTGCCCACCAGCACCAGCAACGAGGCCCTGATCACCCTTTCCACCACCGACACCCTCTCGAAGGAGGAGTCCTACGATGTAGCCGGTAAGGTGGTACAGGCTGTGATGGCTGTGGACGGCGTGGAGGAGGTAGGCATTACCCCCGACAACACTGTGGCGGGCATGGATGTTTCCAACCTCGGCCTGCCCTCCACCATCACCGACCTGCTGAACGCCGCCAACGGCTACGGCAAGTATAAGATCAACGTCAAGCTCAACGAGGAGCTTTCCTCTTCCAAGATCGACGCCGCCTGCAAGGCCATGGAGGAAGCCGTGGCCGGCGTTGCGGACTGCACCGCCACCGTCCAGCAGTACGGCATGACCGATGACCTGACCAGTCAGCTGTCCACCGGCCTGACCATCAAGATCTACGGCACTGACGCCGAGACCCTGACCGCCCTGTCCGAGAAGGTGGTAGACATCGTGAACAACACCGAGGGCTTCCAGAACGCCACCAACGGTCTGGGCGCGGGCGATTCCACCATCATCCTGCAGGTGGACCGCGATAAGGTACGCGCCAACGGCCTGACCGTTGCGCAGGTGTACCAGCAGATCGCTGCAAAGCTGACCACCACCACCACGGCACAGACCCCTGTTACCGTGGACGGTACCACCATGGATGTGCAGATCAGCAACAATCTGGACCCGCTGACCAAGGAAAACATGATGGACATGACCTTTGAGACCACCGTCATGTCTGCGGACGGCACCACCGCTACCGGTACCTGCAAGCTGTCGGATATCGCCAGCTGGACCACCGGCACCGCACCGGACTCCATCACCAGCGAGAACCGGAACCAGTTCGTCACCGTCACTGCCGAGACTGCCCCGGGCTACAACACCACGGTGCAGGCGCGTGCCGTGAAAAAGGCGCTGGATGCCTTTGCCCTTACCGACGAAATGCCGGAGGGCTGCTCCTTCTCCATGGGCGGCGAGAGCGACAGCGTCAACTATATGACCGACGAGATGATCCAGTGGATGGCACTGGCACTGCCCTTTGTCTACCTTGTCATGGTGGCGCAGTTCCAGAGCCTGCTGTCCCCCTTCATCGTGCTGTTCACCGTGCCGCTGGCCTTTACCGGCGGTCTGCTGGGCCTGCTGCTCACCGGCCAGCAGCTGACCATGATCTCCATGATGGGCTTCATCGTGCTGATGGGTACGGTCGTCAACAACGGCATCGTGTTCGTGGACTACGCCAACCAGCTGCGCATGGGCGGCATGGAGCGCCGCGCCGCACTGGTGGCTACCGGCAAGACCCGTATGCGCCCCATCCTGATGACCACCCTGACCACCGTGCTGGCCATGCTGCAAATGGTGTTCAGCAACGATATGGCAAGCCAGCTGATGAGCGGCATGGCCATCGTCATCATCTGCGGCCTGAGCTACGCCACCCTGATGACCCTGTATATCGTGCCTATCCTGTACGATATCCTGTTCAAGAAACCGCCGCTCAACGTGGATATCGGCAGCGATGAGGATTTGGACGACATCCCGGACGATGCCGCCGAGTTCATTGCCGCCCAGTCCTCTGCGGCACAGCCTCAGCCGGAAGCATAAGGCTTACAGCCTGTATCACCAAAGCGCCCCGCATTTCCATCGGAAGTGCGGGGCGCTTTTTGCTATTGTAGGCACTTTCGATGATTCTAACAAAAAATCGCCGCAAAAATTGGATGGTAATTCTAAAAGGATTCCAACACAAAACTGTAAAACTGTGATATAATCATAAATACAGACAAGATGCAAAAGGGGGCAGTCTGCCCCTTTTGCATTTCCGAAAAAAGCTTTAGGAGGCGAGGCCCAATGGCACAGATCCGTTCCAAGCCCTTCGGTGTGACCAAAGAGGGCGCTAATGTTACCGAGTATATCCTCTCGAACCCCGGCGGTATGTCCGTCAGCGTGCTGGATTACGGCTGCGTGATCAAAAATATCATCGTCCCGGCCAAAAACGGCCCGGTGGATGTGGTGCTGGGTCACGACACCATGGCAGATTACGAGAACGACTTTACCTCGTCCGGCAGCACCTGCTGCGGTGCTTTTGTGGGGCGCTACGCCAACCGCATCGAAAACGCCGTCTTTACCTTGGGCGGCAAGACCTATCAGCTGGAAAAAAATTGCGGCGAGCACCATCTGCACGGCTGTTTTTCCCGGAAAATCTATGAGGTGAAGTACTTTGGCGATACCCTGCTGATGGAAGCCGTAAGCCCTGACGGCGAGGATGGTTTTCCCGGCACCCTGAAGATCGCGGTGCGCTACACCCTTACCGACGACAACACCTTCCGCATGGACTACCGTGTGTCCTCGGACGCTGATACGATCGTAAACCTGACCAACCACAGCTACTTCAATCTGGACGGCGGCGGCGACGTGCTGAACCAGAAGCTGCGCATCTACGCTTCCCGCTATCTGGAAGGCAACAACGCCACCTGCCCCACCGGCAACATCCTGCCCGTGGTGAACACCCCCATGGACTTTACCGCCGGTAAGACCATCGGCAAGGAGATCGACACCGGCTTCTCCCAGACCACCATGGTGGGCGGCGGCTACGACCACTGCTATGTCATCGACCGTGCACGCGGCTCCAGCCAGAGCATCTGCGCATGGGCTACCAGCGATAAGACCGGCATCAGCATGAAGCTGTACACCACCCAGCCGGGCATCCAGCTGTACACCGGCAACTTTTTGCAGGACTGCCCCGCCCCGGGCAAGGGCGGCGAGCCCATGCGGAAGTATGGCGGCTTTGCCTTGGAGACCCAGCACTATCCGTGCAGCCCCTCTCACCCGGAGTTCCCCTCTACGGTGCTGCGGGCAGGCAAGGTGTTCCGCGCCACCACCACCCTGCGGTTCTTCACCGGCAAACAGTGCGGAAAGCTTTAAAAAGGATACATTACGCAAAAAACGTCTGCTTCGGCAGACGTTTTTGCGTGGTGGGAGGCTGCGACTGAGGGAGTTTCCCTCTCCATTTCTATGTTTTGCACAAACAGCGCATTCTCTCCATGTGAAAAGTGCGAAAAATCTCTGTCAATCAAAAGTGTAATGCGAGAAGATGCAACAAAAATATATCTGAATAAAGAAAGCGCCCCTTGCAGTCGGCGGCAAAAAGCGGTATGCTTTAAGCAGACCGGGCAGCGCCCGGCGCAAAGAGAAAAAGCAATAAATGATATGTGAGAGAGGTACTCGGCTATGGCAATTTTGGTTTCCGGCGGTGCCGGCTACATCGGCAGCCACACCTGCATCGAACTGTTGAACGCTGGCTACGATATCGTGGTGGCAGATAACTATTATAACGCTTCTCCTGTGGTTCTGGACCGGGTCAAGCAGATCACCGGCAAGGATTTCCGCTTCTACAAGGCAGACATGACCCGCCGCGAGGATGTGGAGAAGATCTTCTCCGAGTGCCCGGACATCACCGCCGTCATCCAGTTTGCAGCCTACAAGGCTGTGGGCGAGAGCGTGTCCAAGCCCATCGAGTACTACTACAATAACCTCAACTGCACGCTGGTCATTCTGGACGTGATGCGCCATCATGATTGCCATAACTTCGTGTTCAGCTCCTCCGCTACCGTCTACGGCGACCCCGCCAGTGTGCCCATCACCGAGGACTTTCCTGTGGGCGCTACCACCAACCCCTACGGCACCACCAAGGCCTTCACCGAGCGCATTTTGCAGGACGTCTGCAAGGCTGACCCCAGCCTGAATGTGGCGCTGCTGCGCTACTTCAACCCCATCGGCGCCCACAAGAGCGGCCTGATCGGCGAGGACCCCAACGGCATCCCCAACAACCTGATGCCCTACATCGCCAAGGTGGCTGTGGGCAAGCTGGAAAAGGTGCACGTCTTTGGCAACGACTACCCCACCCCGGACGGCACCGGTGTGCGTGACTACATCCACGTTGTGGATCTGGCCCGGGGCCATGTGTGCGCCATCCGCAAGCTGGAGACCGGCTGCGGCCTCTTCATCTGCAATCTGGGCACCGGCAAGGGTTACAGCGTGCTGGATGTCATCCACGCCTTCTCCAAGGCCTGCGGCAAGGAGATCCCCTACGTCATCGACCCGCGCCGCCCCGGTGATATCGCGGAGTGCTACGCCGACCCCACCAAGGCCAAGAACGAGCTGGGCTGGGTGGCTGAGTACGGCATCGAGGAGATGTGCGCCGACAGCTGGAACTGGCAGAAGAATAACCCCGATGGCTACCACACCGTGAAGTAACTTATAAAACCAAAGCACCGCATATTCTCGCCTGAGAGTGTGCGGTGCTTTTTTATGTCTATATTCTCTATTGACATCCGCTGTCAGTTAGCCTATACTACATTTGTTAACACAGACTAACACATAAGAACAGTACATATAAAAGAAGGCAACAGATATGACGTTAAAAGAGTTACAGATCGGCAAAAGCGCCATAGTGGAGGCCGTGGGCGGTGCAGGCGCACTGCGGCAGCATTTTCTGGATATGGGTCTGATCCCCGGGGCGGAGGTCACGCTGGTAAAGCTGGCGCCCATGGGCGACCCCATGGAGCTGCGCATCCACGGCTATGAGCTGACCCTGCGTCTGGACGACGCGGCACAGATCATCGTGACCCCCACCGAAAAGACCCCGGTGGTGCACGCCCCGGTGGACGGAAAAATGGTGGAGCACCCGGGTCTTGGTGAGGGCGGCAAGTACCACACCAAGGAGGGGGAACATCCCCTGCCGGAGGATAAGACCCTGACCTTTGCGCTGGCGGGCAACCAGAACTGCGGTAAGACCACCCTGTTCAACCAGCTCACCGGTTCCAACCAGCACGTGGGCAACTTTCCGGGTGTGACGGTGGACCGCAAGAGCGGTGCCATCAAGGGGCACCCGGAGACCGAGGTCACTGACCTGCCGGGCATCTATTCCATGTCCCCCTATTCCAGCGAGGAGATTGTCACCCGGCAGTTCATCATCGGCGAAAAGCCCACCGGCATCATCAACATCGTGGATGCCACCAACATCGAGCGCAACCTCTACCTGACCATGCAGCTGATGGAGCTGGATATCCCCATGGTGCTGGCGCTGAACATGATGGACGAAATGCGCGGCAACGGCGGCACGGTGCGCATCAACAAGATGGAAGCCATGCTGGGCATCCCGGTCATCCCCATCTCTGCCGCCAAGAACGAGGGCGTGGACGAACTGGTAGACCACGCCGTCCATGTGGCAAAGTATCAGGAGCGCCCCGGACGCATGGATTTTTGCAGCGAGGATGACCACGGCGGCGCGGTGCACCGCTGCATCCACGGCATCCTGCACCTCATCGAGGATCACGCCAAGGCGGCGGGCATCCCGGTGCGGTTTGCCGCCACCAAGCTGGTGGAGGGTGATCCCCGCATTGAGGAAGCCTTGAAGCTGGACCCCAACGAAAAAGAAATGATCGAACATATCATCGTGCAGATGGAGCAGGAGCGCGGGCTGGACCGCGCCGCCGCCATTGCGGATATGCGGTTCTCCTTTATTCAGGAGCTGGTGGCGCAGACGGTGGTCAAGCCCCACGAAAGCAAGGAGCAGCTGCGCTCCAACCGCATCGACAAGTTCCTTACCGGCAAGTACACCGCCATCCCGGCCTTTATCGCCATCATGGGTCTGGTGTTCTTCCTCACCTTCAACGTCATCGGCCTGTTCTTCCAGAACCTCATGGAAATGGGCATCGATGCCCTGACCGGCGTTGTGGACACCGCCCTGACCAACTGGAATGTCAACGCGGCGGTGCACTCGCTGGTCATCGACGGCATCTTTACCGGCGTGGGCAGCGTGCTGAGCTTTCTGCCCATCATCGTGGTGCTGTTCTTCTTCCTCTCCATGCTGGAGGATACCGGCTACATGGCGCGTGTCGCCTTTGTGATGGATAAGCTGCTGCGCCGCATCGGCCTGTCCGGCCGCAGCATCGTGCCCATGCTCATCGGCTTTGGCTGTACCGTGCCCGGCGTGATGGCAAGCCGCACCCTGCCCTCGGAGCGCGACCGCAAAATGACCATCCTGCTCACCCCGTTCATGAGCTGCTCCGCAAAGCTGCCCATTTACAGCCTGTTTGCGGCGGCGTTCTTCCCCAAGTACGCGGGGCTTGTGATGGTGCTGCTGTACTTCACCGGCATTCTGGTGGGCGTGCTGGCGGCGCTGCTGCTCAAGAGCACCGTGTTCAAGGGCGAGGCCGTGCCCTTTGTCATGGAGCTGCCCAACTACCGCCTGCCCGGCCTGAAAAACGTGGCGCAGCTGCTGTGGGAAAAGGCGCGGGACTTCTTGCAGAAGGCCTTTACGGTCATCTTTGCCGCTACCATCGTCATCTGGTTCTTGCAGAACTTTGACCTGCAGCTGCGGCTGACCGCTGACCCGCAGGCCAGCATTCTGGCGCGCATCGCGGGCGATATCGCCCCGCTGTTTGCCCCACTGGGCTTTGCGGACTGGCGCATCTCCACCGCCCTCATCTCCGGCTTTATGGCCAAGGAGAGCGTGGTGTCCTCCCTGCTCATCCTCTTCGGCTCTACCGCTGCCCTGACCGCAGCCCTCACTCCGGCGCAGGCTGCACCGCTGCTGGTGTTCTGCCTGCTGTACACCCCCTGCATCGCGGCGGTGGCCTCGGTCAAGCGGGAGCTTGGCGGCAAGTGGGCAACCATCATGGTGGTGAACCAGTGCGCCGTGGCATGGCTGTGCGCCCTGCTGGTGCGTCTGGTCGCCGTGGCGGTGTTCTGAACGCAATCATCATATTGAAAAAGAGAACCGGCGCGTCCGCAGGACGTGCTGGTTCTCTTTTTTTCTTGACATTTCTCCTTATCTGCACTATAATACTTCAAAAATGAACTATCCATATAAGAACAAAAGGAGCATTCCATGAACCCTACCATAGAGATCAGCTTCAAGACCGCGCAGGCGTACAGCGCCATGTGCAAGCCGCTGTGTCAGGAACTCAAGCTGCCCCAGACCGCCTTTGACATCCTGATGTTTCTGGCCAACAACCCGGACTGCACCACCGCCCGGGATATCGTGGAGATCCGCAAGATCAAAGCGAACCTTGTGTCGGTAAACGTGGATCGTCTGGTGCAGGAGGGGTATCTGGAGCGCCACGCCGTGGCGGGCGACCGCCGCAAGACCCAGCTGCTGTGCACCGAAAAGGCGCAGCCGGTCATCGCACGGGGGCGCGAGGTGCAGGAGCGCTTTTTTGCCCGCCTGCTGCATAACACCGATGCCGCCACTCGGGAGGCGTTCTTCCGCACCATGGAGGTCATCGGGAAAAATCTGGACGAGATCTTAAAGGAGAATGGATAAAATGAACTTGCTGTTTACGGTGCTTGTCACCTTTTTTGCCGGCATGGGTGCCGGCCTTGGCACCGGCTTTGCCGGTATGAGCGCGGCAGCGGTCATCAGCCCCATGCTCATCACCTTTCTGCACATGGACCCCTACATGGCCGTGGGCATTGCCCTTTCCTCGGATGTGCTGGCCAGTGCGGTGTCTGCCTATACCTACCATAAAAACAAGAATCTGGACATCAAAAACGGCCTGATCATGATGGCAAGCGTGCTTGCCTTTACGGTGGTGGGCAGCTGGGTGGCCAGCAAGATGCCCTCCGCCACCATGGGCGGCTTCTCGGTGTTCATGACCTTCTTGCTGGGTGTCAAGTTCATCCTGCGCCCGGTCATGACCACCAAGGAGGCCATGCAGGGGGTCAGCGCACAAAAGCGCGCGGTGCAGTCGGTGGTGTGCGGCGTGCTTATCGGCTTCATCTGCGGCTTTATCGGCGCTGGCGGCGGCATGATGATGCTGCTCATCCTCACCAGCGTGCTGGGCTACGAGTTGAAAACTGCCGTGGGCACCAGCGTGTTCATCATGACCTTTACCGCCCTGACCGGTGCGGTGTCCCACTTTATGATCGGCGGCACGCCTGATTGGCTGGTATGGGGCTTGTGCGTGGTGTTCACCCTGCTGTGGGCACGCATTGCCGCCGTGTTTGCCAATAAGGCAACCCCCAAGACCCTGAATCGCGCCACCGGCGTCGTGCTGGTGGTGCTGGGCGTGGTCATCATGGGCTTCAACCTTCTGACCTGAAAAACGATTTAAATGCGCGCCGCGCTGCTCTGCGCATAATCAGCGGAAGTATTATTCTTAAATAGATCAATGCCGGGCGGTCTGCGGACCGCCCGGCATTGCATTTTCACGGGAAAGGTCGTAAAGGAGAACTGCATTCCTTTCTGTGAAAAATGAACCGGGAAAATCCGCAGATTTTCCCGGTTCTCAAATTTAAAATTGTTTTTCCTCTATTGATGCGCAGAGCAGCGCGGCGCGCATTCCAAACCGTCAGCGCTTACTTGCTCTCTACCTTTTCCTCGATGGTGGAGTGGTCGATGACCCAATCGGCAGCCTTGCGGATGCCCTCGTTGCGGCGCAGAGCAGCGATATCGGTGCCTGCCTTGATCTCTTCCACCGTCTTTTTGGTCTTTTCGGCGCGCTCAGCCAGCTGCTTGTCGATCTCCTCATCGGTGGGCAGCAGGTTCTCCTGCTGTGCGATCTGCAGCAGTGCCATGCGGGCGCGGGTGTTCTTCTCTGCGGCGGCACGCACCTTGGCAGTAAAGCTCTCGCGGGTCTCATGGATCTGGCTCAGGTAGGTGTTCAGGCTCATGCGCTGCATCTGCAGCTGCTGCTGGATGACCTGCATCTGCTGCTGGTAGGCATTTTCCACCAGAATGCTGGGGATCTCGCCCTCTGCGGCATCGGCCAGCTGACCAAGGATCATGTCCTTGGCATGGTTCAGTGCACCGCCGTGGCGGCCGTCGAACAGCTGCTGCTTCACGAAGGCGCGATACTCCTCCATGGTCTCCTTGCCCATCTTCTTGGCAAAATCGCTGTTCAGGGCGGGCAGCTGACGCACGCACACGTCATGCAGCTTGATCTTGAACACGACAGGCTTGCCGGCCAGCTCCTTGTTGGGGTAGTTCTGGGGGAAGGTGACGTTGATCTCGAACTCGTCCCCTGCCTTGTGGCCCAGAATGCCGTCCTCGAAACCGGGGATCATGCGGCCGCTGCCCAGCTGCACCGACTGGTCCTTTGCCGTGCCGCCCTTAAAGGCCACACCGTCCAGAAGACCCTCAAAGTCCATGTGCACCACATTGCCCTTTACAGCGGGGCCCTTGTGGGGCACCAGCTCTGCGGCGTAGTTGCGGCGGCGCTCCAGCACCGTGTCGATCTCCTTGTCGGTCACCTCCGGGGTGACGCACTGGGTGGTAAAGCCGGTGGTCTTGGTCAGCTTCAGCTCGGGCTGCAGCGCCACGGTGGCGGTAGCCACAAAGCCCTCGTCCTTTTTCACGCTTACCAGATCGTAGCTGGGATCATCCACCGGCGCAAAGCCGTGCTCCTTCAAAGCAGCCTCGTACAAAGCAGGCACATCCTGATCCATCAGGTCGTTGATGGCATCGTACCAGAAGGTGTGCTCGCCGCGGTCAGCCTCGATCTGTGCGCGGTCGGCCTCGCCCTTCTGGAAGCCCTTGATGGTATAAGTGGCGCGGGTGCGCTCATAGACCGCATTGGAGGCGGCCTCCAGTTCCTCAGCCGTAGCGCTGAAGGTCATTTTGCAGACACTCTTTTCAGGAGTTTCCACGCTTACCAGTTTCATAGGATCTACCCTCCGTGTTGTTCCCTTGGCGGCGGGGCGACGCTGCAAGGCAGCAGCCAGAACGCCATTTTGGGGACATTTTCAAACATTAATAAAGTTATTATAGCACAAGTGCAGCAAAAGCGGTATAATAAACTTGATAAAAATGTGCCGTTTTGGCAATTTTAGTCCATTCAAGCAGGAAAAAAGCGCGTTTTGCGGCAGCAGCTGCCGCGCAAAAGTGGGAAAACCCTCAGGAAAGGAAGGCTGTCCCCTATGCGATTATTTGATGTTTTGGGCCCGGTGATGATCGGACCCTCCTCCAGCCACACCGCCGGTGCGGCAAAGATCGGCTATACCGCACAAAAGCTTCTGGGCGAGGTTCCGGCGCAGGCAGACATCGGCCTGTACGGCAGCTTTGCCACCACCGGCAAAGGGCACGGCACCGACCGTGCATTGGTGGCGGGGCTGCTGGGCCTGCGCCCGGACGACCCCCGCCTGCCGGACAGCTTTGCGCTGGCCGCGCAGCGGGGGATGCAGTTCAGCATCCACCCGGTAGAGCTGCGCTCTGCCCACCCCAACACCGCCGTGCTCACCCTGACCAGCCGCACCGGGCGGCAGCTTTCGCTCAAGGCGGCGTCGGTGGGCGGCGGACGCATCCGCGTCACGGAGATCGACGGCGTCCCGGCGGATTTTGGTGGGGACAGCAACACCCTCATTATCCACAACGAGGACACCCCCGGCTGCATTGCCGAGGTGACCATGGCGCTGGCGCTGCGGCGCATCAATATCGCGTCCATGCAGGTGTTCCGCGCCGCTGCGGGCGGCTATGCGGTGATGGTGCTGGAGTGCGACTCCCACATCCCCCACGCGCTGGAACGGCAGCTGGCGGTGATGCCGGGTCTGCTGAAGGTGACCTGCCTGAACGTGGACGAGCCGGAAGAAACGGAGGAATGAGCCATGGCATTTTTGTCCTGTGAAGAGATGCTGGCTGCTGCCCGCAGCCAGAAGATCACGCTGGCAGAAGCGGTGCTGCGCAGCGATTTGGAGGAGAGCCGCCTGACCGAGGCGCACAGCCGCGCCGCCATGCGGCACCTGTGGCAGGTGATGCAGGCCACCAGTCAGGAATACGACCCCACGCAGCGCAGCCGCAGCGGCCTTTCCGGCGGCGATGCCGCCAAGGTGGAGCAGGCGTGGCAGCAGGGACGCCTGCTGGGCGATGATTATCTGGCCGCCGTCACGGCAGAGGCCCTAAAGACCGCCGAGTGCAACGCCTGCATGAAGCGCATCGTAGCCGCGCCCACGGCGGGCAGCTGCGGGGTGCTGCCGGCGGTGCTGTTCTCCTTGCTGAACTTCTTGCTGCAAAGGGTTACTTTGACTGATAAAAAATATACAACCTTAAAAATTTTAATTGATTCACCTTATTAACGGGAGGGTGTCATTTATGAAAAATACTATATTTACAGG
>ERZ1026945.461-NODE-461-length-14142-cov-4.715979_pt1 | contig 14142 bp, 10 predicted proteins | sample MGYA00519304_ERZ1026945 | MGnify/ENA primary metagenome ERZ1026945 (study PRJEB26926, sample SAMN06164619) | human gut metagenome | biome: ENVO:00009003; feature: ENVO:2100002; material: ENVO:00002003 | host: Homo sapiens | place: USA | collected 2012 ...
TTTTTCAAGCAGAAGACGGCATACGAGATTCGCCTTAGTCTCGTGGGCTCGGAGTCTTATGAGGGTAAGCTGGATGTCGGTGATTCCGGTATCAAAGAGATTACCATTAAAGATGATGATATCATAACACCAGATTCCGACAGTATGTCTATTGTGTCTTATAAGAAGAATTCCTTTGATAATGCATACAGGCAGAAGGTCTGTGAGGCAATCTTTGATAAGTCAAAGGGTATCTATGTATATGACTTTGAGCACCAGACCAAGAGTGATCTGCAGACTCAGATTGATTCATATCAGACGATGTTAGACGATGCGAAGGAAGCTGGAGATACAGATACAGAGGATTATTGTAAGGAATACATATCCTATCTGGAAAATGAAATGGCAACGGCAACGGATGAGAGAGAAGGAGCCGGTGATTACAGTGCATCGGATTATATCGGACAGATTGGCGATAATCAGTTCATGCTCTCATTTTCAGAGGGAACAGAAGGGTTAAATGCAAGCTTTGATCTTTCTTATTATCCATCCGAAGGCATGATCAATTACAGACCATATGAGGGTGCATCCTTTGTATATGCTTATGACGCAAAGTATGGAGAAGAGGGGATTGATGACAGCATTGTAAATACTTGTACATTTTCTGAAGATGAAGCCGTATCACTGGCACAGGAATTTCTTGCCGGATGTGGAATTGATGATGTGATCGTTACAGATAAATCTCCGTTATTATGGGAGTATTATGACAGCTCTTATAATGTGATTGCAACAGAGTATGAAGGCTATATCGTAAACTTTGGACGTTCTGTCAATGGAACTGCTCCATACAGTGCGGATCTGTCTATGGTTGACACTCTTTCAAGCGATGAGGATGATGCCTGGTATGATGCTCCAACAGAGACGTTCTCCATTCAGATCGACTCCAATGGCGTGATCAACGCAAGCTGTTATCCATTGTTAGTTTCAACCGGTGAGGATCAAAAAAATGTAGATCTTTTGAGCTGGAAGGAGCTTTTAAAGGAACTGGATAAGAATGTTGCACAGTATTATACAGATAATAAGACTTCCTACAGCGATATTGAATTTAACGATGTCAGATTGACATATTACTGTATTAAGGATGATTCTCAGGATGATGTATATAATTATGTTCCTGTATGGATATTTGCACAGGCAGACGAAAATGATGGAACATATGATTTTGACTATCCGGTACAGGCACTTATGGTAAATGCAACCGATGGAACAATCTACAATCTGAAAGATGTTCTGGAGGCCGGTTCGATCTCATACAGTGATTATTACGATGATCAGGGTGATATGATCGATGGATACGAATATGATGACAGTGATATGGAAAGTATAGATTCAGATGGCAGTGATGACGGATCCGGTGATTCATCAGATGGCAGTGATGACGGATCCGATGATTCATCAGATGAGATAGAGGATGGATCCGATGAGGGGATCATTGACGACGAAGGTCTGTTAGAGGATGATGTTGTAGAATAATACAATCCTACAGGAAAATAAGGTGTCATACGACGCCAGACTATAAAGATGCAGGACGAGTGATATTTTTTATCATTTGCCCTGCGTTTTTTATTGGTTTTGGTATTGACAAAAATACCCCTATGGGGTATATATAATATCGTATCCGGGATCATTAAAATTGGATACAAAAAATAAATGTACAGATACAGATGGATGAAAAAATTCAGGAAACAGACAGAAGGGAGCGGACAAGAATGGAAGAACCATGTTGCCATTGTCATAAAACAAAACAGAGAACAGAAGGTGAATATAAGAAGCTGATGAACCGGCTGAACCGGATCGAGGGACAGATCCGGGGAATCAAGGGAATGCTGGAAAAGAATGCATATTGTACGGACATATTAGTACAGGTTGCCGCTGTCAATTCTGCATTGAACAGCTTTAATAAGGAACTTCTTGCAGAGCATATCCGAACCTGTGTGATCGAGGATATCAAAGCAGGAAAAGAAGATACGGTGGATGATCTGGTAGATACCATTAAGAAATTAATGAAATAAACACATAGAAATTTTCTGTCTGGAAGATCGTATGAGAATATGTTCGTATGATTGCTTTGGATATGAAACATAATAAAAATGTGTTTAAGATATAATGAAGGCATAGAATGTGCGAAGCACATGATAAAAGCTTGATAAGAGGGTGAATGAATTGGATAAATATAACGTAACAGGAATGAGCTGCAGTGCCTGCAGCGCAAGCGTAGAAAAGGCAGTGAAGAAAGTAAAAGGGATTGACAGTTGTACCGTCAGCCTGCTTACAAATTCGATGACAGTAGAAGGACATGCTGATCCTAAGACAGTTATTGAAGCAGTAGAAAAGGCAGGATATGGAGCCAGTCTGATGACAGGAGAAGACCGGAAAGATGCCGGGAGGAAGCAGGCAGCGGATGCAGATGAACTGGATAATCATGCAGCCCTGCACAAGATGAAGGTCCGGCTGATCGCATCTGTCGTTCTGTTAATTCCGCTGATGTACATTTCCATGGGACATATGATGTGGGGATGGCCACTGCCGGAAATCATCAGTGATAACCATGTCGCTATGGGACTGATCCAGATGTTATTTGCAATTACGATCATGGTTGTAAACCAGAAGTTTTTTATTAATGGATTTAAGGGTGTGATCCATGGAGCACCGGGTATGGATACATTAGTAGCACTTGGCTCAGGCGCATCCTTTATTTACAGCACATATGTATTATTTGCAATGACAGATGCCGTGATGCGGCAGGATAATGACCGTGTTATGACCTTGATGCATGATTTTTATTTTGAATCGGCAGCGATGATTCTTGCACTTATAACGGTTGGTAAGACACTCGAGGAATATTCCAAAGGTCGTACGACAGATGCCTTAAAGGGATTAATGAAGCTTGCACCCAAAACAGCCCTTGTTCTTCGTGATGGAGAAGAACAGGAAGTTGCTGCTGAAGATGTGGTAGTTGGAGAGGTATTTATCGTCCGTCCGGGATCCAGTGTTCCGGTAGATGGTGTGGTTATAGAAGGAAACAGTGCGGTTGATGAGTCTGCTTTATCCGGTGAGAGTCTTCCGGTCGATAAAGCAGAAGGAGATAAGGTATCTGCCGCAACGATCAATAAATCCGGTTATCTGAAATGTCGGGCAACCAGAGTCGGTACAGATACGACTTTATCCCAGATCATAGAGATGGTCAGTGATGCAGCAGCAACAAAAGCACCGATCGCAAAGATTGCAGATAAGGTATCCGGTATCTTTGTTCCGGCTGTCCTGATCTGTTCCTTGATCACTATTATTGTATGGATCATTGCAGGAGAGAGCACAGGCTTTGTACTTGCCAGAGGTATATCGGTGCTTGTGATCAGTTGTCCATGTGCACTTGGACTTGCAACACCGGTTGCCGTTATGGTAGGTAACGGTGTCGGAGCAAAGCAAGGTATCCTATTTAAGAATGCGGCAGCACTTGAGATGACAGGAAAAACAGATGTGGTTGTACTGGATAAGACAGGAACGATCACAAATGGAACGCCGGATGTGGTAGATGTAGTTCCGGGAAATGGATACAGTGAGACAGACCTGCTTACCTTTGCAGCAAGTCTGGAACAATACAGTGAGCACCCGATAGGCAAAGCCATTATGGAATATGTCGGACAGAAAGGGATCAAGCCACAGAAGATTGAAGATTTTCAGGTGCTTCCGGGAAATGGACTCCGCTGTAGATTAAGCAGTGAGGCGGTTTCACAGAATGAAAGAGGATTTTGTGCAGGACAGAACCATTCTCAGATATCAGATCATATTTTGCTTGGTGGAAATGGAAAATTTATCAGCCAGCATGTAACCTTATCCGAGGCGGATAATACGCTGGCAGAAGAATTAGCTTCACAGGGCAAGACCCCGATCTATCTGGCAATCGATGAGAATAAACTGATCGGTATCCTTGCAGTTGCAGATACGATCAAAGAGGATGGAATCCTTGCGATCAAAGAATTAAAAGAGATGAATTATTCAGTTGTTATGTTAACCGGAGATAATGCAAAGACAGCAGAAGCAATCGGTAAACAGGCAGGTGTTGACCGCGTGATCGCTGATGTACTGCCGGATGGAAAAGAAGCGGTAGTAAGAGAACTGATGAAGGAGCACCGTGTGATCATGGTTGGTGACGGCATTAATGATGCCCCTGCATTAACCCGTGCGGATATCGGTATGGCGATCGGAGCCGGAACCGATGTTGCAATCGATGCGGCAGATGTGGTACTGATGCGGGAAGGTCTTCGAACCGTTCCTGCAGCAATCCGGTTAAGTATGGCAACGATACGAAATATCAAAGAGAACCTGTTCTGGGCATTTATTTATAACATTATCGGAATACCGCTTGCCGCAGGTGTCTGGTATCCGATGTTTGGCTGGAAATTAAACCCGATGTTTGGAGCATTTGCCATGAGCCTTTCCAGTTTTTGTGTAGTAATGAATGCATTACGGTTGAATTTCGTGAAGATATATGTTAATAATAGTAAATACAGAATACATCAAAAAATAGTATCAAAAAATGTTGAGGGAAATAATAAGATAGAAAAGGAGACTGGTATGATGAATAAGACGGTGTATATAGAAGGAATGATGTGTGGACACTGCGAGGCAAGAGTGAAGAAAGCATTTGAGGCACTTCCACAGGTAACAGAAGCGGAGGTAAGCCATGAGAAGAAGCAGGCGGTGCTTACTTTAAGTGGCGAGTTATCCGATAAAGAGATTAAGAATACAGTGAAGGAAGCCGGATATAAGGTAACTTCGATCAAGTAAAATAGAAATACAGGATAAAAGATAAAATGGCAGGGCACGGTTTACTGTGTCCTGTCATAAATTAATAAGAAGGAAATTGTCTATGAAGAAACTATTGAACAGGTTATTTAGTCGAATGGTAATTACATGTCTGCTGGTAGCGGCACAGTTGATCTTCTTTATGGTAGAAGTATTAAAGCTGCAGCAATACTATGTATTGGTGGCGGCTATTTTGCATTTGTTAAGTTTTATAGCTGTGATGCATCTGTTATTAAAGGATGTGAATCCGTCAATTAAACTGGCATGGATCGTTCCGATCCTGATGTTTCCGGTCCTCGGTGGTCTGCTTTATCTGCTCTATGGACATATCATTATGCCGAAGAAGTTAGAGAAATATATGAAGCATGCGGCAGAATGGGACTACGAGACGGATCTGTATGCAAATATGGCATATTTCAGTGATGTGATAAAGGGGCAGCCGCCATACCGGTTGTTCAAATATACAGAAGATTATGCAGGTTCGCTTGTATATCAGAATACGGATGTCCGGTATTATCCGATGGGGGAAGATGTCTGGCCGGATTTTGTCGATGACCTGAAATCGGCAAAAAAGTATATTTTCCTTGAATATTTCATCATCAATCCGGGCGAAATGTGGAATACGGTGCTTGAGATCTTAAAAGAGAAAGTAAAAGAGGGTGTGGAAGTCCGCCTGATCTATGATGATATCGGCTCAGTTTTTTATGTGCCAAAGTATTACTGGCGTGAGATGGAAAGCTATGGGATCAAATGTATGGCATTTAATCAGGTGGTTCCATTTCTGGCAACGATCTTTAACAACCGGGATCACCGGAAGATCGCGGTTATGGATGGTACGGTTGCTTATACCGGCGGTTTTAACCTGTCTGATGAATACATTAATAAGAAATCACCTTATGGCAGATGGAAGGATAACGGTATCCGTATGGATGGAGATGCTGCATGGCGGTTCACGATCCTGTTCCTTCAGTTATGGAACAGCATCCGGAATGAAGATAAGCATATCTTAAGCTATCGTCCGGCAGAGCAGAAGGAGCATTTGAACGATGGATATCTTCAGCCATATACGACCAATCCGCTCAAGAAGGAGCCGCTTGGTGAGAACATATATATGCAGATGATCAATGATGCAAAGGAATATGTATACATCTTCACTCCATATCTGATCGTGTGCAATGAAATGATGACAGCGTTAAAGCTCGCAGCAAAGAGGGGAATCGATGTCCGTATCGTAACACCTGCGATCCCGGATAAGAAAATGATCTTTCGTATGACACAGTCAAGCTACAAAGAACTGCTTCGTGCCGGCGTGAAGATCTATCAGTACACACCGGGATTTATCCATTCCAAATGTATCCTGACGGATGATAATCTGACCTCGATCGGTTCGATCAATATGGATAACCGGAGCTTCTATCATCATTTTGAATGCGGTGTATTGGTATATGATTCCAGTATCATTGCAGAAGTGAAGTATGATATGCTTTCAACGATGAAGGAATCAGAGAAGATCACGCTGGACTGGTGTAAGAAGCATATGTCCAGAATTACACTGGTGGATGCCTTCCTCAGGCTCCTGTCACCATTGTTATAGGAATAAAGGCAAAGAGAGAAAATGACAAAAACAAATAAGAAACAAAAAGCCGGAGATCAAAAGCCGGCTTTTTCAAAAAAGAATGATTTCAAAAAAGAAGCAGCATTTCAGATTTTTAAAGAAAGCATTACAACGGCATTCCTGCTGTACATGTTTGTTGTTTTTCCATTGGTTCTTCATGATGGATATATGGATATTACGATCACAAAATACAATTTCTTTAAAAATGGAGTATTGATCTATGGGATATTGATGTGTCTGACATTTATACTCGGATTTACGGATCATATGGCAGAGCATACGGATGCTGCAAAAAAAACGGGAAGAGGCAGAAACTTTCTGGCATCGGATATCTGGATGGGAGCCTTTGTGCTGTCAGGCACACTTGCATGGATCATGGCAGATGATAAAATGGCAGCCTACACCGGATCCATGGGAAGACGCTGCGGACTGGAATTTCTTATGCTTGTGCTGGTGCTTTATATTGGCATTGGAAGCGGATATAAATGGCAGCAGATCCTGGCACCGGTGTTTTCTGTTATCAGTGGACTTACATTTTTGATGGGAAGCTTACAACACCTGGATATTGATGTGTTTTATCTGTTGTCACATATCAGAGAGGATCAGCAGGCGATGTTTCTGTCCACCTTTGGAAATATCAATATATTTGCTGGCTTTGTCTGTATCAGTGTTGCATTCTTTTCCGGTATGTATCTGATCGAAGAAAAGCGGGCATTCCGGATCTGCTATATGGCAGCCCTTGTGTTGGGCGGAGCCGCCTTGATCGCGGCAAACAGTGATAGTGCCTATATGGGACTTGCTGCAGCATGGGTGATATTACTCTTTTTCGCATTAAAACGAAGCCTGCTTGCAGAATTTGTAACTGTTTGTACCACCTTTCTTTCCGGTTATACGATCATGGCGTGGATCACGACAGGAACCGGAAGGGGATATGAGAAGCTGTCCGGTCTGGCAAAGCTGGTGGATGCAAGAGAAATATTGACTGTCTGTTGTGTGATCGGTATCTTGTGTGCGATATGGTTATCAAAGAAGAAATATAATACGGGAAGATCCACATTATCCCGTTTGCTCATAGCAGGGATATTGCTCATAGCAGGGATCACCGTGACAGTTATCGGCTGTTTCAACCATTGGGAGATCTTCGTATTTGATGATTTCTGGGGAGATTACAGAGGCTTCATCTGGTCGAGATTATGCCGTATCTATCAGGATCTGCCATTTGTTGATCAGATATTTGGAAATGGAAATGAAAGCATCTATGCGCTGATGTCTGCCCGGTATTATGATGAGATGCTTGCAGTAACCGGAACGGTTTATGACAGTGCGCATAATGAATATCTGCAGTATCTGGTCACGATGGGAGCTTTTGGACTGATCACTTATGTGGGACTGATCATTACTTCAATCCGTAACTGTGTGAAAACATGGAAGGATGAACCGGTGATGCTTGCGGTTCTGATGCTTATCGTTTCTTATATCACACAGGCGTTCGTCAATGTAGAGCAGCCGATCACGACACCGTTCCTGTTTTTATTTGTGGCGATAGCAGCAGGAATCCGCAGAAACAGTCTGAAAAAAGCAAACTGAAACACGGTCTTGTCAAAGTGTTGTATTTCGTTGTATAATCACGGAGTATGTGTATTATAGATGGATAACGGCCGGAAAGTGATCGGAGACATATATTTTGCCGCAGCTATCCGGGCACAGAATAAATAAGTAGATAATAATTATGATATAAGAGGTCAGCATCTGAGCGGATGCTGTTACAGGAGGAAAAAAATGAAGGTTTATGACGAGTTAGTGGCAAGAGGATTAATTGCCCAGACAACAGATGAAGAAGAGATCAAAGAACTGGTAAATAATGGAAAAGCTGTTTTCTATATAGGATTTGACCCAACTGCAGACAGTCTTCATGTAGGACATTTCATGGCGCTTTGCCTGATGAAGCGTTTACAGATGGCAGGTAATAAGCCGATTGCCCTGATCGGTGGCGGTACAGCTATGATCGGTGATCCGTCCGGACGTACCGATATGAGACAGATGATGACAACAGAAACGATCGCTCATAATGTAGAATGCTTCAAGAAGCAGATGAGCCGTTTTATCGATTTCTCAGAAGGTAAGGCACTTCTTGTAAATAATGCAGACTGGTTACTGGATCTGAATTATGTAGATGTTCTTCGTGAGGTTGGCCCGCATTTCTCAGTTAACAATATGCTTCGTGCAGAGTGCTACAAGCAGAGAATGGAGAAGGGGTTAAGCTTCTTAGAGTTCAACTACATGATCATGCAGAGCTACGATTTCTATGAGTTATTCCAGAAATACGGCTGTAATATGCAGTTCGGTGGTGATGACCAGTGGAGCAATATGCTTGGTGGTACAGAACTGATCCGTAGAAAGCTTGGCAAGGATGCCTATGCTATGACGATCACCCTGCTTCTGAACTCAGAAGGCAAGAAGATGGGTAAGACACAGAAGGGTGCTGTATGGCTTGATCCAAACAAGACATCACCATTTGAGTTCTACCAGTACTGGAGAAATGTTGCAGATGCCGATGTATTAAAATGTATCCGTATGCTGACCTTCCTTCCGCTGGAAGAGATCGACAAGATGGACAGCTGGGAAGGCAGTCAGTTAAATACAGCAAAAGAGATCCTTGCATTTGAACTTACAAAGCTGGTTCATGGCGAAGAAGAAGCAGTAAAGGCACAGGAGAGTGCAAGAGCATTATTCTCCAAGGGTGTTGCTGCTGATATGCCATCCGTTACATTATCAGCCGATGATTTCAAGGAAGGTGCGATCGATATCGTATCCGTACTTGTAAAGTCCGGTCTGGTATCCTCCAGAAATGAAGGAAGACGTGCAGTAGAGCAGGGCGGAGTTGCTGTTGATGGTGACAAGATACCTGATATCTCAGTTACAATTCCGGAAGAGAAGTTTGATGGAGACGGAATTGTCGTAAGACGTGGTAAGAAGAACTTCCGTAAGATAAGTAAATAACAGATTCGAAAGAATAATAAAATAAACATAATAAAAACTCCGGTTATCTGGATTCGAGTATGGATCCTGATGGTCGGAGTTTTTGTTATTATGATGTAAATTATGCAGAAAAAAAGCAGAAATGTCAGTTGTACATGTCATTTATGCATGATAAAACGTAGAATTGACAATCTATGTTTTTTTTAGTCTGTTTTATGGTATTCTAATTTCCGGATATTAGCGGTGTTTTGTGTAAGCCTCCATCAGACTGAACATAACTTGCTGGTCTTCAGGGGATAAGGATGAATAAAGAGCATTCAGTTTCGACTGATTATAGCTTTCAGAATGTTGATTGTATTCAAGAATATCAGAAAAAGTACAACCCAGATATTCTGTGATATTTGCAAGTGTATCCAGACTCACTTTGCAGATACCACGTTCAAGCTGACTGATAAAACCTACAGACAGATTGAGGTCTTCTGCCATCTGTTCCTGGGTGACATCTTTCATTTTTCTGCGTATCTTTATGCGTGATCCTATAATTTTATAATTCAGTGTCATGATTGCATTCCTTTTCTTTTTAAGTATTTTCTAATAAATCTCAAAAAAGAAACAGATAGTGACACTTCTATTATATGTAAAAACTAACAATAATACTGCGTATATCTAAGAAATATACTAAAATTTACAAGTGGCATTCAAATGAGAGGGAAGTGTTATACAAATGAAAATTGGTATATGTGATTCATCTATGCATGAAGTGGAAGCTGTGAAGGATTTTATAGAATCCCGTATGGATCTGGACAATGTAGAGTTTGAATTGTATCTGCCGGAAGAAGCGTCTATGGATGTAGAAGAGAGTACCTTTTCCTGTGATATATTTATCACGGAGATCGTATTTGACAATCTGCAATATAACGGGATCTGTCTGGCCAGAGCCATCAATCGTTCTGTTCCAAATTGCAAGATTATATTTTATGCAGACCATATTCCGGATGGCTGGGATATCTATGACGTGGAGCACTGCAATTGTGTTATGAAGCGAAACCGAGATACTAAGCTGGTGCATGCCGTTGATATGGCAATCAAGCGTCTGAATATGAGCAGAAGTAATTTTATCCGGGTCTGCTATGGGAAAACGATCAATATTTTTTCAGCTTCGGAGATCATCTGTATTCACAGAGATGATCGTCTCACCAGATACTGTACAACAAGAGGTGATTATGTGCAGTATATTACATTGACAAATGCTTTGAAAAATCTTCCAAAGGTATTTGTCCGTGTAAACAGTAATTGTATTATCAACCGTCAGCACGTCAAGCATTATTCCAGATCAACTGTAACTCTGGATAATGGAGAAGTTGTAAAGATCGGAAGACCATACAAAGAAGAAGTTTTTTCATAAAAATAGAATGATTCTCTCTGTTGTGCAGATACTAGTTCGTATGAATGTATCTATGAAACAGGGAGATTTTTTATATGAGAGATAAAATATTTGGAATATTACAACGGGTTGGACGGTCGTTTATGCTTCCAATCGCAATCCTGCCGGTGGCAGGACTGCTGCTTGGAATCGGAAGCTCCTTTACCAATGAAACCATGCTTGAAACATATGGGCTGATGCGGATCCTTGGGCCGGGAACGATATTTGCTGCTGTATTTGAGGTAATGAGTGAGGCAGGAAATGTGGTATTTGCCAATCTGCCGATCCTGTTTGCCATGGGCGTGGCGATCGGTATGGCAAAAAAGGAGAAAGAGGTCGCTGCACTGTCAGCAGCTATTGCATTCTTTATCATGCATGCATCAATCAGTGCCCTGATCACGATAAATGGTGGTACGGAAGCAATGCTTGCAGGGGCAGTTACTTCTGTCTGCGGTATCACATCTTTGCAAATGGGTGTATTTGGCGGTATTCTGGTAGGCCTTGGTGTGGCTGCCCTGCATAACCGCTTTTATAAGATCGAGCTGCCGCAGGTGTTATCCTTCTTTGGCGGTTCCAGATTCGTTCCGATCATATCAGCACTGGCATATACCGGAGTAGGTATTCTGATGTTCTTTATCTGGCCGGCGATCCAGAAAGGCATCTATACAGTAGGTGATCTGGTCTTAAATTCCGGCTATGCAGGAACCTGGGTATATGGATTTATGGAACGTCTGCTGATACCATTTGGCCTGCATCATGTGTTCTATCTGCCATTCTGGCAGACTGCGGTCGGAGGAACGCTGGAGGTTGGCGGGCGTGTTGTAGAAGGAGCACAGAATATCTTCTTTGCACAGCTTGCGGATCCATCTGTTACAAAGTATGCGGTATCAGCCACCAGATTTATGTCCGGTAAATTCCCGCTTATGATATTTGGTCTGCCGGGAGCGGCTCTTGCCATGTATAAAACAGCAGCACCGGAGAAACGGAAGGCAGCAGGCGGACTGCTTCTTTCCGCATCCCTTACAGCCATGATCACAGGTATTACGGAGCCGCTGGAATTCACATTTTTATTTGTTGCACCGGCTCTGTATGGGATCCATTGTATTCTGGCAGGCTTTGCCTATATGCTGATGCATGTATTTGAAGTCGGTGTGGGAATGACCTTCTCCGGCGGTCTGATCGATCTTACCTTGTTTGGCATCATGCAGGGAAATGCAAAGACGAACTGGATCTGGATCGTCATTGTTGGTATTGGTTATTTCATTGTATATTATGTATTGTTCTATTATCTGATCCGGCGGTTTGATCTGAAAACACCGGGCAGAGATAACAATGACGAAGTGAAATTATATCGTCGAAGTGATGTGGATGCCAGAAAGCATGGAGAAAATGCCGGGGAGCAGGGATCAGGCAATGGTCGGAATCCGGATGTTTTCCGGAATCAAAGCCCACAGATGGAGACTTCCAGGCTGATCTGTGAAGGGCTTGGCGGCAAGGCCAATATATCGGATGTTGACTGCTGCGCAACCAGGCTTCGTTGTACGGTATATGATGCAGCTCTTGTAAAAGAAGATGTTCTCCGGGCAAGCGGAGCATCCGGTGTGGTGAAAAAAGGAAATGGCGTACAGGTCATCTATGGCCCGAAGGTGTCTGTGATCAAATCCAATCTGGAAGATTATCTGGAGGGGTATGATGAGAAAGCGGTTATTGCAGTATCTATATTGAGTCCTGTTACAGGCGAGGTATGTGAACTGGAGAAGGTGCCGGATGAGGCATTTTCCAGTGGAATGATGGGTGATGGAATCGCAGTATTGCCAACGGATCCTGAAATAACCGCACCGGTTGCCGGAACAGTTGCCTTTGTCTTTGATACGAAGCATGCTATAGGGTTGGTAACGGAACAGGGAATCGGTGTGATGATCCATATCGGAATCGATACGGTAAAGCTAAATGGCAAAGGCTTTGACGTATTGGTTGAGACCGGACAGACAGTGGCTGCCGGACAGCCGGTCATGCGGCTTGATCTTCCTTATCTGAAGAAGCATGCGCCATCCTTAATATCCCCTGTCATCATAACAGAGCTTCCGGATGGCTATAAGCGGCACCCGGTAAAGACCGGAAAGGTGAAGAACGGCGAGAAGATTCTGGTTGTGGAGAAGGGATAGGATAAATAGAAATGACAGAAGGATTTCCACTTGTGGAAATCCTTTTGTGAATATATTATAATAAATATGACGTTGGATACGGAAGATATGGACAGGAGGTTTGTATATAGTGAGGGAACAGATATTATACCATGGTAGTAATCTGGTTGTACAAAATCCTAGAATTATGATAAATGGACATTATAAAGATTTTGGATATGGATTCTATTGTACAAATATTGAAAAACAGGCAAAGCGATGGGCCTATACCAAAAGAGGCAAATCAATTGTTAACAGATATAGTTACAGAGAAGATATGAATTTGAATGTATGTTCTTTTAAAGAAATGACAGAAGATTGGCTACAGTTTGTTGTAAATTGCAGATTGGGAATAGAACATGCGTATGATATAGTAGAAGGTCCTATGGCAGATGATCAGGTATGGGATTATGTAGAAGATTATATGGCAAAAGTCATAAGTAAAGAGGCATTTTGGGAGTTGGTGAAATTTAAATATCCCACACATCAGATTGTATTTTGCACAGAACGAGCACTGCAAACTCTAAGATTTGAAGGGAGTGAAAGCATATAATGAACAATATATATTTTCCTGAAGAAAAAATACAGAAAGATGATGTTTATTTTGTATGTTATATGATTGAAAGGGTTGCCAGAAAGATTCACCAGAAAAATCGCTATGTAGTAAATCAAATTGGAAAGAAGAATCTGGAGCATTTGCTTAGTGTGGCAAATGTGCTTCATGCGGAGAATCCATTGCAGGTAGAGGATGACTGGATTGAGGAATATGCGCTGAAAAACGGAGAAAATGATGTTACAAATGTTGATGTTGACTTAGTAGAAAAAATACCAAGTCCATTGCAAATGGGAAAAGTTTATTTGCGGCTTATTTATGATACAGGGCTGCCTGATGAAAATGAGGTAGACGGAATTGTACGAGTTTATAATGACCCCATCTGTGATGTAATTGATAACTATAATTGTAGCGCATATTACGAGCCATCTTATGTAATTGCACGAGCTTATCAGAATGGTGGATTTTAAAAATAAAGGCAACAAAGGTGGAAGGATAAATGGCAGGAAAAAAACTGGATGAACAGATGGAAAAGGTAATACGG
>ERZ1026945.468-NODE-468-length-13863-cov-5.532807_pt1 | contig 13863 bp, 12 predicted proteins | sample MGYA00519304_ERZ1026945 | MGnify/ENA primary metagenome ERZ1026945 (study PRJEB26926, sample SAMN06164619) | human gut metagenome | biome: ENVO:00009003; feature: ENVO:2100002; material: ENVO:00002003 | host: Homo sapiens | place: USA | collected 2012 ...
AGGCGCACCCGACCTTTTTGCAAAAAATTCTAAAACAATATTTTTTGCAAATTCAGAGAGTGAATTTTTATCTTTGTTGCTTATTATAAGCACTAAATGATTTTACTTGGTTTTCTGTGACTCTCAGAACATACTGATTAATAGTATTAAGTTTAACGCTAATCAAGTCCAATGTATTGCCTTCATTTCGATAGAATTTAATTATATTTTCGTAATTTTCTTTATGCATTATACTTCTCCCAACTTTTCTATTTCATTAAAATAGAAATCTTTATATCTTAGTAACTGGTTTATTTCTGATATTTGAGATATAAACTCATTAACATCATCTCCATGCACCGAATTAATAAATGTTAAATCTATGTAACTGTAAGAATCAACAAAATCTGGTTTATTTAATATTTTAATAATATTTCCTCTTGGAATTAATACTCCCATGTTATCTTGTTTATCATGAATTGTTACTGTCACATCTTCATTAGTCTTATAAACCAAAATTTCATAGTTGGAATATTCATATCGTATACAATTAAATATTCCAGGGTGTTTAGTTTCTTTAATTTTTTTAATATCTTCTAATTTCAACGTTCTTCCTCCAAAAATGATGTGATCATATCTTTTTGTTTTATTGTTTCCTTTTGATTCATTATAAATTCTGAATTTGTAAGGTTTCTTGTTTTTAAAATTGGGTGATTGGGGGGGGAAATAAGTGGAATTATATCATAAAAATAAGCAAAAAAAAAGCTATCGAAATTATAAAATTTCAATAGTAAGTATAAGAAAAAGAATTCCCAGCTCTCTCCTTTCTCCAAAATTTGTACCACACTTGTACCATTAGTAAAAAAATAAATCAAGAATGCCTATTTTAAGGGGTTTTTTAATAGCTCGTAGGGGAATCGAACCCCTGTTTCCGCCGTGAGAGGGCGGCGTCTTAACCGCTTGACCAACGAGCCACAAACATCGTGCTTGATTATATTACTACAATGTTTTTAAAAATGCAAGCATTATTTAATATTTTAATTCACTAAATATTTTATTTACAAGGTCTTTTCCTTCATCGCCCTTTGTTGTTGCTGCAATAATGGTATTTTCACGGACTGTACATCTGAACATATAATCGCCCGATATGGCAACAAAGTTCTTTCCTTCGCCTTCTTCTACCGTATAATCTTTATTATCCGAAGCATTCTTAAGAAAATAATCATACATCTGTGTAACAGAACTCATCTCATCATACTGTCCGTATGATACTACAGCTGTTTCCTTTCCGTATGTGGCAGTTACGACATCTCCGCCGTCAACTGTCTCTTTTTCTGTGGTAAATCCCAGTTCTTCCACTGCTTTCGTAAACTTCTCCGCCGTAGCCGGGTCATCTATTTTGTGGATACCGCATCCGCAGAGTGTTAATACAGCTGTCAAAACCAATAATATATAACATGTTTTTTTCATTAAAATTCCTCCGTTCAAACATTAAAAGTATCTTCCAATAACATCAAAATGTCAACTATCTCTTCATATTTTTTAGAATTATTTTATCTTCTTTGCTGACTCTGTAAGATTCACACATCTTACGGATTGCCATATTATATGTTAAGCTGTCGGTTTTCCAGTTACGCATAAATTCCATAGTCTTATCCGGAAATTTGGCAAAAGCTGTTGCAACCGCCCATGCCACACCCATTTTTGCATAATATGCTTCGTGGGAAAATTCAGAAAATACTTTGAGAACCCTGTCGACATACTCCGGAATGAGATAATAAGACATCAGCATTATATTTGCAAAACGGTTTTCATATTCTTTTTGTGAATTAAAATACTGCTCAAGAAATTCATACCCGGCACTTCTGTTATTTTTAAATTCTTTCAGTGAATTACAGAAGCTGTCATTTACGGACCAATTGTCGATTTTATCAACAAACTTTTTGACAAATTCAAGTTTCGAGGAAAAATCAATTTTCATATATGATATTACAAATCCCTCCAACATATATTCTTCAAAAAAGTCATGTCCCACGTTATTGAGAAAACTTTTATAATCATTTTGAACAATTTCTTTTGCAAAAACTCTTAAATAAGGAATTCTTACTCCTATCAGAGGCTTGCTTCCCGGTATAAGTGATGAGGAAAATTTACAATATCCGGGATCTGCCATATCATAAAAACGTTTTATTATTTCTGAATGTGTGTACATTTTTTATTCCTTTCGCGGTAACTTCTAAGAATTATAACATAAATAGAGGTTTTTCGACAATAAAAAACATTGCCATAAAAATAATGTTGTGATAGAATACAATTAATAAGGATATATATCGTTGAAGGAGGTTACTAATATGATTTGCCCAAGATGTGGAACTCAGTTAATCACAGGATCCCGTGTATGTATGGCATGTGGTCAGAATGTATCTTATATTTCAAATCCAACTCAGGCTCCGGCAAGTTCGGCAGGTACTTTTCCTACTGCTCCTAAATTATTTTTTCATACTCTAGGTAAAGCAAGAGAGGCTGCTGCGCAGACACCATCTCCTGCTTCAATACCATTTGTAGCACCAACCCAGACTAAGGCAACGCCGGTTACACCGGAAGCTTCTGCTCCTGTTAAGCCTGTTACACCTGTAACTCCTGTTACACCCGTTACACCTGTAACTCCTGTAACTCCTGTTAAGCCTGTGGCTCCTGTTACACCGGCAGGTTCTGTAATTACAGAATTTCCTACAGCCAAGGTTAAAGAAGTTAATAATTCTAAAGAACCTGAGAAATTTGTTAATACTATTCCCGTTGCTGAACCGGAAGTTGTTAATACTGCTCCTGCTGCTGAGCCGGAAGTTGTTAATACTGCTCTTGCTGCTGAGCCGGAAGTTGTTAATACTACTCCTGTTGCTGAGCCGGAAGTTGTTGAAGAACCTGAGATTGTTGAGACAGCACGAACAACAGATGAAATTGAATCCATTGCTAAAGCAAAGACAGGGTATTCGGATAAATTCATCAAAAAATATGCTAACTATTGGGGGCAGTTGGCAACTAAACTTTTTGATAACGAAGCTTATGAATTTGTATTTGGTGGTGTATTGAACCTTGATGGTGATGATGACAGAGTTGCCGGATGTGGTATTACACAGAAGCGAATTATTGTTACAACTACACAAGGTACCGTATCTTATCCGTATGATAAGACAAAGAGTGTTTCAGGAAGTAAAGGTCTTGTAGGTGCAGCGGTTAATATTGAAATTCCAAGAAGTAAAGTCAAAATATCCGTTGACAAACCTTATCTTGATAATATTATTAAGGCAATTGATGCAGCGATTAAGAAATATCACGTCGCTTAATTCTTAACTTTTATAAAATACTCCTAATGAAAAAAAGGATTCCAATTCATTTTGGAATCCTTTTTTAGTGTTACATATAATCAAACAATGAAAGCTGGTTGTTAGCCGACATTCCCTTCAGAATACCAAGTTCCACCATTACTGCCGCACTTGTTTTAGGAACTTTTGCTTTATCGATAAAATCCTCTACAGACAGGAATTTTCCACATTTGGCTGCTTCGTAAATACTGTCTGCCGCTGTTTCTCCAAGTCCGTCTATTGATTTAAATGGTGGCAGAAGCCTGCCATCCACTATCTGAAAATTTCTCGAATGGGATTTGTACAGGTCAATAGGCATAAAATCAAAGCCTCTTGCATACATCTCCTGAACAATTCTCATATCCTTTAACTGTCCCTGCTCCTTGTTTGTAAGTGAATCATTCCGCCTTTTATAATCTTCTATATATTCGTCAAGTTTATCTTTACCGAAACACATTATTCTGTATGAAAAATCATCAGCTCTTATACTAAAATATGAAGCATAATATTCCAGAGGATAAAACACTTTACAATATGCTATTCTCCACGCCATCATAACATAAGCTGCCGCATGGGCTTTTGGGAACATGTACTTGATTTTTTTACATGACCAGATATACCAGTCAGGCACTCCTGCATTAACCATAAGTTCTTCCCATTCCGGCTTCAGTCCCTTACCTTTTCTGACCGATTCCATTATTTTGAAAGAGGTTCCCGCTTCAATTCCCATGTTGATAAGATATATCATAATATCATCTCTGGTACAAATTGCAGTAGAAATGGTTGCTTTTCCCTCTTCAATGAGAGTCTGTGCATTGCCAAGCCATACATCAGTTCCATGGGAAAGTCCGGCAATTCTAACAAGATCGGAAAAATGCTGTGGGTTAGTATCAATTAACATCTGCATAGCAAAATCTGTTCCGAATTCGGGAATGCCAAGACATCCAAGCTTCGTTCCGCCAATATCTTCAGGATTAATTTTTAGTGCTTCAGTACTTTGGAAAAGTGACATAACCTCAGGACTGTCAAGAGGTATATGCGTAGGATCAAGTTTGGTTAAATCCTGTAACATCCTTATCATTGTAGGGTCATCATGACCGAGAATATCAAGTTTCAAAAGGTTATGGTCAATACTGTGGTAATCGAAATGTGTTGTAACGATATTGGTTGTCATATCATTTGCAGGATGCTGTATCGGGGTAAAAGAATGTATCTCTTCTCCGTATGGCAATACAATAATCCCGCCGGGATGTTGTCCCGTTGAACGTTTAACGCCTACGCCTCCGTTTACAATTCTGTTGATTTCACAACTTCTTTTACGTTCGCCCTTTTCTTCGTAATACTTTTTCACATAACCATATACCGTTTTATCTGCAAGTGTTCCTACGGTTCCTGCTTTATATGTCTGTCCTTCTCCGAAAATTACTTCAACATAGGCATGTGCTTTCGCCTGATACTCTCCTGAGAAGTTCAAGTCAATATCCGGCTCTTTATCGCCGTTAAAACCGAGGAAGGTCTCAAATGGAATATCAAATCCTTCTTTTTTAAGCTTTGCACCGCATTTAGGGCATATCTTATCAGGCATATCACAGCCTGCACCGCCCGCAAATTTTCTTACCTCATCGGAATCAAAATCAACATAATAACATTCAGGGCATAAGTAATGCGGACTTAACGGATTAACCTCCGTAACGCCTGACATCGTAGCTACAAACGAAGAACCTACGGAACCTCTTGAGCCTACCAGATAACCATCCTCATTGGATTTCCATACCAGCTTCTGGGCAATAATATACATAACGGAATATCCGTTTGAAATAATGGAGTTAAGCTCTTTTTCCAGTCTTGATTCTACAATTTCCGGAAGTTTAGGTCCATACATCTCATGTGCCCTGTTATAACATATATCCCTTAAGGTCTGGTCACAGTTAGGAATAACAGGAGGACATTTATCCGGTCTTACAGGCTCAATGTATTCACACAAATCAGCTATAAGCCTTGTATTGGTAACTACTACTTCGTATGCCTTATCTTCACCAAGATATTTGAATTCTTCAAGCATTTCCTCCGTTGTCCTCAAAAACAGCGGTGCCTGGTTATCCGCATCATCAAAACCTTGTCCCTTCATTATGATTCGTCTGTAGACTTCATCTTCAGGATTAAGGAAATGAACGTCGCAGGTGGCAACTACCGGTTTATTAAACTTTTCTCCAAGAGCCACTATTTTTTTATTAATATCAATAATATCCTGCTCTGATTTAATCTGAGGTAATCTTTGGGATTCTATCATAAACCTGTTGTTTCCCACAGGCTGTATTTCAAGATAATCATAATAATTGGCTAATCTTGCTATTTCTTCTTCGGTATTTCCGTTAAGTATTGCCTGATACAACTCGCCCGCTTCACATGCAGAACCAAGAATCAGACCGTCACGGTATTTTTCAACTTCACTCTTAGGTATTCGTGGTCTTCTGTTAAAATAGGTAAGATGTGACAGGGATATAAGCCTGTAAAGATTAACTCTTCCCACTTCCGAATCTGCAAGAATAATCGCATGATATGTTTTAGCTTTTTTTATCGCATTTATATTAAATTCTTCAATTTCGTTGATTTCGTCAAGATTAAAAATATTACGCATTTCAAGACGTGCTACCAACGCAAGAAAAATATCCGCACAACATTCCGCATCATCAACAGCTCTATGGTGATGTAACAATGATACGTTGAGTGCTTTTGCCACATGGTCCAACGTAAATTTACCGAGGTTAGGAATAAGTGCCCTGGCAAGGGATACGGTATCAACTACCGTACACTCAAAGGCCTTTCCTAAAATTGTTTTTGTCTTTTCCCTGATAAAGGTAACGTCAAATTCCGCATTGTGGGCAACCATTACCGCACCATCACAGAACTTAAGAAATTCAGGAAGGATATTTTCTATGGTATCCGCATCCACAACCATGGAATCGTCAATTCCCGTAAGCTGTTCAATATTGTATGGAATAGGTATCTTAGGGTTGACAAAAGTTGAGAACCTGTCCACTACTTTTTTATTCTGTATTTTAACGGCACCAATTTCTATGATACTGTCATTAACAGGTGAAAGACCTGTTGTTTCCAAATCGAATACCACATATGTATCATCAAATTTCTGACCCTTGGAATCAAAAATTATTTTTCTCAAATCATCTACTATATACGCCTCTACACCGTATATAACCTTAAAATCCTTATTGCCGGAGTCTCTTAACATATGATATGCGTCCGTAAATGCCTGCACATCCCCGTGGTCGGTTATTGCAATGGCATTATGTCCCCAGCTCATTGCCTGTCTGATTATGTCTTTTATATCAGATACGCCGTCAAGATCACTCATCTTTGTATGGAGATGTAATTCCACTCTCTTCTCCATTGCATAATCCATTCTTTTTTTACGGAAATCGTCAATTTTAATGATTCCCACCACAGAACCGATTGTCAGTTCCCCGGAGAATTTATCAACAGTTGTTACACCTTTTATTTTGATGAATTTACCTTTTTTAAGTTCATCCTCCACTTCCGAAAGCTGTTCAGGCTGGAGAAAAAGTTTTACGGAAATAGTATCTGTAAAATCGGTTACATCAAAAATAAGAATAATCTTACCGTTTCTTAATTCCTTTTTGTCGGTAAAAATAATCTGTCCCCTGAATGTAATTTCACCCATTTCATGGATTACCGTATCAAGGGTTACCGGCTCATCGTTAAAGTCTCTTCCGTATATAACATCAGGATTATCGGAATGTTTAACAGGACGTATGTACTCTTTCTTAAATTCTTTTTTCTCCTGTTTGGTTTCTGCCTCTTTTTCATTCTTTTCAGCAGGAGTTTCTGCAGGCACTGCTTCGGTTTTCTCTGTTTTCGCAGCTCCTCTTGCGGCTATTTCATCAATAATCCGCTGGACTTTATATTCGGCTTCCCTGCTGTGCCTGCTTTCCTCACGTTCCTCATATACTACATTATAGGTAATATTTTTACCAAACCTGCACTCCATCATTTCAGTAAGAATTTCAACAAGCTCAGGTGTTTTCTTTCGTGATACAAAATTATCTGCAACTATCAGTTTAATATTGTCCTCACCGTCAAATGACCACCTGGCATCCCTGAAAATCTGTTCATATAACTTATTGTTTTTTCCAAGTTCGTATATAATACTGTCTTTGTAATCGTTAAAAATAATTTCAGAAGTATATAACTCCGATAACCGGAATTTTTCAAGGATTACAACTTTTGTAGCTAAAAAAGGCTTCATCTGACGTGATATCTCATCCTCCACCTGAGCCACAATATCCCGTCCAACAAGCCTGTTAAAAATCAGATATATCTTAATAACGGTTTTTGATGAATTCATGGATATATGTGTTACCATTGCATCATCAAAAGCCGTCTTTAGTTCTTTTTTTAATTTTAATGACGGGAAAACTTCAAAAAAATTTTTTTCGTCCATCATTATTCCACTCTTTCTTATACTAATTTGTCAAGTTCTTCCTTAAGCGCCTGTAAAAGCATATTTTCAGGAACTTTCTTAATAACCTCGCCTTTTTTTATGAGAAGTCCTTCTCCTATACCGCCGGCAATTCCCAGGTCAGCTTCTCTTGCTTCGCCCGGACCATTTACAACGCATCCCATTACCGCAACTTTAATATCAAGCGGATATGTGCTTACAAGATTCTCAACCTTTGATGCAAGATCTATAAGATTAATTTTGGTTCTTCCGCAAGTAGGGCATGATACGACTTCAACACCGCCCTTTCTCAACCCAAGAGTTCTGAGAATGAGCTTTGCTGATTTAATTTCTTCCTCCGGATCTCCTGTAAGAGATACCCTGATTGTATCACCGATACCTTGATTAAGAATTATGCCAAGGCCTATTGCTGACTTAATATTTCCTGAATACACGGTACCTGACTCTGTAATTCCCACATGAAGCGGATACCTGCATTCTTTTGCAATAAGTTCATGTGCCTTGACGCACATAAGAACATCCGATGATTTTATGCTTACAACAATATTATCATAATTCTGTTCTTCTATAATTCTTACCTTATCCATGGCACTTTCAACAATACCTTCAGCACATACATGTCCGCCATACTTTTCAATTATATTTTTTTCAAGTGATCCGCTGTTTACGCCGACTCTTATAGGAATGTTTCGTTCTCTTGCACAATCTACAACCGCTTTAATCCTGTCGGTACTTCCTATATTGCCGGGATTAATCCTTATCTTGTCGGCACCGTTTTCCATTGCCAGAATAGCCATTTTGTAGTCAAAATGAATATCCGCAACGAGAGGAATGTGAATTTCTTTTTTGATTTCCTTAAGTGCTTTTGCCGCTGCTTCATCCGGTACAGTGCATCTGATTATCTCGCATCCTGCTTTTTCAAGGCGTAATATCTGGTCTACAGTGCTTTTTACATCTTCTGTAGGCGTATTGGTCATTGATTGTATAAGTACGGGATTACCTCCTCCGATAACCCTGTTGCCTATTTTTATAACTTTCGTATTGTCTCTATACATATAATTTGTCCTTATCTGAATAATTTCGATATATCATTAAAAAGTACAACTACCATCAATACCATTAACAGAATAATTCCAACAAAATGAACCATTCCTTCTTTTTCCCTTGGTACAGGCTTTCCTCTTACTGCTTCAATTAAAAGGAATACAAGTTTACCACCGTCAAGTGCAGGCAACGGCAATAGATTCATTACACCAAGGTTGGCACTTATCATGATGCACATATTAAGAAGATTAATAAATACATAGAATGCACCGTCTGATTTAGCCTCATCCACCACTTCTCCGATAAACGATACAATTCCTACAGGACCGGACACATCGTCAAGTCCCAGCTTACCAGTAACTAGCAATCTAAGACTTACAAATACGGATTTAATCTGGTATCCTATATTCTTGAATGCGTATTTCAAGGTACCCGCAGGGGAACATTTAACTCTCAAATTGGCAAAATAAATACCATAATCATAGTAATCCTGCTGTACTTCTTTAGGTGTAAGTTTAAGTTCAACATTTCTGCCGTCACGTTCAACTGTAATTGTAATCTCTTTTCCTTCTGACTGTTGTACTAAAGGAGTTATTTCCGGCTGTTCGCTGACTGCTGTTCCGTTAATGCTTTTAATAATATCTCCGGCTTTAATACCCGCACTGTCCGCAGGTGTTCCCTTTTCCACAGCTGCTATCTTAGTGGAATTTACATCAATCTGGACACCCATCTGATATACCGAACCCGTGATATGCTCCGGAATAATTGTTGTCTTATATTTTTCACCGTCTCTTATATATTCAACGTTAAGGTCAATTCCCTTTTTATCATACATGTAAAGATAATAATCATCATAAAAGTTCATCTTTTTACCATTAACTCTTATGATTCTGTCGCCTTCTTTAAGTCCCGCATAATAGGCAGGCGAATTATCATCAACAGAATATACCTGCACAGGATTATATCCCATCTTACCTATAAGAATTACGGCAAATACAAAAGCGAGAATAAAATTAAATAAAGGTCCTGCAATAATTATTGCAATTCTTTTCCATACAGACACACTGTTAAAGGAAACCCCGTCCGATTCATCCGGTACAATATTTTCCTGACTTTTATCCGTAGGATTATCCTCTTTAACTTTTGCGACAGCATCCGTGGATTCATAAAGATCTTCGCCTAACATCTGGCAGGAGCCGCCGAATAAAAAAAGCTTAATACTGTACAAAGTTCCTTTGATTTTAAACTTAACAAGTCTCGGTCCCATACCCACCGAAAACTCAACTACTTTAACACCGCTTGCCTTAGCTATTATAAAATGTCCTAATTCATGGACAATAATTACAATACTAATTATAAGAAATGCGTAAACAAATTTCATAAAATCACCTCATAGCCCTCAACAGCTCATACACTTCCTGCTCCGTTGTTAAAATCTCATTAACATCAGGATTATCTATATATTCTATGCTGTTCATGGCATGTTCTATCATATCTGTTATGCCTAAAAAACTGATATTCTTCTTTAAAAACTGTGCAACTGCATATTCGTTGGCAGCATTAAATATTGTAGGCATATTGCCACCTTTGACACCTGCTTCGTAAGCAAGTCTGAGGCCTGCAAAATTTTCCCTGTCAGGTGCTTCAAAATCTATTTTTCCCAGTTTATAAAAGTCAAGTCTGTCACCGGGCATATATCTTCTCTCAGGATAGTAAAGTGCATACTGTATAGGAAGTCTCATATCAGGGCAGCCAAGCTGTGCTATTATTCCGCCGTCTACGAACTGCACCATAGAATGTATTATGCTCTGTGGCTGTACTATAATCTGGACATCGTCCATGCCCACATCAAAAAGCCATCTTGCTTCCATAACCTCAAGGCCTTTATTAACCATAGTAGCCGAATCAATGGTTATCTTATGTCCCATTGACCAGTTTGGATGTTTCAGGGCATCCTCAAGCTTTACGTCCTGCATCTGTTCTCTTGTGTATCCTCTGAATGGTCCACCGGATGCCGTAAGTAAAATCTTATCAATAGTTCTTCTGTCTTCGCCGTTCAAAGACTGGAATATGGCACTGTGTTCACTGTCAACAGGTAAAATTCTCACATTATATTCCCTTGCAAGGGGCATAATAATATGTCCGGCAGTTACAAGAGTTTCTTTGTTGGCAAGGGCAATATCATGTCCTGTCTTTATAGCTTCAATAGTAGGTATTATACCAATCATGCCAACTATTGCTGTCACAACTATTTCAGCTTTATCATAAGTCGCGACTCTGATAAGTCCTTCCATTCCATAGCACACTTCGTAATCAATATCAGGTGTCAGAAGCCTTAATTCATTTATGCTTTTTTCCTCTGCTACGCAAACAAGCTTTGGCCTGAACTCCCTTACCTGTTCTGCCAAAGCTTTGATATTGTGTCCTGCTGCAATAGCATGGACCTTAATGTCATTATTATCACGAACTACCTGAAGGGTCTGGGTTCCGATAGAACCCGTTGACCCTAAAATAGCAATATTTTTCATACTAATCATCCTTTTAATAGTGGAAGTAAAATAACTGCACTTATATATACAACCGGAGCCACAAAAATCATACTGTCAAATCTGTCAAGTATTCCTCCATGTCCCGGAATAAGATTGCTGTAATCTTTAACGTCATAATTTCGCTTAATTGCGGATGCAGCCAGATCTCCGAATATTGAAATAAAAGAACCTAATACGCAGATTACCGCAAATGCCGGCCACAGTCTTTCATTGTAATAGTTACCCAGAACAAGTCCGTATACCACACCTACGATAGTTGCCCCAAGGATTCCTCCTATAGCACCTTCGACTGATTTTTTAGGACTTAAGTGGGGAACAAGTTTATGTTTACCAAGATTAACTCCTGTAAAGTAAGCGAATGTATCTGCAATCCATGAACATACAAATACCAATATAAATATAAATATTCCCTTTTCCATTATTCTTATTCTGTATATATAAGAAATAGGAATGGCCACATAATAAATTCCAAGGAGTGAAAATGCCGCTTGTTTGGCTCTTGTTGTTTTAAAGCTGCATACATATACGAACATAGTAAGAATACCGCTGGCAACACAAAAATACTCAAGATACTGTAACTTATCAAACCAGAGCATTGTATAAAAAGATGCTGCTAAAATATATCCGCATATTCCCAATGCTTTTTTTTCAATTCCAACAACTTTATAGAGTTCATAGAGTCCGAGAGCAGTTATTATTGCAGCAAGGATAAACATCGTAGTTCCACCGCCTAAAACAGCACCAACTAAAATAACGGTAAGTACTGCACCGCTGATTATTCTTGTTTTCATACGTTATTCCTCCTTCACTCCACCAAATCGTCTGTCTCTTTTGTTATATCTTTCAACTGCTTCGATAAGGCGCTTCTTATTAAAGTCAGGCCACAACACTTCAGGAAAATCAAATTCTGAATATGCACACTGCCACAACAGGAAATTTGATATACGCTTTTCCCCGCTTGTCCTGATTATTAAGTCAGGGTCGGGAGCATCTGCGGTATCAAGATATGATGCAAACATATCTTCCGTAATCATCTCCGGAGCAATTCCCTTGTCAATCATATCTTTTGTCATCTTTCTCATTGCTCTTACCATTTCATCCCTTGCACCATAGTTAAGTGCAATCTGAAATACAAGTCCGGTATTATTTTTACTTGATTCCTCAAGTTCGTTAATACTCCGGATTATATCCTCGTCCAGCATATCCTGCTTTCCGAGAATGACAACCTTCATATTCTTTTCCCTGGCTCTTTTTATGCAGGTTTTGAGATAATTTCTGAGTATTTTCATAAGTCCCTGCACTTCGCTTTCAGAACGTTTCCAGTTTTCTGTTGAAAATACATATACGGTAAGATATTTCAATCCTATCTCAATCGCATCATCACATATTCTTTCCAGAACCCTGCTGCCTTGAAGATGTCCGGCATTACGGGGAAGGAGCCTTTTCTTAGCCCATCTGCCGTTTCCGTCAAGAATTATGGCAATATGTTCAGGAACATTGAGTTCCAGTTTTTCATTGTAAAAATCCATAACTATCTCCGCAAATTATACTGTCATTATTTCCTTTGACTTCTCATCAATCATCTTATCTACCTGGGCTACATATTTGTCGGTAAGTTTCTGGATTGAATCTTCATTTTTCTTAACTTCGTCCTCTGACATATCTGTATCTTTACTGAGTTTTTTGATTGCATCATTGGCATCTCTTCTGATGTTTCTTATTGCAACCTTTGTATTTTCGCCTTTTTTCTTGATATCCTTAACCAGTTCTTTTCTTCTGTCCTCAGTGAGTTCAGGGAAAACAAGACGGATAACCTTACCGTCATTGGTTGGTGTAAGTCCAAGGTCTGACGTAAGAATTGCCTTCTCGATTTCTTTTAAAAGACTTGTTTCCCATGGCTGGATCTGTATCATTCTTGCTTCAGGAACGGAAACATTGGCTACCTGCTGGAAAGGTGTAGGTGTTCCGTAATAATCCACTTTAAGTTTGTCAAGGATGTGAGGGTTGGCTCTTCCTGCCCTGATTGTCACATAATCTGCCGCAAGTGTATCACAGCTCTTTATCATTTTTTCTTCATATGTTTTAATAATTTCACTCATTATTGTAATCTCCTTATATTTATTAAACGGTTACTCTTGTTCCGTTGAAATTTCCGTTATAAGTATTGACAATACTTTCCTTTTCATTAAGTCCGAAAACAACCAAAGGCATCTTATGTTCCATGCACATCACGGATGCTGTCATATCTATTACGGCAAGTTTTTTATTAATAACCTCATCTATTGAAATCTCATCATATTTCTTAGCTGCAGGATTAGTCTTAGGATCACTGTCATATACACCGTCAATGGCTTTGGCAAGATAAATTGCATCCGCATCCATCTGTCTCTTATACACATCTCCGAGCCCACGAGACTAAGGCGAATCTCGT
>ERZ1026945.477-NODE-477-length-13543-cov-6.690317_pt1 | contig 13543 bp, 8 predicted proteins | sample MGYA00519304_ERZ1026945 | MGnify/ENA primary metagenome ERZ1026945 (study PRJEB26926, sample SAMN06164619) | human gut metagenome | biome: ENVO:00009003; feature: ENVO:2100002; material: ENVO:00002003 | host: Homo sapiens | place: USA | collected 2012 ...
AGCAGATCGCCAGTGCGATGTCCACCGACATCAATCTGGTTGCGCTGAAGGTAGCACACTTGGCTACACTTGGTTATAATCTGCACGCACTGGAACATAAAAGCAACTTTTTGAAATAACGTATCTTCGAGGAGTCTTGACCGGCTCCTCTTTTTGTTGCAAATTGTGCAGATGCCGTCTGCACAATTATCAGCCTAACATCTGCATGTGATAGAGCTTCACTTTTTCCTCGAACGGCAGTCCCGGATCAATGCCGACTTCTTCCCACATCACACCATACGGTGCGCCGCCATCTGTATATCCGGCGATAAAAGCAAAACGACCATCGCAGTCCTTATACAGTTCTGCCAACCGCTCCCGTTCCTTCGCTTCCCGCTCCATTCTCCGCTGCCGGAGCCGCTGTTCTTCGGCCCGTTTAATCTGGTCAAGCTGCTCCTGTGTATAATTGACTCCAAGCTCCTGCAAATCTTTAGCGGCAGTCACAGCATCCACATGAAAGCGTTCCCGGTAATGCTTGTTGATCTTTTTCGGTGAGCCGGTATAGGTGAGCAGCCACTGCTTGCCTTTTCGTAGGCGCGCTTCCTTTCGCTCAGCCTTCGTCAATTTCTTTTTCTTTGCCATTTGCGGAATCTCCCGGATTTTTTGCTGATGACTTTGGGTTTCGCTTCTTCGGTGCCGTCAGCCCATAGCTCAAAGAAAGCAGGTCTTTGATGGCATCATCCAATTCCGGTTTGCCAAGCTGAATACTGAGCCACTTTTCCGTATTCATGTGATAGGCCGGAAAATAGCCGTTCTGCCCTCGAAGAGAGCCGATCAGCAGCGGATCACATTTCACATTAAGAACATCAATGATGCCTGCCTCCGACAATCCCAACTTATCAGCAGATACTTCCAGAACTACACCATACCATTTATTATTGTCATTGTGCCGCAACACCGCATTCCAGTCATGCCAGGGGTATTCCGGCTCTGTGCCGTACTGCTGGCGTATCCATGTAAATAATTCTTGTCGTGTCATCTCTTATAACAGCTCACTTGTATCTCAAATTCTCCCTACAATCGCGTTTACATCCAAGACCTTATTGAGAAAAAACGCCTCCAGCTCATCAATAGCTTCACAATACGCTCTTACAGAACGTGACATCATTAGTTCCATGCTGTGTAGATCATTTGTCTGCGCTCAAAAGCTTCTTGGCCACCCTCCATGATATCAACTATCAACTTGTGCGTTGCTGGACTATCTATATTTCCTTGTATAGGTAGTATCTTACCTTCGCTGTATTCAGCCGCCACTATTTTTTCGGCATCTCCTAGTACCGGAATATTAGCGTTGTGCGTTGCAAATATAAATTGAATGTCCGTTTTTTTGTCTCGAATGGCCTTGATTACCTCATCATAAATCACTTTATTATCCAAATCGTCTTCTGGCTGATCAATAATGATGACATCGTTTTCGCTTTTCGTAAGAATAAACAGCACAAGTGCAGATGCGCGTTGTCCCAGCGAATGTTGCTTAAGCAATTTCCCGTGATATTTGATCTCAACCTTATTGGGGGTGAGTTTACGGATTAGTTCACCATATTGCGATAAAATTTTTTCCTTCACTTTTCCAAACTCATTTTCCGAAAGAATTGCTTTGCACTTTTTTCCATCATCCAAAATAATATCGTCAACCAATGCCAGGAAATCCGTAAAGTTCTCTGAAAGCATCTGTCGCTTAGCATCTTTCAGATTAGAACCTCTAAACGCATTCTTAAGCAACTCTCTAAAAGCGTCTTTGTCTCCCTTGAATGTTAGCTCTACGGACAGCTCCGGTTGACTTTCGTTTATTGCCTTTACTTCGGATTCATAGGCACTAAATTCACATGCTAACAGTTCATTTCTCTTACGCATGGAAGCGCGAAGATTATTTTTTATGGTTTCTTGCGAACCCATTTTCTTAAATAAATCCTCTATTTTTGTTTTGACCGACTCCAGATTGGCCTTTAGCTGTGGATAAGCGTCTACATCTAGTTCTGTATCACCAATTTGACGCTTAATCTCCGCAAATTCACCTTTAAGCAGTTCCATTTTGTCATCAAGTTTTGTTAGTATGGATGCTAAATCATCTCGTAAACTTTCAAGCTTAACCAGTGAACTCTTTATACTATCGATCTGTGTGCTAATTGACCCAAGCACAGATATTGCTTCTTCAATTAACTCTGCATTATATTCACTTGTATATCCATTCAATGCATCATTTCTTGTGACTATTCCAGCAATCATAGTTTTAATAGCTGTAATATCGCGGCTAATATCACTTTTTACATCGTTTATTTTCTGTCTATCGAGGCCGTATCCCGTCTGCTTTTTTAATTTGTCTGCCACACCTCGTTCCTCAAAGATCCGAAGATGATGCTCACAATTGCTTTTCTGCGTGTTAAGATCTTCAATTTCAGTTGGAATTGCTTCTACATCTAACAGTTGTTTGATTGCATCCTCAATTTCAGCATGAAAATCTTCCAGTTCCTGGCTAAAGTTTCCGATTTTATTTCCCACTAAATGATCTAACAGCTGCAACTCATATGAAGAACTCTGCGATAGATCCTTTTGTCCGAAATATAGAATATTTTTCAATATTTGGTCTATAGAAATTCCGAGATCGTTTCCGTTTTCGTCAAGGACATTAGGCTGTTCCCCATAAATACGTCGAATTTCATATTTTTTTCCGAATTTGTCGCAAACCCTGACTGTTATCTGTCCGCCAGAACCAAGTACCGACTTGACCAGCCCTTCTTTATACTCTTTATCGCTTTCCGGTTGGATGTTAAATGCATAACGTAATACTTCTAAGATTGATGATTTTCCGCTTCCACGGATTCCTATGAGTGTGTTTAATGCTGGAGATACATAGATTGTTTCTCCATCTAACTTTCCGCCTGTAAAAGAAATTGATTCAATAACCCCATGCTTAAGTTGCGGCATGAATCCCGAAACCCGATTTTGAAAATCGGTCAATGCAAATTTCACTGAATCGTATGATAGGTCTCCAATCTTCAGATATGTAGCTCTATCGCAATGTCCGACATTGGATATTGATTTAGGGTCAGACCCTTCCACCTGAGCGCAAGAATACCCCAAGCATCTTTGGAAAGTACTCATTGTTTCTGGCTTTCGTACTTTTTGAAGAGCTAAGACTCTGCTCTTGAATTTATTTATCTGAGATAAAGACTCCAACAAGCCTCCTGAGCATTCCTGCATCAATCCGCTACCTTGATCAACATGAGCAAATACAATGAAATAGTCTTTTCCATAAGAATCTAAAGCCTCGATGACATCTCGCAAATCAAATTTACATCTTGTATTTCTATTTTCAGAATTTGATATTCCAGCAAATGCCTCTATCAGAAAGTGAGCAATAAAGTTTTCCCCATTAACAATCCATTCATCCGGATTGAATACAATAAGAGTATGTATCCCATTAGCTTCCTTTACAGACAATTCAACACCTGGCAAAATCAGAATACCTTCTTTTCGCCCGCTTTTCTTCAAGGCTTTATATTCGCCTTCGTCAAATTTATTGTGATTAGTAATCACTCCAACAGAGACACTCTCTGATTTTAGCTGGGCTATATACTCCTTAACAAAACTGTTTTCTTCACCAGAATACTTAAACTCTTTATCTTTATGGGTATGGAGATGAAAATCCGCCTTTACCCATGTCAAACCATTTTCAAACATACTCACTCTACCCCCAACGCCTTAAACACCGCATCTTCCGCACTGCTGTAAAAGATCAGATTAAAACTCCCTACCAGCTCCGGCGGCACGGTGCCAAGGTCTGCTGCGCTGGTAATCGGAAGCAGCACTTTCTTTGCTCCGCTATCGAGACACACCTGCAAACTATTGGCAAGCTCGTCCACTTTCAGAATCGTGCCGCTGATGCTGATTTCTCCCAGCACGGCAAGTGTACTGACTGTAGGCCGTCCAAGAGCGATGCTGCATAGTGCAATCAATGTAGGCAATGCCAGCTTTCCAGTCATGCCAATGCCCTGCAAATCCTGATAGTTGATGATGTAATCCCGCATCGTGGTGCTGATGCTACCACTAATACGATTTCCGTTTGCTTTCAGGAAATTGAACGCCGTATTCGTGGATTCCTTGCAATCACGGTCGCTGCCAAGGCCAGTGCGCTCAAATTTTCCGTTGCCGGGCAGCATCTGGCTTTCAAGGCGGAATACGCCGATCATACCGGACTTGCCCTGACTTATGGTATATACCTGTCCCGGATTGCAGATGCCATCGGGGATGAGCTTTCCACCGCCCTGCTCTGGCACGGAAACAAATTTTTCTTCAAAGGTATCAAGGTCGATATAGCTGAAGTTCACATCATAGAACTCCATTCCACCCAGCTTTTTCAGCTGTTCCTTGACACGACGGCGCATTTCCAGCGCAAATACAAGAATTTCTTCAATCTGTTCCTTCGTGAACTCTCCATCGGGATAAAGCAATTTCACATAGCCGCCTACAATCTTGCGAACAGCAATCGTATCGCGCTGGTTCAGATTCTTTCCAAGGCGGAAATACTTATCCAACGCATCACCATACTGTTCTTTCCGCAGTTCTCGGATAAACTCTGCCAGATAATCCGTGATAAATCCGTAGTCGTTGGTAAAATGCTCCGGACGGAACTTCGGAATCTCCCAGCCTGGAATGTAGCAATGCAGACGGTCAAGAAAAGCGGTGTCCGTTCCCATCTCCGGCGGGAACGGGTCAAACAGAGAGGAAGTCTTGAGCAACACATCCACGCTCTGATTGATGTTTCCTACAAAGACCATAGATGCCGATGCTGCCTTTTCCTCTTTGCCACGGGCAAAGGAGCCGGAAGCCATATAGTCTTTCATAATCTGAATGCCGTCTTTGTCCTTAAACTTGATTCCGGCAACCTCATCAAAGGCAACGCAGTCCCATAGGCCTACCAAACCTACGGTTTTGCGCCCCATATTGTAAAACAGATTTGCAACGGTCGTCTGACCACCGGATACCAGGATACTGTTCGGGCTGATTTCTTTATAGATATGGGACTTGCCTGTGCTGCGCGGCCCCAACTCACAGAGATTGAAGTTGTTCTCCACCAGCGGTAACATACGCGCAAGCAGCAGCCACTTTTCCCGATTGTTCAGCTGTTCCGGCTCATATCCGCAGGAACGCAGCATAACATCCATCCACTCTTCTTGTGTGAATGCCTTGCGTCCCTCTCGAACTTCTTCAATGTCGATATGGGGCATCTGAATCGGAGTCAGCTTATGGATGCTGATGGGAGAGATGTCCTTCTGCTTTTTCTGTTTAGAGGAAATCGGCTGTCCATCTATATCCGTGATTCCAAAGCTGCTGTCTCCCTCAGACTCATATTCCAGCTGCACGATGCACCAGATACCGCCGCAAAGCAGCCGGTCATATTTTTCCGGATAATCATCCGTAATCGGCACATTGGTGAGACCAAGGTTAGAGAACTCTGCAAAAAAGCAATCCTTTTTGATGTCCAGATGTACTGTCACCATATCAATAATGGTATGACTCCCGTTCTTGCGCAGCTGGGAGAGAATTTTCTGAGCCTCATCCGGGCGGACAAAATTGTCTGCCAGAATGCGTTTCACATTCTGAACGCCCTGCTCAATGATTGTCTCATCGTCTGAACTACAATACTGACCCAGCAGGAACTCCAGCACATAGACCGGAACATTCGCTCCTTCTTTTATTTTCTTTGTCAGGTCTTTGCGGACGATCCGACCGTCAAAGTTGCTGCGCAGCTTCCGGCGCAGTTCTTCACGGGTATCGTCTGCCGCCATATCCATCATTTCCATACGGAATTCCTGCCTCCTCTGTATCAGAATCCGAATCCAAAGTCATCTGCAAAGGCAATGTCCATGATGACAGGCTGCCTCCACTGCTCCAGACCGCTTTCTTCGTCATAAACCACAAGGTAATATTGCTTGTCCTTGTCGTATTTCTTATTCTTGAATGTGAACCGCATCCGGAAGATACGCTTCTGTGCATTTTCCTCACGACTGTCCGCCACATAACTGTTTTCGTTCGAGATTTTCTCATTGTCTTCCGAGAGGAAGAAAATGCGGTATTTTGCAGCTTTTACAGTATCGCTGACTGCATCCGACTGAATAAAGTCCATGGACGTGATCAGGTTCGTAATCTTATGGACAATGCTGACCAGAGCAATCTCTGCATTCTTTGTTTCCATATGACCGCGCTCCATCTTAAACTCCAGCACCGGCACCAGCATTTCCTGCGGTGAGGAACCGCCATGCACATAGTTAGCACCGCCTCCGGCCACCTTAAAGACATTGCTGCTGACTGGATAGGACACCACCTTGCTGTCCTCATTCCCCAGAACGTGTCCCATGCTCATATGGTCAATGCCGTCATCTTCCAGTGCCGCCTTGGACACAATAAATCTGCGATTAACAAATGCTTTTTCCACGCTTTTCCCAGAAATCTTGTCACTTTCTGTCAGCTTATCACGCTTGTAAATAAAGCCATGATCGGCAGTGACGATAAAATGATAGGTGTTGCCGCTGACGGAGATTCGATGAATCAAGTCCATGATTTCCTGAACGGCCTCCTCACACGCATTAAACACCTCATCCTCGGTATTTGCCTTGTCTCCACGCGCGTCAATCTGATTATGATATACATAGATAATCTGACGTTTTGTCAGCACATCTCGCAGCTCTGCCACTTTCAGATTTTTGATATCATCGAACTGTACACAGACACTATCCGGGTTATAGCTTTGCAGCACCTGCTGCCGACCTGCCAGATTATCGCAAAGGATACCATCTACCAGCACCTGGAAGTCATCCGTCATCTCCAGTGTTTTATGCGGTAAAAGTGCTGCCATACCGAGCCTTGTATAAGACGGCAGGACACTTAGTTGTACAGAAAGTTTTGCCGTGCATTTCGGGTCATCCTGCATTCGGGCAAACAATTCCTGTCCGACCTCGTAACGCATGGCATCCGAAATGATAACCACGGTGCGTTCCTTGGTATAGCGCAGGTTGGCATTGTAAAACTCCCGCTGCAACGGAATTGCCGAAAATGCGGCATCCTGCTGGATTCCAGCATTCCATGCTGGGAGCAGACAAGCCAGATATTCGTTCGTGTAGATATTTTCCACCAGTTCCCGAAGCGGCTCAAAGCTTTCCGTGCTCTCCAGCTGGTCGTAATAATAGTAAAATTTCCGATACTGCTGATCCATATTGTAATCCGCAGCAAGATATCGGTCGATGATTGGCTTTAAGCCATCTGCGGCATGATAATCCGCTTCCTTCACCATGCTGTATGCACTGGAAAGCATCTGATAGGTTTTCCCGGTCTTTCTGCCAAAGTGCATTTTAGCCCGCTTTTCACAGAGTTCCGGAATGGTAAATCCGTTTACAATTGCGCCGATATCTTCCGAAACAAGTCTGCCAATGAGCCACTTTACCAGAACCTGATCCACAGCAAGGAAAGTGTCGCACTCCACCAAATCGTCCACTCGCATTCCTGCAAATGCCGAAAAAACATTCAGCCCTTTGGCAACGTGTGCCGACAGAGCGTCGTATTTGTCCCTGTACAGAACGCTGTTCATCAGGCTATCGAGGAACGCGATAATATTGCCGGACTTGTAGGAGACAAAGCTCTTCCATGCTGCCGGAAGCTCTGCCTGCACATATCGCCCAGTATAAGTAACGAACAATGTTACCAGCAGCCGTTCCAAACTCGGTTTTGTATCGGTGTATCCGAAATGCTGCTCACAGAGCTGCCAGAATGCAGACAGCAGATCGTATTTTTCAAACTCCTGCAAGAAAGCATTGTCCACCAGCTCGCCATCCGTCAACACGATGCGCACAACCTCTTCAAAAGAGCAGGTACGCGCCTTGCAGACTGCACTTAGCAGACCGACAAGGATATTTTCTTCATTGAAGTTTTCGATTTCCAAATCATAGAACCGCTGAGTGCGCTCTTTGTTGGCGAAAAACTTGATGTGCTTCTCAATAACCGGCTTGTACTTTTCCTCAATACCCAGGTCAACCGACAGCAAGGAGGCTCGGTCAGCAAAGAACCGTCTGGAATACAGCATTGTGTCTTCCAGATGGTTGTCCCTTACATCCGGCTTCGGAAACGGTGCATAGATCAGATAATTCGTGGTCTTATCCACACGCTCCAGAAAATACTTTGTATAGAACTGGTTATCCGGCTGGAGATGGTAGATCTTCGCATTCTGAAGCTCCACCGTCTCCATATCCTCGGCAAATTCTGCCTTGTCATCGTACCAGAAAACCAGTTTCCGGGTCTCCCCGGTAAATTCCGCATTCAGGCGGTCTATAATTTGTTTCAGGTTCAATTCTGCCATATCATTGTCCTTTTTTCCTGTGATTGGTCTTTATCTCTTACAAGAGAACTCAGCAATAGCTTCATCTTTTTCCGGTAGAACTTTGTTCTTTTGATGTACCGTGGAATCGTCATGTGATACGCCTGCATAAATTCCAGTATCCATGCCAGATCATAGGATTTCTCGGTTGACCAGTCACGATATTTTCTATGACAGACAAGCCAGACACCAATGATATTGTAATCCAACGCATCTTCATCTGTTTCATCTTGAATACAATGACCGCAGAGGAAGCGGTATGCCACCGGATCATGGGCATATGTACGTTCAAAACGCTGCCATGCCGCCGCGACATCATCCTTTGTCCAGTGATTTTGCATTTTCCCACTCCCTCCGGTCATTTTTCTTATTTCTTTTCTTTCACCATAATATTCTTACTGTCTGCCAGCACCTCATAGAACTTGCCGTCTTGCGCGGTCTGGAGCTTACGGTAGTTGACCTTTACGCCGTCATCGAGGTCAAGCTCGATACGGGAAAGTGCCAGATGGCTGATCTTCTCATCGTATTCCCGGCATTCCTTCAGCTGCTTGGCAAGTTTATCTTTGCGCTTAGAGGCTGCTGCCACCTCGCGGGCATTCCCGCTGTGATCCATCATATCCTGCATCCGGTTGATCTCGGATTCATATACGCGCTGCATCTTGTGCAGGTAGTCGATACGCAGGTTACCGATAGTATCCGGCGTATAGCGGTGCAGGTAAACCAGTGCCTTGAAGCCATTCTGCTTTCCGCTGTCAAACAGCCAGTAGATCGGACGCTTGCCGGAACCGGCAACAGAATAGGTCTGGCAGTGATCCTTGAAGAAATCGTTCAGGAAGTAGTTACGGATAATCTCCCGGCTGGTGCTGCCCTTATTGCCAAGGGCTTTTGCGATATAATCGAGGTTTTCTTCCAGCGTATCTGCACCATACACCGCTTTCAGCCATGCACACAGGCGCGAAACGATATCATCGTCCAGATATTCTTCATCAGTGATGGGGATAACATTGTCAGCATCCGGGAAGAACATTTCATCGATCACAACACCTTCATTACGGTATGCGCGTTCCAACTCTTCATCAGAAATCGTTCCAGGGCGGTCGTTCATCTTATCCACAAATGCCTGCAAGGAATACGGTTCTCCAGCAAAAAGCAAGCCATCCTTATAGGTAGAGTAACGGCCAAACATACAACCCACCGCATAGCTGAGCAGGCTCTTGATGTCCCGCTGCAAGTCCGCCTTGCGCACGGTCACATCCTTGTCCTCCACTTCCGGGGTCAGCTCATCCTGCAAACCGTAAATGTCGATAAAAATGCGGTTCAGCTCTTCTTCGTTGGCTTTCAGTCGGTTAAAGCGATCATCGCATTCTGTCCGCCACTGGTTAAAGGCTTCGGAAATCGTTGAGACATTGCGGAGCAATGGGTGCTTCTTAAAGTCCCAAGAGGTTTCAAAAGAATCCCAATCTTCTTTTGAAAGCTGTATATTTTCATCAACGGAAGCGGTTATAAAGTTCTTATCTTCTATATTTTGCAAATATGGAATTTGAGGAATCTGTCCTGTACTGTAGTGTAACCCCTGACATATCAAATCACAAAACATTTGAAATACGGGCGTATTCATATACCCCATTTTGACATACGGATCAACTTGAACAAATAGCATTGGCCCCGCATCTGCAAAGATATATCCGTCATTAACCCATCTTGCACTAAATTTTCCTGTTGCAACGTCACTCCATGTAATTCCGGCATGAAAATACGCAGACGTATTTTTTACAACAAAATCAGGATTATTAAGGTACGGATATTTTTTCATGACCGCAGCTTTAATTTCAAATCCATTATTTTGATAATTCACCACATATTCTTTATTAGGGTACCATCTTCTGAATGTTCCACCTTTTATGTACGGGAACCATTTTGATGGGCTATCTACTGTTTTTTCACAACCTAAAATTCCAAAACCTATTTTATCAAAGTTAATTTCCGGCCAAAATCTCAGAAATCTATTGTTATCGGATGTGGCTAGCCCCTGTTTAGCTGCTCCAACATCTCCAATATACTGCCTTTTTTCAAAAATCGAATATACTTCTGGGTTCAGATGATAGCTAATTGGTGCATCCGGTATTTTCTGATAATTTTCTTGTTTTGCAATGTACTCATTCGCATGATTCAGGAATCCCTTTTCCTTATCTTCAGGAATCGAATAGTTTACCAGTCTATAATATTTTCCCTGATAACCTTTAATTCTATTTTTAGCAAATACAAAACTGGCCGTTTGTACAACCTCTCCACCAATCTCCTCAAACGCTCTCGCTCCGAGGTGTACTAAGTTAACAATCGTATCTCTTTGAATCTTCACTCTCAAATTCACCAATTTTGAAAGGAACATCCAACTATGCTGTGTAATCATTGCCTGAAAACCGTTATTTCCAGTCATCTGGCGGCAACGCTCAATAAACACAGCAAACAGGTCAACCTTGCTGTCGGGGTAATTCTTTTTGACAAAATTATTGACCTTTGCACTCAGGTTACTGGTTCCGGCATAGGGCGGATTCGTGCAAGTCACCCAATACTTCTGCGCCATGGTCTCGCCAATATCAATGAGCCGATTCAGCTGTTCGGCAGTTTCTTCCACACCCACGCTGTCCATGCTGATCTGACCGTCGGTGTCCTCCGCTGCCACAAACCGGCGCAGCAAATCCCAGTTATAGCTCTCCACATTCAGGATAGAGCCGTATTCCTTGGCATCGGTCAGGGTGTCCAGCAGACCTTCCAGCTGCATCTTTGCAGCATTCTTCTCGATATCGTCCATCCCTGCGCCGAAATATTTCAGGTGCGCACGATTGATGCTGTTGCTCTCCTGAATGGCATAGACATGGCAGGTATTCTCACCGTTAAGGATACGGCGATTGTACTGCCGTGCTTTCATCATCACGGCAAAATACGCCAACTGATAGGCACGGTCATCAATGTCCAAACCGTAAATGTTGTGCTCCAGAATGCTCTTTGCAGCATCACGCTGGCTGTAACCGGCACTCTCGTAAATCTGCATCAGCACATCAAAGGCATATACGAGAATATGACCGGAACCCATGCAGGGGTCGATGAGCTTGATGTCTTCTGGATTCAGGGCGGCGTACTCTTTACGAATTTCCGCCAGCTTCATCTGCACTTCTGGTTCCTGCTGTGCCTCTTCCAGATAGTATTTCCAGTTTTCTTTCAGGCCGCAGTCCGGGTGTCCTTCCACCCACAGACGGCCAAGGCTGTTTTCCACCATGTATCGGACGATCCAGTCCGGGGTGAACAGCTGGGTTACAGCAGGGATTTCCTCTTTGGTGATCTTGCCGCTTTTGGCAAAGGCAGCGGCCTTCGGCTCAGTGTTGTAATACTGGTACAACCAGCCGATGATTTCTACCTGACCACCGCGCTCGATGTTGAAGTCATCCTCCGGAATATCGTGAATCAGATGATAGACCACGCCATCCTGGTCAATAACGGACAGGCTGAGCAGCAGCTCGGTGTAGTTCTTTGTCTTTTCAAACAGAGCCGGCAGAATCTCGTTCAGGGCATTGCACTGTTTCAGGAACAGGATGCGGAACACCTCGTCCAGCTTGTTGTCCTGCTTCAGCTGGAAAATCTGAGTCTCTTCCTCCGCAGTGAAGGGCAGCTCTGCGTCAAACGGTGTTGTAACCAGATCCGGCTCCAGCTTTCCGCTCTCGGAAGAAAGTACCCGGATATGAGAAGGCAGATAGTCATTGACCTCCATGAAACGGATGGCGATCAGGCGGTTGAACCATGTATAGGCAACCTCCTCGATCACATACTGATATGCGGTTTTGTAGTCGGTATCCTTTTCCTTCTGCTGGATGACCTCTATCAGCTTGTCACGCTGCCGCACGGCCTCGCCGGAAATCGAATACGGTTCTGCGGTGCCGATATCGAAGAACTGAGTGCCGCCGAAGCTCTGCGGCAGCGGCTTTGCAATGCCGTCCTCCGTAATACCGATCAGGCGGGCATCATAGCTGACATCTGCAATCAGCTTATTCCGCGCCCAGATCGCAAAATTCTTTATGGCTGTCTTGTTCATGGAGCCAATCCTCCTGTCATTTATAGTTCAATGTTGACGATTGTATCTTCGTCCATCTCTTTCAGCAGATTTTCACGCAATGCGGCAAGGTATTTATCAACGTCGTCCTTGCTCTCCAACCGCCACGATGCAGTCTTGGCAACCGTCTTGATGGAAACATTCTTCGTGGTGCGCACCTTATATACCGGCTGCGGTTCTGCGACCTTTTCTGCCGGTTTCACGGTCTCGCCGCGTTTTTTCGCCTCTTCTTCCTGACGCTTGCGCTCTGCCTCGGCCTTTGCCGCAGCTTCCTGCACAAGACGGATATCCTCTGCGTTCATCTCATTGAGCAGGCGCAGCTTCAGTGCTTCCGCCTTATCTGCATAGCTACGCAGAGTGGAGACATTGTTGCAGTGCTCCGCACCGTCCATGATCTCCTTAAACAGTTCCAGATAACGGTTGAACTTCGCATCCTTATAGGACTTGGTGTTCAGCACTTCAAAGACACGGTTCCGATCCTGATTGATGGAATCCTTGACCGGCTCTGCCTGCTCTTCCAGAATGCGCATATAGCAGTTCATAAACTTCTCGCGCAGCTCCGGCAGCTTCGGAATCTCCTTGTAGGGCTTCGCCATCCGGACGATGGTGCGCATCTTAGCCACCACGTCTTCCAGTTCTGCATCCACGATGTAGGTCTTGCTGTCCTCGTAGATATTCAGCATATCCAGCGCACGAGTGAAAATGGTCAGCTGCTCACTGCCAAAGAAATCACGGATAGGCTCATAGTCTTCGCCAAAATCCATCAGATCATCCTGCTCGTCAAATACGGTCTTAAAGAATTCCAGCGGTGCCTGAATCTGCACCAGTGCGGAAAGCTGCTTCTTACCCTTTTCCAGAAGTTCTTTCCCAGGATAGGCGTAATTCTCATATTTGGGTTCCAGACGCTCAATCTCGGTGATCCGATTCTCGCAGTAGTGCTGGAAGTTCTTCATGATGGTATCTTCGTCATCGGCAGGCGGTGCCACCTTGAACCTGTCTCTTATACACATCTCCGAGCCCACGAGACTAAG